>SMUY01423419.1_pt1 | contig 11381 bp, 6 predicted proteins | sample 2456441 | NCBI WGS metagenome assembly SMUY01 (sample SAMN11095931, study PRJNA526329) | marine sediment metagenome | biome: Marine sediment; feature: Surficial sediment; material: Deep marine sediment; isolation source: Hadal surficial sediment | place: Pacific Ocean | collected 2014-11 | depth 0-1...
ACTGTCTTGCCATTTAAAGTACCAGCAGCCTTATATACATGTGATCTAACCAGATACCTTAAGCTAACACCTTTGTACTTGCAAGATCTACCAGCCTTCTTAGGGCTATTCCTTTGGTTGCTTGCATTGGTAGCAGCCCTAAGGTTACATAACCTATTGTCATCCTTCTTACCATTTATATGATCAACCTGTTCAGGCTCGTAGCCATGTCCCATAAGGAAGATAAGACGATGAGCCTTACGAGCTTTCCCGCCAAGCTTCACCGCTATGTAACCCTTACTGTTATGACTACCCGCAACATCACCAATGTGACCTGTTCCTGATCCTATTTTACGTATAAGCTCACCATCAACTACTTCAAATAGTTCATGGCAGCGTTTATATAACTCCTCTGTATTCACTTAAGCCTCCTTTGGCACTGGGAATGTTAATAACTTCTTTTCTTCAGGTTCATCAAATTCACGGTTATTGAAAGCTTCAGCTGCAATCTCTAAGGCTCCTTGAGACTCAGGGACCATGGTAACTAGGTTATCTTTCAAGAACTTACTAACAGAACTCAGCATGGCTGGACTCTTGTCATCTTTAAGTGCTTCACAGTAACCTTCAGCTACCATCTTATGGAGAGCCTTCATGAAATTCTCATCGGCTGTCTTACTCATACGCTATTCCTTCTTCATTAATTGCTTTACATTTTCATCTATTCGGATAAGCATTTCGTTATCCTTTTCATACTTCTCTTCAAGTTCATCTATAGCAGCTGTATTGGAACCAACTGCCGCCCAAGCAGATCCACATGCGAATAGCACGAGGACTGCTGAGAGGATGAAGCTTAATGATATACTCTTGTCGGTTCTACTCATCAGCTAGATCCTCAGCTACTAACTCAATAACACTGTGAGGTATGTCCCCCATATTAGAGAAGTCATCACTTGCATTATCTAAGTCTGCTAAGCGCGTATAGTACTCACCCCATAAAGCATGAGCCCACATTTTAACTGCTGTAGCTTTAGGTTTACCTGCAGCTGCATTCACAGCCACCATAGCAGTAGCAGACCCTTGGATGAAGGACTTCTCGTATTCACTCGCAGAGAACCATAATGCATAACGCAAATCCTCAGTGGCGTGAGCGATGTCCTCTTCTGTTGGTTCTGGTGATGTTATTACACCAGCGACTAGAGTATCTCCATCAAAGGCCTGACCTTCTATACATACATCAGAAGGATACTTAGCTTCTACATCCTCTAAAGGACTAACACTACGGGCGATGAAGGTTAGAACACCATCAACATTTCTAAATACACTAATCATTTAACTCTCCTTAGTCGGACATAACCGAATATATTAGTTCCCCATGATACAGGTTCACCTAAACCATCACCATTCCGTGTGGTTGTCACTCGATATTCTAACCTCATTGTTTTGCCAGCAGCAATGGGGAATACCCCAACGTTCTGAGAAGCGCTAGAGGCTCTGTTGTTTTCTGATCGTGGTATAACAGATGATCCTAAAACTAGCTGCGTATCATCTGTTGTATTATGTAATCTAATCTGTGACATATTACATCTATGGAAAGTGGCATATATCTCTGCCTCCCATTCACCTGCTGGTAAGGACCATGTACTCGCAGCTAGAACAACATCATTGTTAATGTCACGAACTTCTGTGTTTATTGGGTACAAATTCCAACCGCCTGATGCTGCTTGACCACCATCTGTAGAGGCCGCTGTTTGAAACTCAAGTATGACGTCAGGAGCACGACTAGCTATAATCTCATCATTGGCATCAACTATTAACCCATCACCACCAGTCTCCTTAAAGATTCTCATGGTGCTCGAGTTGTTTATCTTAAAGTCAATCTCACCGTCAGGTGCTCCAGCGCTGATGGTAACATCGCCTGTGTTAGCGTGTTCGTTACCATGTAGGAGGATGCTTCCACCTTGTAGGTAAGCACTATTGCCAGCGTCACCACCACCACCTAATCCAAGTACAGCATCATCTGATGAGTCAGCTGTGTTTGGGTGGATCTCATTAGTTGACGCAGGGCCTTTCATCAAGATATTACCGTTAGGTAGCTCTAAGCCTCCTGACAGAGTTGTATTACCATCTGAATCAATACTGGCTATAGTGGCATCTGCAGAGTCAGTTATAAGAACAGCATCAGTGCCATCCGCAGAAGGTAACTTAAGTACTAAATCACCTGAGGTTGATTCTATTTTGTTACCGTTAACATCTAGATCACCACCTAGTTGAGGTGATGTATCCTCTACGACATTATTGAGACCACCAATACTTGCTGGTGTTAGACCTGAGTCAACGAGGCCTTTAGAGCCATCTCCTAAAGCTATATTGCCGTTAACAATTACCGCAGAAGCAGTAGCTAGATCACCTGAAGCTATGCTTGAATCTGATAAGCCTTTAGACCCATCACCAACTGGGATATTACCACTCACTATATTAGCTGAAGCAGTGACCATGTCAGTAGTAGTAACACCTGAGTCAGTTAGACCCTTAGAGCCATCACCTATAGCTATACTATTAGCTGCTATGTTGCCTGAAGCAGTCACAAGATCTGCAGTGTCTACTGAAGTTTCTCTTAGGGATTTTACCCCATTGCCTTCTATAACCTTACCTACTGTTAAAACACCAACTGGAGCTGTAACACCATTAGGTCCACCGGGAGATAATGATTGTATAGCTTGATTTACCCTCTCTGATGACCACTGTCTACTTACAGTTGAACTACCAGATTCAGCCTCAACTTGTGTTACTTGGTCAGCTAAAGCATTGGTATTATCAGCTATATCAGAAGTGTTCGTAGCTATGTTTGCTGTGTTCGTAGCTATAGCTGCTTCTGTACTAGCAATTAGTAGACGTTCTGCTTCAGTAAGGAATAAGTTAGTCACACCTTCATCAATATCATCTGAGTCTAACTTAACGGCATCATATGCATGCGTTACGCTATTCCATTGGATATGTGGGATGGATGCTGTAGGTACTACTCCAGCGAAATCATAGAGATCCTGTAGACTAACCTGAGCATTCTCTTGGCTCAACCGGAGGAGCTGTAAGTAGAACTCATCGATAGCTGCAGAGTCTATAGTAGACTTGCTGCCAAAGACATTATCTGTAGTGTTTGATGTTACACGTTCCCCTTGGATAGCTGCGGGGTTAGCTGGTATGTTACCACCTGTAAAGACGACATCCGTACCTACTACATTGTACTCGACACCTTGAGTCTGGGCCACACTGTCAACTTCAAGTGTAACTTCAGTAGCAAGATCAAAGTCAAAGGTAATAGGATAAGTATCAGTTCCTGTGGCTGTGTAACTAAACTTTGCGTTTGTCGCCATGTATACTCCTAATGCCTCCCCCGAAGGGGAGACTTATTGTTATTGTTTGTTATTGGGTTGCCAGAAGTCTTGTGCTTCTGAACTTGTTTGTGGTCTTAAGGCATCAAGCCTCTTTTGCTTCTTGGCTTGACGTGCTTCTTTAGTTTTCTTATCAGCAGCATCAAAGCCTTTTAAGACCTTACGATGTTGTGCTGGTGTAGCATTAAGTAAGAAGCCATTGCTGAAATCTTCAGGTCGATCCTTACCTTCTGCGATGCCTTTATTCAATATCTCAATCATACTCTTAGCAGCTTTAAGTGAAGGGCTCTCTTCAATCACACGAATCATAGCACCCTCATCATAAGGAGCAGCTACAAGATTCATTCGAGTAACCTTACCTGCTTTACTCTTGTTCTTCTTTAAGGAATATACTTCAGCACCTACTATAGTAGGATCAGCCTTAAAGGCTTTAAGAGCATCAAGACGTGCTTGATGAAGAGTCTTACCATTAATCTTCATACTACCTTTATACTTAGACCAGTTTTCACTTTGGGTCTTTGTTAAAGGCAATGGTCGATCACCTACCATAAACTCTTTACGAGTGAAAGGCATTGATAAGTATGGGGCATTGTCAATATTGAACTGTTGAAGCTCAGGGTTTGAATGCTTACGGGCATCTGTCATTACGCCACCCCATTCAGCCATCCAGTAGTCTCTTACATTCCACTTTTGAGTTTCTTCATTCCATGATCTTAAAGGACCATCATCTGTAGGGTTTAAGTAACCATCTAGGTTGAACCAGTCTTTAAGGTATCCTGCTTTCTTCCAGAAGTTAGCCATATTACCTTCATAAGTAACATGATCAGGGTGCATCTTCTTATCAACGAATCCAGCCATACCTGCACCAGCTACGAACATAGACACGAATTGTCCACCCATTGCCCATAACTTATCACCACCTGAGATCACAGCATCAAGCTTCTGACGTGTGCCTGTTAATGGTGTTGCATCAACTGCTGTTGTTAAGAATTGGTCAAATACCCATTGAAGAGTATCAGTACCACGAGCATTATTAGCTTCTACTTCATCTATAGCTTCTCCTCTAGTGATAACACCAGATTCATAACGAGCCATAGCTTCATCATATATCTCATTCATTCTTATGATGATACGTAGTGACATACCATAAGGTTCTACAAGATCAGTTATAGCCATCCTAGGCATATCACCGAATTTGATTGAGTAAGGAACGAAATCGCCTGTAGCTTCCCGCTTGCCTTTCTCTTGCCAACTACCACCAGAGCCTTGAATCATTCCACTCTCTAAGCCTTCATTGACTGCATACAACATAGGTATAGCCATAAGCTGTTTACCTATTACCTGCTGCTTCTTCCAAGCATTCTCAGGTCCTTGCATACGTTGCTCAAACTTACGACCAATATGTGCGACAGGGGAGAGAAGCTTCCATGAAGAGTCAGAACCTGCTAGACCATGTTTCTTGGACATTGCGCCCATAGCCTGAGCAAAGAAGGGGATACCCTCAATGAACTGGTCAGATACATTAGCTATTACTTTTGTAAAGGGCATAACGAGAGCAGCTAAAGGTACATCTTTAGTAAAGTTACCAAAGCCTTCCCATGTGATATTAGCTCTAGCACCTTCTCCAGTTCCTACGAGAGGAGTCTGAAGGGTAACATCCTGAGCCTTAGCCATTGCTGTCTTGCCTTCTTTAGATGTCTGTACGAGCATCTGCTTGCGTATCTCACGTTCGATCCACTCAGGGGACGACAAGCCATCTATAGGCTTATAGCCTTTAGTTGCATGTAAACGTCCTAGCTCAGTACGCATAGAAGCTCTAAAGTGTAATACTTTAAAGAACTCATCAAATGAAGACATTGCTCCTGCTGTTGGAGTCTTGAGGACATCATCAACGACACCTAAGCCTACTCGACCTACATTCTTAGCGTTATCTCTTACACCACTTTCTAACCACTCACCTTTAAGCTTACGTAGCTTAGCTTCAGTGGAGTAGCCTGTCTTAGTTCCCGATAGGTATTCATGTTGAACCCTACTTGAGAATTCTGAGGTACGTGTCTTGAAGGTATGTATTCCAGCCTCAAGAGCTTCCTTGAGTCCTGTGAATTGATTCCATGATTCTACCGCTAGGTACTTCATGTCATCTATAACTTTAGATACATCTCCAGCATCAGCCTTACCTATAGCCTGCTTAACAGACGTATACATAAGATCACTAGAGAGTGCTACTAGTCGAGCTGTAGGAGTTCCTACAGTCTGTGTAACACCACCAGCCATTACCTTCATCCATGTGATAGGACTTGATAGCATATTACCAAAGGCGTATGAAACCATTGCTGATTGGTAACGCCATAATTTATCTTTATCATGTATTCCTTTGAGATCACCCATAAGGTTACTCTCACCTTTAGCGGCCTTCTCACGGACCTCTTGAAGCATCTTACGAGCATCTTTAATACCTTTATCACCACCAAGAATATCTCTTATAGTAGCTCTAATTGTAGCTAAGTCTCCAGTACCTTCAGCTAACGCTTTAGATAACTGTGGAGAAGCTTCAGATATTCCTGACATTAATGGATGCTGTATTGGTGCATCACCTGTCAGCTTAGCTCGTATAGAAGCAATCTTCATGTCTAGCATTTCGCCAGTCATTGTTGACCATTGGGTGGCCTGCAAGCTGTGTCCCTTTATAGAACCTAATTGACTCGTCATCCTAGATATGCGTGAAGCATTATCGTAAGCATGGAGAGCCTGAAAGAGGTCTATAACGTCATCACTCTCAGCAGCCTTCAGGGAAGTCTTCATGAGGTGCTTGACTGAGGCCCGTGTTTGCATACTTATAAGATAAGCCATTCTGATGGCTTCATCACTGGTCTCAACATTCTTAACGAACTGAGCGACCTCATCTTTAGATAGACCATGCTGATCTGCAAGACGTTGTAGTATCTTCTTGCCACCTTCAGTGGAAATCTCAAAGCCTACAGTAGAGGCGTTCATGCCTTTCACTTGGTCATCAAGATTATCTATAATAGACTTACCAGATAAACGAATAGCAGGTGTACCTAGTATCTTAGCTATGAGGTTCTCTTCGTCAACTAAGTCACCACGTTTGAATGCCTCTGCATACTTCCGTAAGAGAGCATCTTGGTTCTTAGTGGACATCTCAGCCATATCTTGTGCAAGCTTCTGCATTGCATGGTCATAAGCACTCATGCCTTCATGAGGACCCATAAGAGCCTCTGCACGTTTCTTGCCTGTTCCTGTTATATTATCTATAACTTCTTCAGCTACTGTCTCCAGAGATTCATCTAGTACATCATCACCCGCTTTAGGTGGTGTAATGTCATCAAGTGTCTCTAGAGCTTCGTCAAAGTTGTTATCTTTATTAGGTACTTCTTTTGGTTTGTTTTGTTTAGCTAATACCTTAGCCTTCTGGTTAGCACTCAGTATCTCTGCTTCCACAGGTTTACCTTCAAGCTCAGCCTTCTGGATAGCCTGCCCTTCTTTATCGACATTACGCTTTACATACTTAGCCATTATTTCGGCTTGTTCCATGTAGTCTTTGTTCTGTCTAGAATAGGCTGCTTCTAATTTATCTTTAACCTTCGTATAGGCTGGTGTGCCAACTTCTGGCAGCATCGTAGCTAACTTATCAGCTAGAGGTACTATCACGTTAGCCTGACGGTCAGCTATAAGTCCTGAACGTACTTTCATGTCCTTGACGTAGCGACCCTTCTTGCCTCTCCATAGGTTTGCAGCTGCAGAGAATATAGCACCACCTAAGACATCCATAACAAGTTCTTGGTAGAACAAGTCACGATACTTAACTATTGCTGATCTCTTATCTTCACCTTCTAAGGCAAATATAGTCTTCAGAGCATCACCTTCATCGGGTGAGGCATCAGTGAACATAGCTGCAAAAGCAGATAGTCCACCTTCTATTGAGCCTATTGAGTTAACGTCTTGAGCTACTGTTCCTACGATACTATATTGTGCTGTAGTCTTCAGTGCATTAGTCACCTTAGCCATATGAGGGGCCATACCTGTAGCCATACGCATAGAAGCTTCAGCAGTCTTAAAGCCCATATAAGCTTTACCACCGTTAACTAAAGGTCCTATTGTTCGTACAGCTGAGACACCACCTGTGAGTGCCCCACCGAAGTAAGCGAACCCTTGGATCACACCTTCAGGCTCACCCTCAAAGAGGAACTTACGCATGTCTCCAGCATAACCACCCATGCCTCTACGGGCATAGAAAGTGTTCCCCCATTCATCTGTAATCTTCTCAGCTTGCCAGTCATCACGAAGTATGTGAGGCACAACTAATGCTAGATTAATCATACCTTCTACACGACCTGCCATAAAGGCAACTAAAGGTCCTGCTACTTCATCATACCAAGCACTCTCTTGAACAGTAGGCTTATAAAATTCATTAAAGGCCTTGGACTCATCCTTATCCATTACAAATGGTAGGTGAGCTGTAGAGAGAACTTCAGGTTCTTCAACACCTAACTCAGAATCTAGATAGAGTTGGTATTCATCTTCTTGGGTTGCTATTGTAGGTATTGCTGTAGTTAAGACAGACATATCTGGGTCTTTACGCCAGAAGTTCTGCTCACGCTCATGACGTACCTGTAAGTTGAACCTGTCCATCTCTTCTTGGGATGGCTCAGGCTCTACAGGTTCTACATCAGGAGTAACTTCAGGTTCAACTGGTGGATTACTCAGCGTCTCCGAAGGTGTTGGCAATGGGTTTTCTGACGGTGTCAAAGGCGTCATTGGATCTGGTTTGTTGGTCATCGGCATGTTTGTTTGCTTCCTCTCGTTTACTATCACGAATCTCTGAGTAATACTTCTTACCAGAGTTTATGGCCTTACCGTAGGCCCATTGGGTGGCAGCTGCACGATCTGCTAGAGACGTACCTATCTGCCATCCATTGGTGTCATAACGGTATTTCAACCAAGGGAGGTCTTCATTACTATATTTCTTTATTAGTCTTCCTAGATCACTGTTAGAACTGAAAGCTACACCTTTACGGCCTTGTCTTCCAATCGCTACTGTTGGAGCATCTTTAGTATCTCTAAGTAGTCTTGTTAAGTGCCCTAATGAGCTTGCTGCTAGTGTGATGTCATCAGCTTCCTCGGTACGGCCTAGTTCTCGTAGCTCATCTGCAGCTACTTTCAATGTATTACCTATTAAGGTTGAGCCATATTCAGCACCTACTTGTATCTTATTGAAGTCACCTAAGCGTTTAGCATTAGATATACCTACAGTTGACATTGGTGTTAGAAGCTCTGCGAACTCAGCAGCTGTGGTAGCTGATCCCACATTAGAGAGGTTATCAATAGAACTCATAACACTATCTAGCTGTTTAACCATACCTGAGGCGGCTTCAAATTCAAGTTCAGCTTGTGTGAAGTGAGCTTGCCCTTCGTCCTTACCTAACTTACTAAAAGCTTTCTTATAATCACTCTCAGCCCTCGTTACGTTCTCCCATATTGCCCAGTCTTGCTTGGTATATATACCTTTGGTTCTAGGGTCTGAAACAACGTCTTGATATGTGTCGGATAGTGTTGCTACGTTCTCAAAATGCATATTAGGATTACGAGATAGAACTGACTCAGGTGAGCCATATTCCATACGTAGTTCATCTTGTTGATCAGGTGTTAAACCTTTGAGGACTTTAGCTTTCGGGAAATCCCCTCCAGACTGAATGTCTTCACGTATCTTGATCACCTTCTCATCAGTACGTATTGTCTTCTCTTGTTCAGCCTTTAGTGCCATGTGGTCTACACCATATAGAGCTGATATACGATCAAGTGCCATGTTCCTAACGTCACCCATAGCTTGGAATATCTCGACATCAGATGCACCTTCTTTGAGTATACGGGCTTTATTGCTTATGAACTGATTATGTATCGACATAAGAGCTTGGAATTTAGTTGTTGTACGATCTATAGTGCCTTTTAATTGCTTGTCTTGAAATTTCTGTAGATCAGTTTCACTAGTAGGATTACCCCCAGCAATGGCCGTCTTGATCATATCGACGACGCCTTTTGTCATGGGTTCAAGGACATCATTATCAAGATCCATCTTATGTGATGCTTCTTCATCTTGGAAGTACCTTAGCTCTGATGGGGTTAACCTACTGCCAGCAGCTTCTGCTTTCCTAAGGGTATCAAATACACTTACTTCAGGGTCGTTAGATTCAAGACGTAGTTCCTCAAATTCAGGTCCTACAGATCCTGCAGCAAACGTACCTTTAGCGTTAGCATCGTAACTTACTCTTAATGCGTTCCTCTTATTTTCTAATACTTCTATAGCTTCATCACCTAGTTTGGCTCGCAAGACAGGATCATTCCTGAGTGAATTTATAGTTCCTTGCCACGCCTCTTCAGTTGAGGCTCTGTCATTATCTCTATTAGCTTCAGCCATAGAATTAGTCAGCGTCAACATGATAGTTTCACGTTCAGCTTTCATTGTGAGTGCACGAGCTGCCTTCTTATTGTCATCAATTGCATCAAACTCAGCTAATAGCTTCTCTTTATATTGTTTATTCTGATAGTTCTCTAAGTCGGTAGGCTTCTCATTCTCCATGTTGAATTGGATATGGCCTAGACCACCAGCTTCAACGAAATCCCTACCGTGTCCTGTTGCCTCATAGTTCTTCACAAGGGACTGTTGGACCATGTCAGCCACTACAGCTGTACGTTTAGATTTACGGAGTAGACCATTAACCTCATGTGATGCTGCATCTCTAGTGATCTGAGCACCTATAGTTGCTACTGCAGTTTCAACAGGCATTGTGTCTAGAGCTTCAAAGCTAGTCATGACTTGATCACCCAAGCTTGTCATGGCAGTCTCTTCTTTAACCTGTGCTACCTTAGCGGTGAACTGGGCTCTGAAGTTCTGTTCCATCTGTGCAAACTCAGAGTTGAACGTAGCAATCTCTGATGGGTCTGTGATCCCTAGGGCGTCAAGCTTAGCTCTGCGTAACTCATGTATTCTATTAGTAAAGTTAATTAAGTCATCTTCTGCTGAGATGTCTGAACCCAACTCGTTGACCATGTCTGAGATTTCATCTTCAAAACCACGGGCTGAGTGTCTAGCTACATTCCTTCGTGCCTTAGCTTGTGCATAAGGATTGAGGGCTATTAGCTGGGGATTGGTTTCAGTAGCATCCCGCCAAGCTTTCATACTCGCTAGGCGGTCTTCATTACCTTCAGCGTCCATAACAGAAGGCATGGCTAGTATATCCTTAGATATATTATCAGCTTCTACAGCCTGTGCCTCAGCCTTGTCTTGTATCTTCTGCTTAGCAATACTTTTAACATTAGGTTCAATTATATTAAGTGTCTCTGCAATACGCTCTAAGTTAGACTTAGGTAGCTTACGTTGTGTTAACGCTGTACTAACTATAGGGGCTCTGACTTCTTGAATGTCAGCACCTTCGTCTAGTCTCTTCTCTGGCATGTTATCTCCTTACTTCTTAGGTGCTAGTGAGTCTACAAAAGCCCTATTTGACTTCGTAGTTGTAGTAGGTTTTAGTACAGTACCAAAGCCCACATCACCTACTTGAGGACCACTAACTGTAGCAGGACCACCTGCAGCTTTAGCCTGCATAGCCTTAGACATAACTAATGTTTGAGCTACGTTAGCACCGATGCCTATAGCGGAACCGAGAACACTGGGTTTATTAATAGGTTGATTGATTTGATTTAATTGATTAAAGTGTTGAGCATTCAGGCCTTGTAGTTGGGCCTGTTCAGCGGCATTAATAGACTCTGAGCGGGCATCTAAGCGTACTTGTTTGCGGTCTACCTGTTGAGATAGATCATCTAATACACGTTGAGCTGAGGCACCTGCTTGACCATTGTCAGCCATCTGAACCATGCTTGAAGCCATCATACGTTGAGCTTCACGGTTAGCATCAAATTTAGCCCTCGCTATCTCTTCTTGTGATTGCTGAGTCTGAACCTTAATGGCTGCTTCTTGTTGTAATGTAGATTGTATCA
>SMUY01373356.1_pt1 | contig 11373 bp, 8 predicted proteins | sample 2456441 | NCBI WGS metagenome assembly SMUY01 (sample SAMN11095931, study PRJNA526329) | marine sediment metagenome | biome: Marine sediment; feature: Surficial sediment; material: Deep marine sediment; isolation source: Hadal surficial sediment | place: Pacific Ocean | collected 2014-11 | depth 0-1...
AATGATGACCGCCGTCCGGGGCGCGGGGTACGAGGAGGCTCGCTGGCACGTTCCCGAAGCAAGCGGCTACTATCAACCAATCGTGACCGCCCGCAACCGGTGAGTGACGTGCGCACTTAATGTTCGTTCAGGTCTATCTTCCATATGCTCCCGTGATACGGCGCACCGGTGACATCTTCCACCGCTGTAACGTACATCGAATTGTCGTCGGGATAGAAAGTCAGGTTTGTCACGGCGATTCCGGGGATCTCGAAACTCTGAAGAAATTCACCTTCAGAAGACATCTTCACAACATGACCGCCCATGTAATGGGCCACATAGATATTGCCCTGGGAATCCACCTTCATTCCATCCGGGCCTAGCCAGATCGAAGGCTGGGCGGGCCCAGGCAACAAATCGGTCATACGCACGAACAGTTGCCTGTTTGACAATGTTCCATCATCCGCTATGTCAAAGCTCAAAATTCGGTTGGCATTGTGCTCTGACACCAGCAGGGTGTTGCCTTCGTTGATAACGACGATGCCATTGCCAAAGTGCACATCATCCGCAACCTCAACAAATCCAGCAGCACCGGGCGCTCGAAAATATACACCTCCGACAATCTGTTTGGCTGCGGCGACGAATGGCCCGGAAGTTGTTATGTACACTCCTCCTTCGTCGGTAAAGACGATATCGTTAGGGTGATTGAAGGGGTCGCCATTCACATCGGTATCAATTCGTTCCACGACATTGCCATCCAGGTCGAGATAAAGAATTTCATTCGATTCATAACAGATAACCACCAATTGCCCGCTTGGGCTGAGAGACAATCCATTATGACCACAGCCTTCCTGCTCATGCAGCACGGTCCTGGTCTCGCCATCGAGGCGCATCAGCCGGTTTGATATGTATTCAACCCAATGAAGTCGGTCATTCACAAATAGTGGCGCTTCAGGAAACGGCAACTTGTCAACAACAGTTACGGCCCCGGAAGCGACTGGGTCTTGTGCGACTGCCGTTGATGTCGCGCAGAGTGCGGTCGCGATCACGAAAGTGGCAAGCCATGGTATTTTCAAATCAATTTTCATTGCGCGTCGCCACTTTTTATTCATTATAAGGCCATGGTTCAAGTCCGTGAATGGCGTTTCGGATGTCCATGGTCAGATTGACGGATCCGACTTTCTGATTGTTCTCGAGATCATAGAGGCTGATGGTTGAAGGCGACGAACCGCCGGCCACGAATCGCTCACCTACGGGACAAAGACCGCGGCCAAAACCCTGGCGTGCAATCTTGGAATCGTCGATACCCATATATTCGATGTCTCCTTTGTCATATACCTCGATCTTGAATGAGACATTTTTGCCATCACGGCTAACGTAGCGAACGCAATCGCTATTTGTGTCGTTAAACAAAAGTCCTTCGCGATACGGGCGGGCGTTGTGCGCACCGGCTGGCAAGTTACACACTTCAGACACCTCCATCTTGCTATTGAGATGCAAAAGGGCATTCGTGTGCAGGCCGCTCAGATATATCCCGGTGCTGTCGACGTGGACCATGTTGATGTGATAATTATTGACCGGTCTTGGTCCCATATTCGAGCGGGGTTCGAATGTGTGGCCAGCCCATTGATCGTATGGCCGTTGCAGATGGAAGCCCCATATGAATTTCATTTTATCCAGATCAAAAGCGAGCAAGCTATCGAAACCCGTTGATGTCAGGAAAAGCGTCTGCTCAAATCTGCAAATTTCGTGACAGTGCTTCAGGTATTGGTTCCTATTAGAAGTCTTCATTTTGAAGCTGCGGTCGTAACGAAAAAGCTCGTCGCTTGCGGCAATCAGTATGTCGTCACCGTTGAATGCAATACCGCGCAGGCCCCTGTCGGCGCCGCGGCCTTCGAAGTCAATTTTGCTCGTGTTCCAGTCGACGTGCTGCTCAACTTCCTGTTTCTCAAAATCAACCGTATATACACCGCCATGACTTTCGCCTTGCTGGCTGCCGCGCACGACGGATGTTGCCACGAGCTTTGGTAGTCTAATTGTCATGCTTTAGCCTCGATTTTGACCCCAATATTACCAGCCAAAATCCTCATCGATCAGGCGATATAGCTGTTGATTGTAGGGCTCAAAAAAAACAGCCAGCAATCTGCGCGTAGCATTATCCACCGCCGGATAAGCCTGTGGCATCTTTGAAGCGTTACCGGCGCCGGCATCCCAGCTGCGCTGCAGATGATCTGCTGCCTGGAACTCAAAAGGTTCAAGACCCAAAAATTTTGCCACTGCATTCATCGTGCCCGCTGCATTTGCATAAAATTCCTTGGACTGAATTATCATTAATTGTTGACGGGGAAACAGAGTTAGCCAGCGATGCAACTGGTCGTGATAGAGCGAACGAAATACATAGCTTTTGTAATAGAAATCTCTCAGGTCCAGGTCATCATTAAGTCTTCTTTCAGGCCAGCCTAGTGCATGCTTGGCTACGCAGATGGGCGTTCCATCGATTCTTGAGTAACACGATTTCGAGTCGCCAGCCGAATTGAGAAATCCTCTCTCGTGTGCTGTGAGCAATTCGGGAATTTCATCCATCTCTTTGCGCACGATTTCCTCGAACGAACACTCTTTCTCCCGGCCGGCATTTTTTGACATCATGAAATGCGAATAGGCGCGATCAACAGGGTTTCTCAACAGGACGAAAATCTTGAGCCCTGGCAAATTTGCCTGGACGCGTCGCGGCACCAGGGGGTGAATCAACGATGAAGTTGAAAACTCGCCACTGACAAACTGGCCGGGTGCGGGATTAAAAATGGGCGATTCATTGACAAAGAAATTCTGGTACCTGGCGGGAAATCTGTGCCAGGACCAGTAATGAGCTTCCTTCGGACCTGAAATCTTGACCTGGGGATGGGCAGACAGGTACCTGGCAAAAGATGTGCTGCCGCACTTCATTCCGCCCACCAGCATGAATTCCGGTCGCGTTCTGCCATCAACCAGCGTGTAGCGAGGGTCATGCAGGGCAAGCGGGTGATATTGATTTGCATTCATCAGATGTGCAACTTATGCTGGCGCGGCAAAGATCTCAAACTATCTCACATTGTGCATAAATATGGATATCAACATACCACTACGCGAACTTGGCGCTATCGACTCAACGGCTCTGAGTGAGGCCATCCTCGGCCTGGAAGACGCCGCCTGGCGCGAGGATGAATCTCGCCAGCAGTCATTCTATGTGCACAATCTGACCCGGTCGATCATATTGGTTTCCATCGACGATAATAAATGGCCTGAGCGCGACGTGCGCCACGGACCGGGGTGGGAGCGATTAGCGGACGTCGCTATGCCGGTCATGAAAGATATCATCAAGAAACACTATCCCACCGGCGGCGAGGTCATTCGTGCGGTGGCAGCCGGGCTTAAAGCAGGCGGGAATATCAAGGCGCATACGGACATGCACCAATCGTTTCATTGTGCGCACCGTATCCATGTGCCGATTACGACCAATCCAAAAGTCTGGTTCACGATAGACGGCCGACCGTACCAGTTCAAAGTCGGGCAGGCGTACGAGGTCAACAACCAGAAACAGCACAGCGTAATGAACAAGGGGGATGAGGTTCGGATTACCTTCATTTTCGACTACATTCCGCCAGGACCTCATGCCTATGACCCCAGCAAATGAGACAGGCCGTCGCAGAGCCCCCACGACGCCAGGTCGTTCATCAACATTGATGCATTAAACCACGGTATCGGTGACTCAATGTGCCTGTTGCAGCACGTCTATTAACAGCTGTAGATTATTTTCGTAGGGTTTCCATCTATTGATTGAATTTTGATACATCGGTTGCCGGACCTGCATATTACTGGGGGTCATGACATTTCGTTCGTTGTTATGAAAATCCAGGCATTTTTCATCCCATTCAAGGCCAAGATAGTCGATCAATTGCTTGCTGACCCTTTCCTGGTTCTCCACCAATTCTTCATACTGCACTGTAAATATCTCACCAGGCAAAAGATTTTGCCAATGGGTCATCAAGCGCTGGTAGTCCCGGTAAAACTGACCCAGCTCCGTCAGGTCGAAGGAGCTCTGAAAAGCCGTGAAACAATGAAAGAATGCCGAGATGCAGTTGTCCAGTGGATTGCGTTGGCAATGGATGATACGGGCATCGCGGAACAGGGTTTTGATCAGTCCGATTCTGAAGAAATTCCCCGGTTCTTTGTCCGTGATGCGCTCAGCGCTCGGGCAGTGCGACGTCAATTCGTGCAAATACCGCGCGGAATACTCTTCAACCATTTTTCTGTCGATCAGTGACATACATTCCGGATCGGGCTTCTCGTATTTAAGTTGGTGAGCAATTGAATAGTTAATTGCGGGGCAAGCCCGGATTTCACCGGCCCCGTGCACCTGGGTGTGGCTGGCAAGGATTTGCTCAATCAAGGTGGTGCCGGATCTGGGCATGCCGACGATGAAAACGGGTAATTTCGAAGCAGAGCCGAATTGGCGTTTATCCTGAAAAAAACGCTTGGAATAGACCTTGATCAAACTGTCTACGTATTGTGAGTTTTCCCTGGCGTCATAGGTCAGAGTTTCTCGTTGCAGCTTGTTCGCACAAAGGTAATGTTCAAACGCCTGATCAAAGAGATTACCGCTATCAAGAAAATTACCCAGGGCAAAATGGCAATACATGGCGTCGCTTTTCGGCAATTTGGAGTCTTTGAGGAGTTCTTTGACAACGGGAATAAGCTCCTGCTTTGGCTCGATAATCGAGATGTGGTAATAGGCCCGGCCGCAGGAAGGCCTGATGGCAAGGAATTGCTCCAGTCGCTCGATGGCAAGCTCTTTTTGGCCCAGTTGTTTGAGCGTTAACGCCAGGTTGATATGGGCTTCGTCATCGTCGGGCTTGAGTCCAATGGCCGCTTCAAGCGGAATCACGGCTTCTTCGGCTCTGCCCAGTTGCCGCAGCGCCAAAGCGAGATCAATGCGTACCGCGAAATAATCCGGGTCCAAACTCAGCGCCTTCTCAAAGCACTCAACCGCCTTTTCCAATTGCCCCATGATGAGCAGCGAACCCCCCAGGCGTCTATGCACCAGGGCATTGTCGGGCAATAAGGTTAAGGCCTGCTCATACATCGCGATTGACTCTGGAATTAACTTCGCCTCGGTATATGCCTGGCCCAGTTTTACCATCGTGCCAACATCATCGGCCTGAATAACAAGGACTTGTTGGTAAGCCTCGATCGCCTCCTCCCAGCGTTGCAGCTTGCTGCAGGCATCAGCCAATCGGCTATGCACTGTGGCATCGTTGGCGCTGATCGTGATGGATTTCCCGTAATGGTCGATGGCGCGTTCGGCGTGCCCCAGCTCCTCGATCACCAGTCCCAGGTGAAACCAGGATTGTGCATGATCGGGAATCATTCCCAGAAATTGTTGATAGCGCGCGGCGGCCTCCTTAAACTCCCTTTGCTCGTGGGCGATTTTGGCCAGGATAAGAATGGCGTCGGGTCGATGTTGTCGGCGCAATATGTGCAGACAGTCATCCCGGGCTTGCTGCAGCTTACCTTCCTGATAATGCTTCAATGCCATGTCGGAAAGCGCTGCGATATCTTTATCTACAGATTTGTCATTGTTATTTTCTTGCGGCATGGTCTGACGATCCTGTGAGGATGTATTGATTATGGATGAATTACTTAAACCGGTAAATTAGCATGTTTCCTTCAGCACTTTTTTCGTAGCAACAAGAGGTTTCTACCATGCGAACAAAGCGGGTATTGATTGTCGGTGGCGGTTCGGCAGGCTGGACAGCAGCAGCGTATCTGAATGCCGCATTGAATGTCGGCGACCAAAGGGTTGCAGAAGTCAGCCTGGTAGAGTCACCGGACGTACCTCGTATTGGCGTAGGTGAAGCCACGGTTCCAAACATCAACCGAACATTGGCCATGATCGGCATTGACGAACTGGATTTCATGAAGGCAGTTGACGCCACTTTCAAGGCGTCGATCCGTTTTGTCAATTGGTTGGACGATCAGCGCAAGTTTTATCATCACCCGTTCAGCCGGTTCAGTGCAGGACTGAGGGACGACGCCGGCCGGCGATGGCTGATGAGCGACCGATCCGTGCCCTTCATGAATACAATGTCGGCGCAGGCGGTACTGTGTGAAATGGGACTTGCGCCGAAAGTGTTTGAACAAGTCAACCTTGGCATACCGGTGGGTTATGCATTTCATATAAATGCGTTGAAATATGCGGACTATTTGCGAGATTTCTCCACGCCCCGAGGGGTTACGCACCACCTGGATCATGTCATCGATGTCGAAGTCGCCGAGAATGGCAATATCGCGGCGCTAATGACCAGGGAAGGCAAGCGCCTGGAGGCCGATCTCTTCATCGATTGCACCGGTTTTGCCGCCGTGCTGATCGAGAAAAAGCTTGGCGTGAAATGGGTCGACTTCTCAGCGTGGTTGCTGTGCGACCGTGCGGTGGTTATGCCGGTACCGTACGAGATCCATTACCCGGGTTTGGTGCGTCCCCATACGATGTCCACAGCTTTGTCGGCTGGCTGGGTCTGGGATATTCCGTTGCAGAATCGACGTGGGGTCGGCTACGTGCATTCCAGCGCCCATATCAGCGAGGAAGATGCACAACGTGAAATACGCGCCTACGAGGGCGCACACGCAAAAGACCTGGATTCGCGTATCGTCCATTTCAAAGTGGGTATGCGTGAAAAATCCTGGTTCAGGAACTGTATCGCGATGGGACTGGCGGGTGGCTTTCTCGAGCCATTGGAATCGACGGGCCTGTACTTGAACGAAATTGCCGCGGAGTTGCTGACCGAGCATTTCCCTTTCGGCAACGACATGGAACCGCTTGCGTTTCGGTTCAACCGGATAATGGAAAACCGCTACTACGAAATCCTGGACTTTATCAATATGCATTACTGCCTGACGCGCCGGACGGACACGGAATTCTGGCGCGAGGTCGGCCGCCCGGAACGAACCAACGATCGACTGCAGGCCAAACTCGACTTTTGGCGAATCAAGCCGCCGTCGGCTTCCGATTTTGTAGATCAATCCTTCCTGGGCCAAGCAGGTAAATCCCCGGCATCACGGGAATTGTTCGGGGATAACAGGCCTCCAATCGACACTGGCCGCCTCTGGAACCACCACAGTTATGAGGCGATTCTCTATGGCATGGACTTTCTGCGTGACGAATGCGATGAATGGTACGGCGAACACCGGCCGCGTCCCACGATTCACAAGAAGGTCCTTGACGCCGTCGACACCGCGCGCGACAAATTGCCGCCGCATGACGTCTGGTTGAAGCGTATGGTTGGCATGCCTGATTATTCGAAATCATGAGTGTTGCATGACTTTTAAAGATTCCTTGAGAACGAAAGATTTCGTGGTGACTGCCCATGTAAACCTCGCGCAGGCACCGGACGCGAATTTGTTGAAGCTGCAGGGCGCGATACTGGGCCCGGCCGTCGATGCCGTGCAGCTGACTGATACCACACAGGTACATATGTCGGGTATTGCCGCTGCGGCAATATTGACGCAGCAGGGTATCGATCCAATCGTTCACATGAACTGCCGAGATCGAAATCGCATTGCACTGCAAAAAGACTTTTTAGGCGCAGCAGCGCTCGGCGTGACCAGCGTATTGGTGATGCGCGGCAAGAAGATTAAGGATAACGAAAAGTTGGGTGTGCGCAACGTCTTCGACACACCCGCGTTGGAATTCATGGCATACATAGAGAGCTTGAAGAATGCCGAAAACTCTACGCTCGACTCTGATTTTCTGCTTGGCGCCAGCGCTGAAATATTTAATCCTGACGCGGACTGGACGCCCAACAATCTCATCCGAAAATGCGATGCCGGCGCCAACTTTGTTCAGTTACAGATTTGCTTCGATATGGATGTGGTCCGCAATTACATGTCTCACATGGTTGCTTCACAATTGACCCACAGAGCCCATTTTATAATGGCGCTATCACCATTTCCATCCGCCGATGTGGCGCGCTGGATGCGGGATAACGTGAAGGGCGCACTGGTGCCGGACCACATTATCGAGCGCATGGAGCAGGCCTCCGATCCGGAATGCGAGGGCATCGAGATTTGTGCCGAATTGCTGCGGGAACTGGCTACGATTCCAGGTGTGTCCGGTGCCAACCTGTTGACAATGGGAAAACTTGAAACCATACCGGCTGCGATCAACACCTCTGGCGTGCGTAAGTAAGAGTGCGTTAACGTACGCCGCTCATGAATTGAGGAGTAGCCCGATTTCCCAGGAAATAGAACATAACAAACTTTTTCAGCAGGCACAGATGTTTCTTCAGACCGGCGAGGCTGAATCAGCAAAGGCCGTCTGTGACGACGCGCTGGACCGGCACCCGGAGGACGCCAATTTCCTGTGCCTGTCGGCTCGTGTGCTCGTCATGCTGAAGAGATTCGATGAAGCGAACGCACGAATCGAACAGGCAATGTCCATCTATCCGGCGTTTGCACGCCCACACGAGATACGCGGCGAGTTGTTATACGCGAAAGGTGAACTGCCCGACGCCGCCAAGGCATTTCAACAGGCCCTGAAACTCGACCCCAAACTGCAACGCACACGCATGAAACTCGGTCAGGTGTTCCTGTATTTGGGCCGATCGGAAGAAGCAGAGGCGTTGAAGGCCGAGTTCATGGAACTCGGTCAGGACAACCAGGATATTGCCAGGGCTACCAAGCTGGAGAAGGAAGAAAAATTCGCAGAAGCGGAGCGGATCTACCAGCAAATTCTGACGCGCCACCCTGATAATGTTTCGGCGATGCGCTTGTGGGCCCGACTCGGCATTGAACAAGAACGGTACGCCGAGGCGGAAGTGCTGTTGCGGCAGGCAGTCGAGGTGGCACCAGGATTCACCCGGGCCTGGGCCGACCTGTGCAGAGTGCAGTTCGAGCTGGAAAATCACGATGACACCATCGAGAGCGCGAAGCGACTTATCACGCTGAATCCCCGCGGACCCGATGGGCATATTTGGCTGGCGGCTGCCTCTGCGTCTTCCGGTCATCACCGCGATGCTGTCGAAGCTTTTGACGCAGCACTTGAAATTGAACCGGATCATGTCGGTGCATTGTGTGGTAAGGGAAACGCCTGTCGCACTTTTGGAGACCAGGACGCTGCAATTGCCGCCTTCCGGAAAAGCATCAAGGTGAACCCGTTACATGCCGAGGCGTACTGGAGCCTGGCGAATATGAAGACTTTCCGTTTCGAGGACCAAGAAGTTGACCACATGCTGGCCTTACTCGGTGATGAGCGCATCCCGCCCGAGGGCCAGGTGCAATTGAACAATGCGCTTGGCCTGGAGTTCGACGGCCGCGGGGATTTCGACCGGGCGTTCGAGTTCATCGATCGCGGCAATATCCTGCGGCGAGGGCAGGAGTTCTATGACCGTGTCGAGAACGAAGAAAAGGTCGACTTGTCGATTGAAGCTTTTACGCAGCAGTTTCTTGAAGATAACGCTGGCCATGGCGACCCTGAGCCAGCCCCGATTTTTATTGTTGGCCTGCCACGGTCAGGTTCAACCCTTCTGGAACAAATCCTGTCCAGTCATTCCATGGTCGATGGGACCCACGAACTGGCTGATCTGGGTAAAATAATCCGCTCCAACCCGCAGTTTACTGGTCCTCGCCTGCGCTACCCGACAAGCATTGCGAACATTGATACAGACGGGTTCGAAACTCTCGGCAGCGAGTATATCGAGCGCACCCGCCGGTATCGCGGCGACCGTGCATTTTTTACGGACAAGAACCCGAATAACTTCGCGCACGTGGGTTTACTGCACCTGATTTTACCCAATGCAAAAATCATCAACGCCAGGCGTCACCCGCTGGACAGTTGCTTTGGCAGCTACAAGCAGCTGTTCGCCCAGGGGCAGCCGTTTTCCTATGACCTGGTGGAAATTGGCGAATACTACCTGCAATACCAGCGGCTGATGGATCACTGGCAAGAAGTCCTGCCCGGCAAAGTGCTGGACGTCCATTACGAGGATGTCGTTGCAGACCTCGAGGGCCAGGTCAGTCGAATCCTGGAGTACTGCAAGCTCGATTGGGAAGCGTCATGTCTCAGATTTCATGAAACCAACCGATCCGTGAAGACGGCAAGTTCGGAGCAGGTGCGACAGCCGATCTATTCAAGCTCCGTCAATGACTGGCGACACTACGAGTCGCATCTGTGTACCTTGATCGAGGTGCTCGAGCCGTTGCTGGCAGCGTTGCCTGAGAAAGACCGTCCCAGCAGCCTTGGCCCTTCCTCCGCTTGAGCCCTGGAGTGGCATCCTGCCCTCCTACCTTTCGCGGGGTACAATGTACACCACAACCTCGATTCTCGACGGATAATCATTCCATTTATCCTGCAGAGGCCTGTGATCTTTGTTATACATTATAGAACGCTTGGCAATTGTTTGTTAAAAAATTGTAAATGCACAATTACTGTGCTTATAATATTTGGTGGGTTCCCGTCTATATGGGCATGGAGGCATACCCTGTTAGGCACCTCAGTTGATCAATCCATGAGGAACTGAACATGAGTGCGAACAAAATCTCCGCTAAATATCAATTCTCCCTTCGCCCGATCGCAGCAGCCGTCTCTGCTGCCTTTGTAGCGCCCGCGATCGCGGTCGCGCAGGATGAGCAGGATGATGATACGGGCAACCGGACGCTCGAAGAGGTCATCGTTACAGCGACTAAATTCGAGTTGGATCTCCAGAAAGTTCCCTCCAGTGTTCAAGCGATTCCTGAAGCCATGCTCAGGGAAATAGGCGCCCTGAATGCAGAAGATTACGCACGTTTCATACCCAACGTAAGCTGGCTTAATTTCAATACGGGAGGTAACAACCAGGTCATCTTCCGCGGTGTTCACACCTCTACCGGCGCTTTCACCATGACTCGGAGTTCGTCGGTCTACCTCGACGAGATACCCATCACCTCGACGGCCGGCGATTCGCCCGACATTCGCATGTTGGATGTCAACCGGGTGGAAGCGTTGGCGGGACCACAGGGCACGCTGTTCGGCGCCGCCGCACAGTCCGGTATCCTGCGCCTCATCACCAATAAGCCGGATACGACCAGGTTCGACGCGAGCGCCGATATCGAGCTTTTCAATGGCAGTGACAGTGCAAATAGCCATAAGCTGACCGCCATGATAAACATTCCGTTGGTCGAAGACGTATTTGCCATTCGTATAGCGGCACAGTCAGGAGAAGACGGCGGCTATATCGACAACATATTGGGCCACACGCCGGATACCTGGTTTGGCGAAACGGCAGCGGAGTCGGCCGCCGGTGCCCCTCCTGCCTACATGTACCCCGACCCGTACATCTGGAGATGTGAGCAGGGACAAGGAGATTGTGTATGGGGAACCAATCG
>SMUY01404774.1_pt1 | contig 11369 bp, 9 predicted proteins | sample 2456441 | NCBI WGS metagenome assembly SMUY01 (sample SAMN11095931, study PRJNA526329) | marine sediment metagenome | biome: Marine sediment; feature: Surficial sediment; material: Deep marine sediment; isolation source: Hadal surficial sediment | place: Pacific Ocean | collected 2014-11 | depth 0-1...
CCTGGATCGGTGAAAACGAGACCACGCCGTTCTTTTCCATGGCCAAGACCCTCACATTGATGGGCTTTTTCGCCATGAGTTCCTACGGCGGCAACAAAGACAACATTGCCTGGACCTGATCGGCTTTGAGGGCCATGGCGCCGCTCAGCCTCCTTTCGGATATTACGACGCGGAGTACATGGAGCAGAAGCGTAATGCCGACTGAGAATCAGGTGACATACGCGCTCGACGAAGCGGTCGATTTCGTCGTCGTCGGCTCCGGTTCCGCCGGCGGCATCCTTGCCAAAGAACTCTCGACCAACGGTTTCAGCGTCGTCGTATTGGAACAAGGGCCGTTCCGCGAAGCCAAGGACTTCACCCACGATGAATTCGATGTCTGGATAGGCAGCGGGATTTCCGGTGGCAGGCCGGCTAGCAACGCTCAGACATTCCGCGACGACGAGAGCAAGGTCGCCGAAGTACTACTCGATCGTAACCCGGCCTGGTATTACGAAGGCGTGGGTGGCGCCAGCGTGCACTTCACCGGGAATTTCTGGCGCCTGCGCGAGATCGACTTCAAGGAACGGAGCGCTCTCGGGTCTATCGACGACACGAATTTTGTCGACTGGCCGATCACCTACGAGGAACTCGAGCCTTATTACACCAAAGTGGACTGGGATATCGGCGTGTCCGGCGCGCCCGGACCGTTCGACTCGCCGCGATCGAAGCCGTTTCCCATGCCACCGATGCCGATCAAGTCCTCGGGCGTGTTGTTGGAGAAAGGCGCCGAAGCGATCGGCCTAAATGCACAACCCGCGCCGCTCGCGATTCTGTCGCAACCGCACAATGGTCGCCCCGCTTGTATTAACTGCGGCTATTGCATGGGCTACGGCTGCGAGATCGGCGCCAAATCATCGACACTGGCCGCGATGATCCCGCAGGCGATGGCCAGCGGCAACTGCGAGATCCGCGCTGAATGCGCGGTCTACAGTCTCGAGACGGGCGCCGACGGCAAGATCAGCGAGGTCCAGTACATCGATCCGGACGGCAACCAGCGTGGCCAGAAAGCACGCGCCGTGGTGCTTTCGGCGAACGGCGCTGAGACATCCCGGCTGCTGTTGCTCTCCGAGAGTTCCAGGCACCCGAATGGCCTCGCCAATTCGAGCGGCTATGTCGGCAGGAACCTGATGATGAATGCCCATGCAATGGTGCACGCCGTTTTCGAGCATCAGCTGAACGACTACAAGGGTGTACAGGTCACACGGATAGTCCACGACTTGTATGAGTCCGATCCAAACCGCGGCTTCTACGGGGGCGGTGGATTCGACGCCAGACCGTTCGTGGCGGACACGCCGATTCGCTATTCCTTGGCTGCGCAGCGGCCTGATGGGCCACAGTGGGGTGCCGAATTCAAAGACCGTATGGCGCACAATTTCACGCGCCAGATGGTGATCGTGTGTAGCGCGACTTCGCTACCGCTCGACCGCAATAACATCACGATCGACCCGACTCACAAGGACAAATACGGACGGCCATCCTTGCGCATGACTTATCGGGACCATGATGACGACCTCGCCACTGCCCGTTACATGCAGGGCTTCGCGGAGCAGATGGCCGACGCTGCCGGAGCAGTCGAGCAATGGAGCCCGCCGGTCACACCGGGACGTGGAGGAGGACATCTGCTCGGCACGTGCCGGATGGGAGATGACCCTGAAACGTCCGTCGTCGACCGCTATCACCGCAGCCACGACGTATCGAACCTGTTCATCTGCGACGGCTCGAGCATGGTGACGTCCGGGCGCGGCCAGCCGACGATGACCATCATGGCATTGGCGTTTCGTGCCGCGGAACACATCGCGGCGGCGGCGAACAACAATGAGATCTGATGTTCTGGCCAATACGATATCTCAGTCGTACTTCGACGCAGCCATCGACATCATGCTGAACGCGTTCCACAATGCTCAGTAAGCGTCGCCAGACATCGAGGACCGCCCGAATCAAAACCAGTGGAGGACCGCAATGAAAGTGCTACCGGCTGCCATGCTGGCAGTAACCCTGTTTGTCGCAGCATGCGGCAACGAACCAGCCGAGCCACCGGCCGACGTGGCTGGCCCGACCGCTTCTCTGCACGCGCTGTTCGACGAGTTTTTCGAACGCAGCCTTGAACTCAACCCGATTCGGGCGTCCACAATTGGCGATTACCGCTTCAACGATCAGTTCGCCAATTCGATCGGTCCGGAACATCGTGAAGCCAGCCACCAGCTCGATGAGATATTCCTCGCGCGCCTCCTAACTATCGATCGCAGGCAACTCTCGCGCCAGGACAGATTGAGCTACGACTTATTCCGGTTCAATCGTGAGCAGTCGCTCGACGGCGAACGATTTCCCGGCCACCTGCAACCGATGAACCAGCGTTTACAGACCTTGAATTCATTCGTGCAACTCGGTAGCGGCACCAGCGTCCACCCGTTCAAGACGATTAAAGACTACGATGACTGGTTGTCACGAATCGATGGATTCGTCGTGTACGTTGACCAGGCGATCGCGAACATGCGGGAGGGCGTGCGACAGGGCGTGGTGCAACCGCGCATCCTGATGGCCAAGGCCCTGCCGCAGATCGAGTCGCAGATTGTCGACTCGGCGGAAGACAGTGGTTTCTGGGCGCCAATCGAAAATATGCCCAACGAATTCAGTAACGAGGAGCGGGAACGACTTACGGTGGCATTCAAAGATGCTATCGAGAACAAGGTTCTTCCAAGTTATAGACGGGTCGCTAATTTTGTCCGCGACGAGTACCTGGCGGCGGCACGGGACACGGTTGGGTTGCATGCATTGCCTGACGGACCAGAATGGTACGCCTACAACGTCAAGCGAGTTACCACCACTGACCTGGCGCCTGACGAGATCCATCAACTTGGCCTGGACGAAGTTGCGCGCATTCACAACGAAATTCGCGGTGTCATGACCGATGTCGGTTTCGAGGGCGACCTCAAGGATTTCTTCGACTACGTGAACAGCGACGAGCAGTTCTATTTCGATGAAGCCGAAGAACTGATTCAGGGCTATCGCGATATGTTCGAACGGATTTCGGCATTGTCGACGAAGCTGTTCGACGTTTCCCCGAAGGGCAGCCTCGAAGTGCGTCGAGTCGAGCCGTTTCGCGAAGCGTCAGCTGGTGGTGCCTCCTATCGTACCGGCACGCCGGACGGCAGCCGGGCCGGCGTTTTTTACGCCAACGCCTATGACATCAAGTCGCGTCCAATCTGGGTCATGGAGTCGTTATTCCTGCACGAGGCGATTCCCGGCCACCATTTCCAGCGCTCCCTCCAGGTAGAAAATGAGGACCTGCCAAGCTTCCGGCGATTTGGCGGCTCTTCGGCATTCACCGAAGGCTGGGGCCTCTATGCCGAGACTCTCGGCAAGGAACTTGGCGTCTATACCGATCCGTATCAGTACTTTGGTGCCTTGAACGGCGAACTCTGGCGCGCTATTCGCCTGGTCGTTGATACCGGCCTGCACGCAAAAGAATGGACGCGACAGGATGTGCTCGACTTCATGTACGCGAATTCGGCGGTAAAAGAAGCGCGTGCCGTTTCTGAAGCCGACCGGGTCATAGCCTTTCCGGGTCAGGTTCTGGCATACAAGATTGGTCAGCTCAAGATCCGTGAACTGCGCGATGACGCGGAGGAGCGCCTGGGTGACCAATTCGACGTCAAAACCTTCCACACCCAGGTGTTGATGGATGGCCCGATGCCGTTATCGATGCTTGAGGACAAGATCGGCGACTGGGTGGAATCACAATTGTAGAGCGATCTCGTGGCACGACGAGGGGTCAACCCGATCGTGCTGCGAAATCGGTTCGACACCTTAGTAGGTCGGATGAACGCGGCTGATGACCAGGTCAGGGTCCCCTCCCTCTCTAGGGACGAACTTCTGCGCGCGGCCGTTGTTGACTTCCGAGATGTAGAAGTTACCTTCTTCGTCAACGGTCATGCCGTGGACTCCCCACATGGCACCGGGGAAGGTTCCCCACGTACCCCAGGAGTCCAGGAAATTTCCGTCCAGATCGTACTTTAGAAGCTTCGTCGTTCCCGCATCCATGATCCACACGGCACCGTTCGCAACAATCAAGTATTGAGCGTCCGACGGCGGCTCGCCGACCCGCCATTGGTCCAGGAAGTTGCCGTCCTGATCGAATACCTGGATGCGGTTATTCTGCCGGTCGCCGACATACACGCGCCCGGATTCCAGATCGATATCGATGCCGTGCAGCGAGTTGAAATAACCCGGGCGCGTATCATCGGGCAATACGCCTTCCTGGCCCCACTGCAGCAGATAGTTGCCGTCGTGGTCGAACTTCATTACACGGGAGTTCACATAGCCGTCGGTGACGAAGATCGCGTCTTCCGAGAACGCCATAAAGGTGGGCCTTGCGAAGTGATGTTCGTCCTGCCCGGGCTCGTTTGGCACACCGAGCGTCTGCACAAGCTCTTTGCCGTCGTTAGTAAATTTGTAGATCGCGTGAGCGAAGTCGTCAACGATCCAGATGTGTTTGTCCGGATCGAATGGATTGACATGAATGGCGTGCGGTTTGACCCACATAGAATCCCATTGGTCCCATGTCTCGACAATATTACCCTCGCGGTCGATGACCACGACGATATGCGCCCATCGCGCATCCACACCGCGTACATAGCCCGCCCCTTCCCACTGCGCCCAACCGTCTTCATTGTTGTGATCGGGACTGGCCTGAGTAGCGTCCCGCCATGGCATCGTGTTGTCGCGCCACGCGTAGTTGCGGCCTACCGGAAAACGCAGGCGGGTTCCCTGATCTTCAATCAAGCGATTCTCGGGACGGTCGATCTTTCTTAGCACGCCTCTCTGAATGACAAAGATCCGGTCCGCACTCTCCGCGAAAATGCCCTGGATGGCACCCCACGTCCAACCTTCGTTCCCGGGCAGCGTCGAGATGTCCTTTGGCCAATTCGGATCTGGTTCGTACGGTCCAAACGGGTCCTGGCCACCCTTACCGGAACCGGAATCCTGAGCTAGCGCCATGTGACTTCCGATCAAAAGAGCGATCGCTACGATCGCCGGAACTGTAACGCTTCTCGACATTAATCTACTCCCGTTAAGTGCAGAAGCACACATTCGCACTCCTGAAGGTTTGGTCATGACGGTTCGCGAAGACATCAGTCTTCGAGCGTCGGATTTTGCTCCCGAATTATTCGGCCATCCTCGAGCTCGGCTTCGCGGAAACGGAGGTATCCCTCCCGGAAACCGATTCGGCCTGTGAGTTTGACAGCCACGCCGTTCTGTAACGAGTCAAAATCGAACCCCTGCCGCTCGAGTGCGATTCTCGCGAGAAATTCGACGAACCACTCGTCCGTTATGCCATCCGCGTTCGTTACCTCTAACACGAAAGAGCCATGCGGATTCACCCACTTGACCTCCGTAATCGTCCCCTCGAGCGTAATCGTCTCGTCAGAGTAGTTAAAGGCCGTCGAGTGGTGCGCATTGACTGCTAACGGTGTAGTCATCAAGAGGAGCGCGCAGGTAAAGTTTCTTAGTAGCAGCATGACCCAGTCCTAGCCCTCGTTGTAACCGGCGTCCTCCGGCAGGCAACCGTATACGGTAATGTCGAAGTCCGATCTCAAGTAGCGGTTTTTCGATATAAGCGGAGCAGCCAGGATGATGGGATCGACGTAAGTGATATCAACTATGAGCCGGTCTGCCTCGTCCCGGTGAATACGCTCGATACTTCGTAGCGCCTCGGACTGCAGGGGATAGCGGAGCAAGGTCGTGATATTGCCTGGAGCATAGGCCAACGTATCGATTACCAAGGCATCATCCTCATACCAGGCGATGGAATGACCCATCGTGGGCATTGCGACACCACTGATGTCGACGGTACTCGGATTCGGCTGCAGCGGATGCCCGTTCTGAGTCAGCATGATCGTTCGAACGAGATCAAACATCTCATAACGGATAACGACCCGATCGTCGAGTTGATTAATCTCGACGGTCGTGTCCGGTTCATCCCAGACCCGCCCCAGGCCGGATGGAATACATTGCAGGCTGGGATCGTCCACATGAATGTCGAAGGCATCGAGCCGACGCTGCCCCTCCTCCGTATACTGAATTTCGGAGTATTGCCGGAATAAAGAGCGATCCATCCCCCAAATTCCTTCGAGATCTGGCTGTGCATGCGTAGAGAGCGGCCAAGCAAGTATCAGAGCGCAGCCTAGAAAACCTCTGACGCGCTCGTGCATTGTTGTTCTCATCGCGCAAATTCCATGACGACCACCACCAACTCAATCAACGATACAGCTCGCATTCTAGTGGCTCCAGAACACGGCCTACTCGCTGCCCCTTAGCAGTAGAATCTCCGCCTTCAACGCATCGTAGGCAGCACGCTGCTCGGCGGATAGCGCTCCGCGCAGAAGGTCGTTGTATTCGTAGGGGTCGGCGTGCAGGTCGTAGAATTCTTCCCGGCCTTCGAATCGCAGAAGCTTATAGCGCGCAGCCCGCATAGCGTAGTCTGCCGTCTCGACACCGTCGAAACCACCGAAGAATTCGTCCGCGTATATCCAGTCACGTCGTGACGGTGCATCAGGATTCGACAGCGCCGCGAAAAAACTGACCGAGTCGTGCGTGACTTCATCCGGCACTACCTCGTCGGGATCGACCCCAGCCATCTCCATGATCGTCGCGAATAAATCCGTCGAATTCACGAGCGCCTCCGAAACACCGCCGCGCTCGATGCCAGGGCCCGTAATGATCAGCGGCACATTGACGCCGCCCTCGTATATGGTCCCCTTCGCGTAACCGTGCCGGAACGGTGCGCTCACTACCGGATCATAGGTACCGTTATCGCCCATGAATATCACGTAGGTATTTTCGCGAACGTCCGCGTCGAGCGTTGCCAACAGCCGGTCGATCTGCGTATCCATGGCTTCCATCATCGCGGCAAACGATGCCTGCCAGTTTTCTTGAGGCATTTCGCTGGGATCAATGTCCGAGTAATCGGATTGCCACTGTTCCTCCGGAGGTAGATGCAGAGCCGTGTGCCCCAGGTTGAAGGCGAACCAAAGAAACCAGGGGTTCTCGTCCTGCGCGTCCAACCAGGCGATAGCGTCATCGACCTTATCGGCGGGCGTGTACCCGACCTTCCCGATCACCTCACCGTTGACGACTTTGTTCCAGGCGAAATAGGACTCCGGCTCACCGCCCATCAACCCGGCGAAATAATCGAAACCCGCTAGATTCGGGTGGTCTAGCCAACCGTTACCGTCACCAGCCAGATGCCACTTACCGATGGCCGCTGTTGAATATTCGAGATCAGGGTTGGTCTTCAACGCCATCGGTAACGTGAATTCTTCCGGCAGCAGGAAGGGTCGTGGCAGCGCTCGGTCCGCGGCCGAGGCTGCATTCGGCGCACCTGCCGACTCGGCAGGTGCCCACGCTGGTATTTCGGGTGGGGCCGGCATCGCGCTACCCCCAACCGGACGACCGATACCGGTCCTGAAGCCATAACGGCCTGTCATGAGCGTCGCGCGCGTCGGCGAACAGACCGGTTGCGCCCAGAAATTATTAAATCGGACGCCTTCCCGGGCCAGTTCGTCGAGTGCGGCCGTCTTCGGCGGGTTTTCTCCCAGACCGTAGGAAGCCAATGTCTCTACGCCCATGTCATCGCCGATAATCAGTAGGATATTCGAGGCGGCGCCGGAAACGCCCGGAAGGCTCGTTGTTGCCATCAAGATCGTGACGGCCAACCAATCGCTATTCGTCTTCATTACGAGATCTGGTTCCTACATAACAAATCCTGATAAGCATACCGTCGAAATCTCTCTCATGCACGCACACTGAACCGCGGCTTACGCCGAGGAAAATCGCAATGCCATCGCAAATCGCGGCAAACACCGACTGGAATATTTCGGACTCCCGACCACCTGGTTCGAAGTTCGAGTTCTGTCAGGACACGCCTTATTAATCAATAACCTACGTCAGGCGCCCGTTGCGAATCTGCATGACAATTCACAATCGTGCAGGACCGAATCCGGCAAAACTCCGGCAGTCTTTTGGGAGTCAGCTGAACGTCCGTTTCCGGCTGCCAAAAGCAGTCATCCTAACTATGGTCCTAGGTCTCAGCCGTGACCCAGACAGGGCGTCTATTGTTGACGGCCGATCTGATACGCTCGGGGAAACCGGCTTCATGGCCTGCCCCGAGTTGACTGAACTCAAAACCTAAATTCACCCTCTTTCGCTCCCCGAACTGAATAAGACTGTTGTTCAAGGAGGAACCCACGACGGTTAAGTCGTAGTCCCGGTAGTAGCTCTCCTGAGCGAGCACAACCAGCGTAACAGTCGTTGCTGCGAGTAGTGGCTGGACTGGCACATCATAACCGAACTTCCCCTGGTTGCTTCTCGATCAGATAAAGAGCAATCCATACATCAGAATCTCGATGGCGGCGAACAGTGGGTTGTCGCTGTCCACCTTTAGCGCGATCAGCGCATACGTGGACGAGTCTTCACGAAAGACGAGGTCGATAGCGGCCCGTTTGTCTGCTTTCGGCCATAAGCAGACGTCACATAGATACGGACGAAAGCTCAAGTTACCTCTAGTTTTGGGGCTTGCGTCCCCCGCCCCCGGGCGATCACTCAGGGCAGGGCTCTGATCTCGCTGTTCATATTTCTCGTGGCCTGGTGCGTGTTGACGCCCTTGGAGAATCATGGGTTGTGGGCAGCGCTCTACGTGAGCTACATCGCGAGAATCAGTACGTTGGGGTTCTTCTACCCAGCGCTGGTGCGTTCGGTCCCTGCGTAGGGGTAGAATCTATATGGATTTATCCAGAGGGAGGAGTGAAAATCATGCGCGCGGTTTGCGCTGCTCTGGTGGGCCTGGTGGTTGTCCTGCCCGCCTCGGGGCATCACAGTGGTTCGGTGTTCAATACCAATCTGGTTTCCGCCGTGCAGGGTACCGTCAGCCGGTTTCGCTGGGGCAATCCGCATGTCTACATCTATGTGGAGACCGAGAACGAAGCAGGTGACCTCGTGGAGTGGGAGATCGAAACCGACGCGACGCCGATTCTAAGTCGCAGCGGTTGGACGAGAGAAACGCTGCAACCCGGTGAGTCTGTGGTCGTGCGTATGAATCCCGTCTATGACTCGCAACGGACTCATGCTCGGCTGGTTTCTCTGTCAAAGGACGACGGCTCTGTCTGGTCGGCGCGTTCGTCGTTTGCCGGTAGCACTGATGATTTGAGCGGTGGCGCTAAAGCGGCGGATCTGTCCGGTGTCTGGGCAACGCCGCTGTCGACCAACGCGCATCTGTGGCAGCTTCGGAACTCAACGCGAGTACTCACTGAGCAAGGTGCAGCACTGCAGGCTACCTACGACATCACAACCGACAGTCCGGCGGGAAAGTGCATCCCATACCCCACGCCCACCTTTCTCGGCGTTCCCTATCTGAATGAGATCGAAATTCTGGAGGATCGCATTACCATTACCGGGGAGTTCTACAATACGGTGCGTACCATCTATACAGACGGGCGGAACCACCCGGAGGGAGGCGAGTTGAGTAATCAGGGCCACTCTATCGGTTACTGGGAGGACGAAGTACTGGTCGTAGACACGGTTTTACTGCAAGAGCATCGCTCGTCTTTGATAGACGGTTCGCCAATGGGGAGCCGGAGAAGGATCACCGAACGGTTTCGATTGAATGAAAATCGAACGCGACTGCTGATTGACTTCCATGTAGAGGATCCGGAGTACCTGGCCGAGCCCTTTAGCGGGACCCTCGAGTGGGTTTACATGCCGCAATTGGAAATGATTGGCATCGATTGCGACCCGAATGTGTCGCGTCGTGCCTGGGACAGGTAGACGTCGTGAAACTGTTCAGCGGAATTGTGCTCACTAGCGTACTGCTCGGTAAGGATAGTACTTTCGAACGCCTACCGATCCGGTGATGTGCTGGACAATTCAGGCTATTTGAATTTCACTGTGTCGCCCGAGGATATGTCGGTCGACTACTTCAGATCGTATCGCGCGAGCATGAGACCGAGGGCCGGTAACACGGCGAGCTTGCTTACTCTAGATTTACTAACGACGGCAAGGAGATCGTGCAGACGCTCGGTGTACCAAACGAGCCTGGGCAGGACGAACATCACTTCGCAAGGCCAACCTTTATGGCGTTCTCAGAAGACGCGATTTTCGTTACCGACGGCTACGTGAATTCTCGGGTAATGAAGTTCGACCACGATGGTAACTATCTGCTGCAGTGGGGCCAGGAAGGAATTTTGCCCGATGAGATGCGTCCGGGTTATTTCAATTCTCTTCACGGCATCGATATCGATCTTGAATCGGGTCGCGTGTATGTCAGCGACCGGCAGAACAACCGTATCCAGGTATTTGATCAGGACGGCAACTTCCTGGACCAATGGCGGGTCGGCGAGCCTCCGTCGGACGTTCAATACCTGATTGTGGCAAACGGTGCAGTGTGGATCATGGATGCGGGGACGACGAAAATCCTCAAGTACGATCTTGATGGGAACTTCCTGTACTCGTGGGGTACCTGGGGAACCTTTCCCGGCGGCATGTGGGGAGTCCACGGCATGACCGTTGACGAAGAAGGTAACTTCTACATTTCAGAAGTGAATACCGGCCGCGCACAGAAATTTGTTCCCAAAGCGGGAGCGAATCCCGATCTGGTGATCAGCCGCGTTCATCCGACTTACTAGAGAGCTGGACGGCTGCTAAAGCCATTTCCGTATCGGGAGGTTCAACGTTACGGAGAGGGATTGTCGATACTTCCGTTGAAATTCTCCCTCACTGGGTGATATCGGCCCGAGGGGCAAGTCACTTCTGGTCCGAGAAGTCGGGTCACTCTGGAGTACTACGTGGGCGTGAGGCGCTGAAACTACGAGATAATCCCCTAGGTCACTGGAGACTGTCTCGGGAGACGAGACTGGATGGCGGTGGAGGCAGTCTGCTGCGAACCTCTCTCCGATTTCCCTGTTAACAGGGAAAAATACAGCGATTTTTTTGTTTTTCTGAGCCCATATCGCGGCGATCCTCATGGTCTCTTCCCTGTAATCAATGGGTTAGAAGGATTCAGCCATTTCTCATTAAAAAATTAACAGGGAATAACAGGGAATTACCAGGGAATGTCGAGTTTCAGCCTAGCAAATCGCTAACATGGGACAGAAATCGCCGTGGCAGCAGAATTTCCGTAGATTATCGTCGCCGCTTTTCGCAAGGCTCGAATTCTGAGGCAATTTGAGCCATGAATTACGAATTCGCCACCCACAACTCGTAGGCGAAATCGCTGTCGCAGCGCTGATGTCTCTTACGACAATGGCGATGTTGGAGCTGGGCATCTATGCGCTCCG
>SMUY01056391.1_pt1 | contig 11368 bp, 7 predicted proteins | sample 2456441 | NCBI WGS metagenome assembly SMUY01 (sample SAMN11095931, study PRJNA526329) | marine sediment metagenome | biome: Marine sediment; feature: Surficial sediment; material: Deep marine sediment; isolation source: Hadal surficial sediment | place: Pacific Ocean | collected 2014-11 | depth 0-1...
ACGCCGACCGATTCAGGGCTGCGGCGGACGAACAGCAGACTTAATACTGCTGCGAACATCAACCCCCAGCCGAGTTTTGCCCACATGATGCGCCAGCCGTGCTCCAGTACTGCGTTTTCGGAAAGGACAATGGCAACTACAAAACCAAGGCTGACCAGAACGGAGAAAACCCCCATCGCCTTGCTTAACCTGCGAACGAACCACTTGCCAATCATCGTCAGGCTAACCACGGAGAGTGCACTTTGACCAAAGCCGCGCATGAGAATCAGTAACACAAGCAGCATTGCGGCTGAAGTAACGCTGCTGAATGCCAGAACGATCCAACTGAGTGCAAATAAGACGACGGAGACCACAGTGCGTACACCAAAGCGGTCGATAGCGGGGCCGCAAAGCAGACTAAAAGACGCCCCTGCCAGAGTGGCCCAGAAGGTCATCTGGCCAAAACTGACGCGCTGGAGATTGAGGTCCTGCAACAGGGGTTCGGTGATGAGGCCGATGCCGACACTGCGGGCGGGCAGGGTTGCAACCATGGCGATGGCGGCAAAGATCATATTGATCCAGCCGTAATAAAAAGGGAATCTGGCAATGAGGGGTTGCGGCGGCAGTGCTTGCTCTAATGCCTTGCTCAATTAGCTGCCAATTTGTGAGACCGCGTAATCAGATTAATTTCCAGAGTAATGTCGTTGCTGACCCAATTCAGCACTGAGCTATGCTGCCACTTGATGCCATAATCCAAACGATTGATGGTAAACTCGGCAGCAACCCCCAGATTGACACGCGTAACCCCCTCTTCATTTTTCGATTTAGTGAACCCGGTGATTGTAAACGGAACTTCTATTTCTTTGGAAACACCCCTCAAAGTGAAATCGCCCCTTGCAATCAATTTGCCGTCTTTTTTCTCCATGCTTTTGCTTATAAAGGTAGCCTGTGGGAACTTAGTTACATCAAAAAAGTCGCCGCTTCTTAAATGTTTGTCGCGGTCCTCAATTCCGGTATCAATGCTCGCCATTTGAATCGTGGCTTTGACCGATGAATTTTCGGGGTTGCTTTCATCATAAACCATGTCGAAGGTAAAGTCGGTAAACTTGCCCGTGACTTTTGACATGCCTGCCAGGATCGGCACAGAAAAGCCAACAGTTGAATGATTTTTATCGATGCGGGTGAAATGGATCGGTTCGCCGGCAAAAGCGGTAACAGCGAAGGCGAATAGACTGAAAAGGTAAATAAATTTTCTTTGCATTTTGTCTTCCTTGTTTAAAAAGAACGAGGCGCGGATTCGATTTTACGCAAATCTAATATTTCACCCCTACGGGGTTTTTGATCTTATGTGTTACTGAGTTGCTATAAATATAAATATGTCATCCCACGGGATGATTGATTGCAAATAATGTTCTCTTTACCAGCCCCGTAGGGGTAAAATATTTATAGAAAATGCCATCAAAAATCCTAAACCCCGGGCGGAGAAATATCGATACTGTCTAAAAATGTGACCCTACCCAAAAGAATTATTCATAACGCAATGCCTCAACCGGATCGAGGGAAGCAGCTTTGCGTGCAGGAAAGAGCCCGGAGAGTAAACCAATGGTGGCGAGGATGCCGGTTGTCAGCAGCATAATACCGTTTGACAGAATTGGTTTGCCGAGAAATTGCATGGCTCCGTCCTCGGCTGGAATTAATCTTACCAACTCAACCAACGACCAGGAAAACAGAATTCCGGCAGCGCCGCCGATAAAAGCGATGAGCAGCGCTTCGAAAATAAACTGGGCAAGGATATAGCGCCGCCGCGCACCGACCGCCATTTTGATGCCGATTTCATGGGTGCGTTCCTTTACCACAATATACATGATATTAGCGACTCCGACTCCTGCGATCAATAAAGTCAGGAAGCCCATTGAACCGAGAAAGATAGACATGCCGAAGCTGATTTTCTGACCGATTTTTTCTTCTTCAATTGAGTCTCTAATCTGGATAGCCCGCTCATCTTCACGATCAAACTTATACTTTCTGCCCAGCACTCGGTAAAGCTCACTTTTAATCATTTCCTGCTTACTCGGATCCCGGGGTCGGATGAGGATGGAATTAACATACTTTCTGCCATACTGAGTTCTGAATGTGTTGTAAGGAATGATGGCACGCTGCGTATCCGGACCGTTGTTCATGCTGGTTTGAATTTTCTTCTGCATGACCCCAATTACAGTAAAAGGAATTCCGTCTACAGTAACTTTTTTCCCGACTGGGTCTTCGTTACCAAAAATTTCCTCGGCAATCTTAACACCGAGAAAGAGCACCCGGCGTTGCTCGAGGATATCCGCATCGTTCAGGAATCTCCCTCCAGCTACCGCGTACATTCTACGCATTTCCTCAAATGCGGGATTGACGCCTTCGCATTCCGTGGTCGTTGAGATTTTTTTGTAAGTCAGCGTTACATTCTTGCGATACTGGGGAGAAATCATATCGATATTGGGGATGGTTTTCTTAATTAGATTTATATCGTCTTCGCTCATGCTAATCCGTCGGCCTTTTGGCAGCCCTTCAAATTCCATCCCTGTTTGCCCACCGTAAACCGTAAGAATTCTGTTGTAGGCATTGAGCAAACCGTTCTGCATTTGATGTCCCAAGCCGGCGCCAAATGAAAGCAGGATAACCACCGTTAACGTTCCCCAGGCGATAGCAATAATGGTCAGGAACGCACGCGTTTTATGTGCTTTAAGATCTTGAAAAAATTCCTTTAAGAGTTCTTTCCACATGATATTTACTTTTTTTAGATGTCATTCCTGTCAAGCAGGAATCCAGTTGGCGGCAACGTATAGATTCCCGCCTTCGCGGGAATGACTAAATGTGTATATTCGTTAAGTTCTTATACACTCCACAACATCCAAATTCGCGGCCTTTCTGGCCGGCATCAGTCCCGCTGCCAGCCCAATGAGCATCAACACCGCAACTGTAGCCAAAGTCACTGCAATAGAAATTTCAGGTGTTCCGACAAATTCTTTAATGGGAATTAACTGCATGACTTGAGTGATACCAAAGGCTATCAAAAAGCCGCCTATTGCGCCGAGCGCAATGATAAAAAAGGTCTCCATAAAAAACTGAAACAGAATATTCGCCCGAGTCGCGCCGACCGCCCTTTTGATGCCGATTTCTTTGAAACGCTCCTGAACAACCACATACATAATATTGGCCACGCCGATGCCGCCGACCGCCAACGTAAAGCTGCCGATTACTCCCATAAAAATGTTAAACGCTAAAAAAAAGTAAAATACAAATTTATCAAACTCGGAGGTATCCCAAAGCCAGACGGCATCTTCGTCGGTTGGGTCAAATTTGTAGCGTTTGCCGAGCACAGTGCGCACTTTCTCATTGGTTGCTTCGGCCTGTGTGGGGTCCGCATGTTGATAAATGATGTTGGTGATGTAAATATCTCCAAACACCGACGCAAATGTCGAGGCCGGTATGAAAACCCGATCCTGATCGCGGGAATTGTAGGAAGAGTTTTGTGTCTTCTTCTGCATGACCCCGATAACCCGAAACGGCATATCTCCTAAATAGATCAACTCGCCGATCGCTGCTGCATCGCCAAAAAGATATTCCTTCACTTTATCGCCAATGACGGTGACGCGGCGCCGGGATTGTATGTCGAGGTCGTTAAAGAAGCGGCCGCCGGCTTCACAAATAATGTTGCGGATGTCCCCGTAAATCGGATGAATTCCGGTGATATTCGGACTTAAAATATTTTTTCCAAGACGAACCGGTGTATTCCGTCGACTGTATTCCGGACTGATGGCTTTGATACCTCTCACCTCTCTTTTGAGAAGAGCGGCATCGTTTTCAAGAAACCTGATTCTGCGGCCTTTGCCAAAACCCTCGAAAGTTTTAGTGGTTTTGCCGGGAAACATGATGACAATGCTTTCGCCGATGCCGTGCATGTTGATGGAAAGCTGTTTTTTAAATCCCATTCCGAATGCTAGCAAAACTACAATTGCCACGGTTCCCCACATAATGCCAAAAATGGTTAGAAATGTGCGCAGCTTTTGTGCTTGCAAATCCCGTATAAATTCTTTTACTGTAGACAAAAGTTGATTCAATTCGCTCCTCGTTCTACGCTTTTTGCTACTCTATTTTCTTAATTGGTTTTTCAAAAACCTCATCACCCAGCGTCAGTCCGGAAATAACCTCGATACTAATCGCGTCGCTCAAACCGGTTTCAATGTAGCGTTCCGCCTCCTCCTCATCCGCGAGCACAATTTTTACGAAAGCCGAGTCGTTTCTGAAGGTCACCACACGTTCGGGAATGACAAGCACGCTGTCTTTTCTTTGAATAACTATATTTGCATTGGCAGAGTAGCCGGCGCGAAGAGTCGTGCCATTCGAAAGTGATAGTAAGATTTCGATTGGGAAAACGGTTGTATTATCATTTTTTATTGCTTTTAATGAAATTGTTTGCAATATGCCTTTTATTTTAGCATCCGGCAAAGCGCCGATCTTAATCTCCACTTCCATGCCCTCTTGCAGTTTGCCGACATCGATTTCATCGACGGTGCCTTTGAAGAGCAGGTTTTCCATATTGGCCAGTTTCATCAAAACCGTGCCCTCCTGAAACGAATTGAGCGGTGTGACCGGGTCGCCGACCTCTACACTTTTGCTGAGAACGAAGCCGTCAATTGAGGATTTGATCACGGTTTCGATCTTCTTGCCACCGATGGTTATTTTACCGCTTTCAATCAGGGCGAGCTTTTCTTTAACAATTTTCAGCTTTAGCTCCGACTGCTGAAAATTTTGCAAAAAGTCATCGAACTCTCTGTTGGAAATCAACGCGCTTTTTAGCAGGCTTTCCTGCCGAACTTTTTCTTTAGTCGTGTTGTCCAGTTCTACTTGCGCCAGCTCAACGTTACGCTTCGCTTCTGCCAGTTCCAATGGCGTTGGATCCGGCCTAACTTCCAGTAACGGCTCACCGAATTTAACATAGGATCCGGGTTCGGCAAAAATGTAGCTCACAACGCCGGAGATTTTTGATTTGATGGAGATTTCGTTTTTCGGTTCAATAGTCCCGACTGCCAGCGCCATGTCTACGATATTATCTTTAACGACTTTGATTTTTGGCAAGGCGTCTTTGCCATCGCCGTTTGAGCCGTCAAGAAACATGACAAACACAGCGACCAAAATGATCAGGCCAAGGCCAATGAACCAAAATTTTTTCTTTTTCATAGGTTCCTCGAGAATAGATATTTATATTTGGGAATTATTGAGATAGAAGCCAGGTTGAGTTACGGTTGTATTCTTTTAAATGTTTCTTTATTAAAGAGACAATGTATTCCGGCTTTTGTTGCCTTTTTTAAAGAAAAATTTACTAAATTACCAGATTTAACCTGAGTTCGATATAAGAAATCAAAGGCCAAAAACTTACATATACCGTCATTCCGGCAATCTTTAAGCCGGAATCCAGCTGTAATAACGAAAAGATTCCTGCCTGCAATCCGCAGGAATGACATCGGACGGGTCGTTTTTGGTCTTTGATCCTCATTTTATTCCTTACGTCGAACTGACGTAGATTTAGTATCTTCTGATACAAGGATTGAAAAAACTGACGGCTTTTGTTTTTTTAAATTTGTAAGTTTTTTGGTAATGGGATAGTTTTTATTTTCTTAAAGGATGATTCTGCAATCAGCGGGCAATTGATTTTTGCTATTTTCTTATTCTCTGACAGCTAATGGACAAAAAATTCTTTGCAAAAGAGATTTCCGTAGGTACAGAAGAACAAACCATGACGATCGTCTGGGCGGATGAACATCGCTCGGTCTTTCCCCTGGAAGGATTGCGTTTTGCCTGCCCGTGTGTTGAGTGCGCCGGTGGTCACGATCAAATGGGTAAACCGTTTAATCCGGCGCTTTTCAAGGTGCCGGCGACTCAAATCTGGAAAATTTCAGATTTGCAGGAAGTTGGCAATTATGCCCTACAAATTTTTTGGGAAGACGGGCACAATACAGGTATTTATGGATGGGAAACCTTAAGGGGTTTATGTCCCTGCGAGCTTTGCCAAACGGAATAGTGTTTTTTCTTGCTTAATGGATTGTCGCATTGTATCTTATGATTGCGGTTTTCGGCTTAAGCTATGGGGCGCAAATGGGGAGATCAGCGATGAATGTTCAACCGAATCAACAGCGCGGACACCGGAAAGCGGTTATAAATTATGAAACGGTTTACAGGAAACATCAAAGAATTTTTAAACAAGCGGGACTTTGGTCTATCGGTTTTCTGATTCTTTTTTTTGTTGCCCTTGATAATGTGATTACCCACTGGTTAACCGTGGGAAAATTTGACCTGATAGTATTTCTGTTTTTAGGGCTTCTTATTATCTGTGCACTCGGCCTGATCGATAAACTCCCAACGATGGCGAAGGCACACATGGCTTCAAAAGAGCACAGTATTATGATGGTTCTAAACTGTAAAAAAATTTTCAATTCCTATCGTGCGCAGTTAGCAAGTGTCGGATATGATAGGGTATCTTTGGAGAGATTAAGCGACCAGGGAATCGCGCCGCAGGAATTTGAGCGAATCATTCGTGATATTCTGGCTACCAGGAAGAGAGAAAAACCTCAGCCTAAACTCACTGCACAAAATCTTCCTGCAAAGAGAACTCATGTTTCCGAACCTAAAGCTGCCCAATTTTTTGAAAGTCAAAAAGATTCAATTCTGCTTTCTCTGAGGGAAAAAGAGCATGAGATCAAGACCAGGGTAAGAAAAGGTACGCTTAGCAAACCGGAAGCGAATGTGAAAATTGAATCGGTCCGTCGTGAAGCCAAAAAAAAATTACAAGAATTGGGAATTTCTGAAGTTTGAAAAAATAACCATTGTTTTATGCGTGTGAAAAGAAACGTAAAGACAAATAACTATTCGCCGATATATCTGTTTGATACCTTAAATAAGTGTTTGGCCATTAGCCTTTGGCCTCTGGCTTTTAAATTTTTGAGAATTTACGTCGTGAATATTATCTGATCTGTTAGGTGATTTACAATAACCATTTTAACAAATTGAATTTTTATTAGCGAAAGCCAGCTGCAAAAAGCCAATCGCTTAATTTAGTGATAGGATACAAGAAATTTTAAGTTCATGAAAAACAAATACGATCTTATCGTAATCGGCAGCGGCCCCGGGGGTGAGGGCGCCGCCATGCAGGCTTCGAAAGCCGGTAAAAGTGTAGTCGTTATCGACAGTCTGCCGGAGGTTGGCGGCAATTGTACTCATAAAGGTACGATTCCCAGCAAGGCGCTGCGGCACGCGGTACAGTTGTTGGCGGATACAGGCAAATTTCGCGACTCTAACTACCTCAACCTGCTGAAGTCAGCTGAGTCTGTCATTCGGCAGCAGGTTAATATGCGCCGCGGCTTTTATGAACGGAATCAAGTCGATATTATTCATGGGCACGCAAACTTCATGAATGACCATACCATAGAAGTCACACTGCCCGGTGTGTTGAAAGAAAAATATAGCGCCGATGCTTTTATTATCGCCACCGGTTCCAGACCCCGGCAGCCGGAAGGAATCGATTTTTCTCATTCGCGCCTTCTCGACAGTGATTCGATTTTAAATCTTAAAAAGAATCCGAGGTCAATTACCATCTACGGTGCCGGAATCGTGGGGTGTGAATATGCCTCCATTTTCCGGGGACTGCGCATCAAGGTAAATTTAATCAATACCCGCAGCCAGCTGTTATCTTTTCTCGATGATGAAATTGTTGATGCACTGAGTTATCATTTGCGGGAGCAGGGGGTGCTCATTCGGCATAATGAAGAATATGAGAGAATTGAAGCAGATGATCGGGGTGTGACACTCTTTCTAAAATCCAACAAGCAAATATACAGCGACGTCCTGCTCTGGGCCCAGGGCAGAACCGGGAATTCATCTAATATGGGGTTGGAATCCCTCGGGATTGATCATGATAAGCGGGGCTCAATTGTTGTTAATAAAAGTTACCAGACCGCCAAGTCTCATATTTACGCTGTGGGCGATGTGGTCGGTTATCCTAATCTTGCCAGCGCCGCTTACGACCAGGGTCGCTTTGCTGCTACCCACCTGGTTTATGGAAAATGCGAACACTCACTGGTTGAGCATATTCCCACCGGTATTTATACGATCCCGGAAATCAGCTCCATTGGTTTAACTGAACGCGAACTCACCGCCCAAAAAGTTCCCTATGAAGTCGGACATGCTTCTTTCCGGCATTTGGCACGGGCACAAATTACCGGACGAACGATTGGCATGCTGAAAATTCTTTTTCACCGCGAGACCTTGAGGATTCTCGGCATCCACTGTTTTGGTAACCATGCTTCGGAAATTGTGCACATCGGCCAGGCGATCATGACCCAGAAAGGTAAAGCCAACACCCTCATGTACTTTATGAACACCACTTTCAATTATCCCACCATGGCAGAAGCCTACCGGGTTGCTGCGCTCAACGGGCTCAACCGCGTTAACGCGCGTCCTAAACGTGAAGAGAAAAAAATTACCGTAGCCGATCGCGGTAATGTCGTTCCCCTGAAAAAAGTCAAAACTGCCTAAAGCTGCCAACCCTGTTTAGATATTAACTTTTCCTTGTTTTTGCTTTTCGATTTCCTTTAATTTCTTTAGAATTGCAATTTTTTTTAACGTCGAAGATTTCTCTGTTGTTTTGCACTTTTTTTGCAGAAGTCAAAAACAGTTACAGCGAAGCTCTAACCATAACGGGTAGTGTCAAAAGTTCTATAAAAAAAATGAGGTTTGCTGAAGAAAGCGGCTTGGGTCTTAATAGCATAGATATGGGAATGCGTTTATAAGGCATGGGCATTACCGGGAGCCAACAGATTGAACTTAGGCTAGATTTACACTGCGAAGTGAGAGATACAAATCATAAGAACTTCACCTGAAATTATGCAGGAATTTAGGAGAGGGTTAACAAAATTCACGTAATCACATGTCAACATTAAACTTAGCGCTTTAATTAGTCTAAAACTTTTGACAATACGCCATAACGCAAAGGGAGGAATCATGACTCATGTGACTAACTTGTTTCGAACCGCAGCCGCTTTTGCCCTGCTGCTCGCCACGCACTCTGGCTGGGCTTCAACCGGCGGCGATGACTGGCCGGCCTGGGGCGGCCCGCACCGCAATTTTACCGTGACCCCCGGGGTTATCAAAGCGGAACAACCGATTGAGCTGAAAATAGCCTGGAAGAAGGAGTTGGGCTCCGGGTATTCTGCCATCTCGGTAATGGACGGCATGGCCGTTACCATGTTTTCGGATAGCACTTTCGACTACGCCATTGCCCTCAACGTTGAAGATGGCAGCGAGCTCTGGCGTTTCAAAATCGGTCCAACCTTTCCGGGTCGATTTGGCTCCGCCAACGGTCCGATCTCGACCCCGTTGATCTCGCAAAACAAGGTCGTAGGGTTGAGTGCAGGGGGACGCCTGTTTGCCCTGGATCGTAAAACCGGCGAGCTGGTGTGGGACAGCGATCTGGTGGTGGATCACCAGGCGGAAATACCTTTCTATGGCTTTGCCACCTCCCCAATTCTGTACAATAACATCCTTGTGGTCGAAACCGGCGGCGCTGCGCAGAACGCGATCTCGGCCTTCGACCCCAATACCGGACAGGTGCTGTGGACTGCCGGCAGCGATACCGTGGAATACCAATCACCCTATTTGCTGCAAACCAGCGATGGCAGCCAGTTAGTAGGCATAACCAATCGCGCTGTGTACGGACTGCAGCCCGAAACCGGCAAGACTTTGTGGCGCTTCGAGCATGGCGGCACCGGCCATCCAATGGGCGCACCAAGCGGCAACCTCGTACCCGTCGGCGGCAATCAATTCTTCTTGAAGAACACGAATCAGGGCGGCATGCTGTTCAAGATTGAATACGCCAACGAAATGTATCAGGTGAGCGAAGTCTGGAAAACAAAAGCCATCAAAGGCACTTATGTGATTCCGGTCTATCACGATGGACACCTGTTCGGCTACAACAGCCGCATCTTCGCCTGCGTGAATGCGGAAACCGGCGAACGGGTGTGGCGTTCGCGCGCCCCGGGTGACGGATTCCCCCTTGTGGTGGACGGACATCTGGTGGTCATTACCAAAAACGGCAGACTCAGCGTGGCGCCCGCTTCGCCGGAGGGGTACAAACAAATCGCCAGTCTGGACTTGTTCGCCAACCTGGTTTGGACGCCGGCAAGCTTTGCAGGCGGCAGATTGTTTCTGCGCAGCATGACCGAAATCGCCGGCGTCGATATCGTGCCCGCGCAGTCCGTTGCGCAAGCCGCCGCGAACGCCGACGGCATGGTGCCGGACTCGAAGTTTGCACAATTTGTAAAGAAAGCAGAACAGGCCATGGATAAGATCGCGCTGGTTGACGAGTTTATGGCTGAGCAAAAGGAATTTCCTGTCATCGAAGGGGATGACATCGTGCACTTCATCTACCGGGGCGAAGCCAGCGACATGGCGCTGATGGGCGATCTCGTGGGCTGGCGCTACGACCGTCCCATGCATCGCATTGCCGGCACCGACCTGTTCTACTACTCTAGCCGGCTCGAACCGGACGCGCGATTGACCTACAAATTCCTGAAGGACTTGCAGACACCGTTGGCAGATTCACTCAATAGCAGAACTATCCGCTCCATGTTTTTCGGACCGGCTTCCTGGTTCAGCATGCCGGAGTGGAAAAAGCCGGACTATCTCGAGGCGAAGGCTTCCCAGACCGGCCGCATCGACTCGTTGCAATTCAAGAGCGCCATTACTGATAGCTCCAGCGTTATCGAGGTTTATCTGCCGGCCGGTTACGACCAGGTTTCCGAAGCGTATCCCGTGGCGTATGTGCATGGCGGCCGCGGCGCCAGAGGACTGGGTAATATGACCACGGCCCTTGACAACCTGATTGGCAGCCGCATCCGTCCGGTGATTGTGGTTTTTATGCCGACATTTTATGACGGCCGTTATGTTGAATACATCGGGGATAAACGCGATACCTATATGCGGATCTTTGTCGAAGAGATTGTTCCCTTGGTTGAGCGAACCTATCGCATACTCCCAGGCGCCGACAATCGGGCAAATATGGGACATATGATGAACGGCTTCATGGCATTTTACACGACATTCAAACACAGAGACCTCTTTGGCAAACTTGCTGTCCAGTCCATGTATTGGGATGAAAAAGAAGCAATAACGCATAAAGGCCTGCTGGTGTTCGCCCATCAAAAAGATCTGCAAATTTACTTCGATTGGGGAAAGTATGATTTCAGAAGTCCCCTCGAGAGTATCAGCATTGTCGAATCAAACCGGAGTTTTGCTGCGCTGCTGAAAAGTCGCGGATTACGTTTCACCGGCGGAGAAGTGCATGCCGGCG
>SMUY01239143.1_pt1 | contig 11367 bp, 7 predicted proteins | sample 2456441 | NCBI WGS metagenome assembly SMUY01 (sample SAMN11095931, study PRJNA526329) | marine sediment metagenome | biome: Marine sediment; feature: Surficial sediment; material: Deep marine sediment; isolation source: Hadal surficial sediment | place: Pacific Ocean | collected 2014-11 | depth 0-1...
GTACCCAGCATATCATGAAACTGCTTTGGAAGCTGAGTCGTGCTAACGGGCCAAAATCGGGAACCGATTCCTCCTGCCATGATAACTGCGTGATAGTTGTTATTCATATTTATTCCCTGCGATGGCAGGGATCTTTTCAATATTATTCACACTTTATTCCCTTTGTCCCGAGTCTCCTGAAGTATAAAATTTATTAGTTAAGTTTAGTCAACTAATCATGAGATTCCTGCCTACGCAGGAATAGAACTTCAGCATTTGGGTTGAATAAATACAAACGACCCGTGTCGACTTCCAGGCATTCGTACCGTTTCACTCTTATATTACCTCGTTTGAAGATCTTTCCATTGTACAGACGAAACGTGCCACCATAGGGTATCTCAAAGATATAGTTTTTATCGTTGGGTGGGTCGTATTGCTTCAACGCCAATGACAATCTGGTATCTGTATCACTGCTTGCTTTCGGATTTTTAAAATGAATAGCTAAAACCGGCAGCAACTGATCTGGAAAAACTTCCGGTCGTAAAAATGGCAACATCAATCGCTGAAATGTATGTTTCCATTCTTGACCATGCGGTTTGATAAATTTACCATAGGATATAAAAGCCTGCAAATGGGCGATCTCATGGACCAAAGTAACCAAGAAACGATACGGGTTGAGATTTGCGTTTACAGTGATCTGATGCTGTCCATTCGGCATTTTCCGATAATCACCATGACGAGTTACCCTTTGGTTGACTACTTTAAGATTGACGTTGTTGGATTTTAAGAGATGAAAAGCTGTCTCTACAGAAGCTTTTGGGATGTATTTTGTGAGTACCTTGTTCATCTACAAATCTAAGGTGTTGAACTTGACACTTCCATTATTTTTCCATTGTAATATTTGTTTCCTGTCAAGGAAAAATCCATGATGTATTGTGCCATCTCCTCTGCTGAAATAGGTGCCTCATAACCCGGAAAAGCTTCTTCGAGCATTTCGGTTTGAACCGCACCCAAAGCCAGAACATTGAATGATGGTCCCGTTTCTTTGTATTCTTCGGCTAATATCTCGGTAAGTGTAATAATAGCCCCTTTACTGCTACTATAAGCGGCCAGCCCCGGAAATTTCAAGCTTCCCTGAATACCACCCATACTACTAATATTGACTACATGGCCTTCTCTCTTCATAAATGGCAGAACAGCTTGAGTTATTGCGGCCGTACCGAATACATTTACATCAAAAGATTGCCTGAAATCTTCGGTGGTTAACCGTTTGAATGGTTTATTTACCATAAAGCCCGAATTATTTATCAAGACATCCACATGCGTCCAATTCTCCTTTAAAAATTCAATTACCTTTTTTATCGCTTTTTTATCTGTAATATCACATGGAAAACAATGGCAATTGGAAATCCCCAATCCGGATACCGGGACCTCATTTCGGGAAAGTGCCAACACATTGTGGCCGGCATCTGCAAAAAGGGCAACCAATTCATAACCAATGCCACGGCTTGTTCCTGTAATAATGATGTTTTTCTTCATGATCTAAATATACAAAATCCCACTAGTTTCAGTTTTTGAAATAGAGCAGGATCGAAACCTGGAAAGTTTTAGAAACCTGGAAGGTTTAAACGAACATGGTAACCGGATTCTCTATATAATCTCTTACGGTCTGCAAAAATGCCGCTCCTGTAACACCGTCCACTGTGCGATGATCACAAGCCAAGGTTACGGTCATTGTATTACCTATTGCTATGGCTCCATTTTTTACAACCGGTTTTTGCACAATAGTCCCCACCGATAATATGGCAGAGTTAGGCTGATTGATAATAGATGTGAACTCCCTGATCCCGAACATCCCCAGGTTAGACACTGTAAAAGTACTTCCCTGCATTTCGTCCGGAGTCAATTTCTTATTTCTCGCTTTTTCAGCCAATTCTTTCACATTCGCTCCAATTTGTGAAAAGCTCATTTGATCTGCAAATTTTAATACCGGAACCACTAAACCGTCGTCTACTGCCACAGCTACTCCTATATGAATATGTTTGGCGATCAAGGTCGCTTTATCCGTCCATTGGCTATTTACCCTTGGATGTTTTCTCAACGCCATGGCACAGGCCTTAACTATCATATCGTTGTACGATATCTTTACATCCGGTGCATTATTGATCGCTGTACGAGATGAGATTGCCGTATCCATATCCAACTCGATCGTCAAATAATAATGAGGTGCGGTAAATTTTGATTCACCCAGACGCTTCGCTATTGTCTTACGCATTTGCGAATTGCTTATTTCTTCAAAGCTTTCTTCTCCAACCGGCATATAAGCAGCAACTGTTCCAACAGCTGCCGGTTGGAAATTCTCAATATCTCTCTTGATTATCCGTCCATTTTCACCGCTACCACGAACAGCATTCAAACTAATCCCCTTTTCCTCGGCTAATTTTTTTGCCAGCGGAGAGGCAAAGATGCGTCCATTTGTAGATACACTTACCGGGATGGAAGGAATTGATTCGGAAGTTATCTTTTTATCCGCAGGCGTTACCTTCTCTTTTTGTGTTGTGGCGACCTTCTCAGGAACTTTTGGGCTCACATCGATTGCCGATACATCGGTTCCCGCAGGGCCGATGATGGCTAACAGACTATCTACTTTGGCAGATTCCCCTTCGGCTATTCCAATTTTCAACAGAGTCCCTGTGTAAAAAGACTCAAATTCCATGGTTGCCTTATCGGTCTCGATTTCAGCTAAAATATCCCCTTCGGCTACTGCATCACCTTCTTTTTTTAACCAGGTTACAACCGTTCCTTCTTCCATAGTATCGCTCAAACGAGGCATGGTAATCACCTCAACACCTTCGGGAAGTTCGCTAGCTTCTTTATTTTCTTCGGAAGTAATTGTTCTTTCATCTCCAATATCGGCTGCATTTGGAGAAGCTTTCTCACCTTCAGGTTTGGTTTCGGCCATAGTTCCTTCGTTCTTTAATAATGCTGAAATATCTTCTCCTTCTTCCCCAATAATTGCCAACAGTGCATCTACTTTCGCTGTCTCACCTTCTGCTATTCCCACATGTAACAAGGTTCCTTCATAAAAGGATTCGAATTCCATGGTTGCCTTATCCGTTTCAATTTCAGCTAAAATATCGCCTTCGACAACTTTGTCGCCCACTTTCTTGAGCCAGCTCACGACGGTTCCTTCTTCCATAGTGTCACTCAAACGGGGCATGGTGATTACTTCTGCCATAATTTATAATTTATGAGGTAAAAATGGATAATCATTCTGGTCATATACTACATCGTACATTACGTTCTTCTCCGGATAAGGTGACTCTTCCGCAAACTTTTCGCATTCACCAACCAACGTTTTCACACCTTGGTTTATCACTTCTATTTCACTCTCTGTGGCATATTTCTTTTTATAAATGATATTCAATACATAACTTATTGGATCTTCATCCTTCATTTTATTAACTTCTTCCTTGGTACGGTAATGCTGTGCATCACTCATTGAATGCCCACGGTAACGATAGGTTCTAATTTCAAGGAATGTTGGCCCGCCACCATTACGAGCACGCGTTATGGCCTCGTCCAGTTCTTTGGCAACTACTTCGGGTTTCATGCCATCCACTGGGCGGCAGGGCATTTCGTATCCTAAACCGAGTTTCCAAATATCGGTATGGCTTGCAGTTCTTTCTACGGAAGTGCCCATGGCATATCCATTGTTCTCCACACAGAAGACCACCGGTAAAGTCCAAAGCATGGCCAGGTTGAGTGTTTCGTGCAAAGATCCTTGACGTACCGCGCCGTCTCCCATAAAGGTTAAGGTAACACCATCACGACCCGCATATTTGTCGCCAAAGGCTAATCCCGCACCCAAAGGTATTTGACCTCCTACAATTCCATGACCTCCATAAAAACCATGTTCTTTTGAGAAGATGTGCATGGATCCACCCAAACCATGCGAGGTCCCGGTTGCTTTTCCATAAAGTTCTGCCATTACCTTTTTCGGATCCACGCCCATTCCGATGGGTTGAACGTGATTGCGATAGGCTGTGATCATTTTATCTTTTCCAAGCTCCATTGCATGTAAAGCCCCGGCCAAGACAGCTTCCTGGCCGTTGTAAAGATGTAAAAATCCGCGAACCTTTTGGTTGATATAAACTTGGGCAAGCTTGTCTTCAAACTTGCGCCAGAACAACATATCTTCATACCATTTGAGGTATGTTTGTTTGGTAATTTTCTTCATACGTTGAATTATGATTATCGCTGAACAAATTCAGCATAAAAATTCAGGAAATACAAAAATACTACATTAAAAAGTTCTACAAAAGAAGTAAACTTCAAATTCCTTATATAGATTTGAGTTTGTTACGTGGAATTTGGGATTAAATTACAAATATGAATTGTCAAAAATAAGCGGTAATAGATCCTTGACCGAATTGGCCTTGACGACCTTCCCCGATTCTCCCATGAAGTAAATTGAGATGGGTGTTCCTTGATTTACTTCATATTCGGCCAGGGATTGACGACAAGCCCCGCATGGAGGAATAGGGCTTATCGTTTTATGTTTTACTGAACCCGCAGTAAGCGCCATCGCTTTAAATATTTCGTTTGGGAATTGGGAACCCGCGGAGAAAGCAGCCACCCGCTCTGCACAAAGTCCTGAAGGAAAAGCTGCATTTTCCTGGTTGTTTCCGGTTATAATCTTCCCGGAATCCATTAAAATGGCGGCACCTACTTTAAATAATGAATAAGGCGCATAAGCGTTTTCACGTGCTTGATGCGCCTTATTCATTAAGTTTTGAATCGCAGTTGGAAGATCCGAAACAGATTCAAATACTTCCAATTCTGCTTCAATTTTTATTTTTCTCACGAGTTTAATATTCGCTGTACTCGTCTCCAAAGTTAAAGGTCAATCCAAATCGAAGTGTACCTTCTAAAGGACTTCTAACGGTTGAAGTTGAGAATAAGTAAGACATATCAATGTTAATGGTGGTGTATTTAAATCCTGCCCCTAAAGAAAGGAACTGCCTGGATCCTTTTTCAGGGCTTTCATGAAAGAAACCTGTTCTAAAGGCAAATACATCCTGGTACCAATATTCAACTCCCAACGCCCAGATGACTTCCTTCAACTCTTCGCTGAAACCATCAGGTGCATCCGAAAAAGATTGAAACATTCCGGAAAAGAAATTTATGTCCTGATAGTCTTGAATTGCCTGTGACCGCTCTTCGTCTGTCACATTGCCATCCCCATTCAGATCGGGGTCCGGAGGTGTCGGAACCAACAATTTATTGAATTCCAAATTAACACCAACTTTATTATACTGGTCCAGTATAAAATCGAATCCAACACCTAATCCCAGATTCGTAGGTAAAAAGCTTTCCTGCCCTACGTCATCATATTTAATTTTAGGCCCTACGTTCGAAATGTTAAACCCGGCTCTCCATCGGCCACCAAAATCACTGTACCCAATTTCTTCACTCTGATAGTAACCGGCAACATCAATGGCAAACGAACTGGCAGCAGAAGCATCCTCATTTGAAGCTTGTATTTTAAGATCTGAACTAAGATATCTACCGCTAACCGCCATGGAGAATCGTTCACTCAAACGAAGAGCATAGGATACGTCGAATGTAAATTCGTTTGGACTTTGTATCAAAGGTTCTTGATCAAATGTTTCTCTCAATTCAATATCGCCTAAACTAAAATAACGAAAGCTTGTCGCAATGGCACTACGCTCATTGAGACGATTATAATAAGTTAAATTTCCCAAGAATATATCGTTCACCAAATTACTTAAATAAGGAGTATAGGTAATACCAACTCCCTGTTTTGAGATGGCAAAAACGTATTTTGCAGGATTCCATTGTTGTGAGAAAGCATCTGCCGATGTAGCAACCCCAATGTCGGCCATACCGCCGGAACGAGCATCTGCAGCGATCAATAAAAAAGGGACAGCTGTGGTGATTACTCTATTAGATTCTTGGGCAGTGGCATTTATAGATACTAAAACCAATAAAATTGGAACAAAAAATTTCTTCATGAGGTAATTAATTTTGAGCAAATATACTTTTAATTTTTAAAGGATTACTAGTTTTTCAAATTTTTCAACTTGCTGATTAGTTAACGTAGATTTCACCGTAAGCTTGTATACATACACGCCTTTTCCTATCCTGTCACCAAAATCATCTCTCCCGTCCCAGACAATATCACGGGACTGTCCTCCTTCTGTCAAAATGGTTCTGTTTAGGGTTCTAACCACTTTTCCTGTTATCGTGAAAACCTGTATTTGAACTTCCAAGGTTTCTGCGGGCCGGTTATGTTCGAACCAGAATTCGGTATAATTTACAAAGGGATTAGGATAGTTCAGCACTCGTTGAATTTCGAGTTTATCCGAACCAAATACAACAAACTGGATATCGGCAGTAGAAGAATTATTATACACATCCCATGCTTTAACAGTGAGGGTATGCAACCCATCTTCCAGATCTCTTAATTTATAGTTAGCTTTTCCGCGCGTAAAATCATCTATTTCGGCTTGGTAATATTCATTAAGAACAATTGGATTGGCTTCATCTCCATCAAGAATAGCGATTAGATCGTGTCCAATTCCACCGGCGGTATTGATACCATTTTCGTCTTCAAGCTTAACGATCAAAACAGGGGAATCGTTCGTAATGCCACCGGAAACAAAAGATTCATCGTTCATAAACAACCGGATAAGTGGGCCTTGATTGTCTTCAGGTGCATTTTCATTGAGTCCTCCTACCAAAATATCCAGATTGTATCCTGTTTGATCTTCCAGTTCATCATTTCTTTCAGCATACAGGCTTACTTTTCCATTGCCCACTGGGATTTGAATATCTCGGGGTACCACAAACTCGAACTCAAACTTTCCATTTGTGACTGTTGCTTGTCCGTTAAAGAGTACTTCTCCAAGAGTTTTAAAATCCAAAATTAATAGTTGCCCATTACTATCCCGAATCCCATCATTACCTAATGTTTGCCGTTGAACATCTTTATCGAAAACCTTAATTTCTGCTATTCCGTTGTAATTGGTCAATAGGTTACCCGATTCATCAACTACTTCGCCCTCAAATTTTACTCTGCTCAAAGCTTTCAGTGTGTCTGTGGATTGTGCGATGGGTACATCGTTAAGTGTGGTCAATCGAACGCTTTGCTTTGGAAATGCTAAACGCATTGCCGGATCTCCGATATAAAAAATCACACGTTTATTAGAATTTGAAATGGCATTCTTCGAAAGAAGTAGTGCTTCGGCCGGAGGAACAGGAATAGAAACCCCAAATCCAAACAGTTCCACCGCTAAGATCTCATTGAATTCCACCCCCAAGGAAACAGCGATGGATCGTGTTGTTGTTATCATGGAAACCGCCCCTCCTTCACGATTCCAATACGTAATCTCTCCGGCGGTCACACGTAATGGATTGTCAAACTTCGTAAACTCACAGGTAACGGTCACTATACAGGGATATCTGTTTCTATTCTGAAGGTCTCGCCCATCTATTTTTGTAAAGATAAATTCCTTGGCAAGGCCATCTTCTCCTCCATGTCCGAAGTAATTTACGATCAACGCTCCAACTTCTATCGAATTTATTATTTCTTTATTCACCTCAGGATAGCGATTTCCACCGGCAGAGGTTTCTTGTTGAAAGGCGTCGGTATGTATCTTCTTTACATTTATATATGGTTTTTCAGCTGTTACCCGATCTCCAATCGAATCTAAGGTTACTTCAAGGGTTTGGTATTCGTAAACGGCATCCACATCGTCTGAGATCAAAACAAAGGTATTTCTCCAGTTTCCATACGATAATTTCGAAGAATAATTAATGATCTTGTCTACAAGACTATTTGCCAGGGAAACTTCATCTGCCAAGATCCTTCCTACAACTGCGTCTAATTTAGCATCGACCAAAGGATTCACCAAATTACCTTCTTCAGGGTCAAGGCTTACAAAAAAGTCATCACTCATATAAGACCTGAATGTACTCGTACTGTTAGGTGTATGGAACGTAGGTATAATATTATTGTTATTGGAAAACCTATTTTTCATATCGACCGACGAATCTCCAAAGAGACATAGGTATTTAAGACGTCTACTTTCGGTGGAGGCATTATCATAAATGTACTTTACGAAATTGCGAATAGCGCCAATATCCTGCTTGCCAGAGCTAAACTCCTCGTAGATTTTATCTGTAGTTACTACTTTAACATTTAAACCGGTGATATTTTTATGGTGATTTGCCAATCGAAGTGCGGGCTGAATTAAGAAAGGTGCCGTAACGATCAGATAATCTATATCCTGAAAATTTCCGGAGGCATCATTAAAGATGGTCCCTTTTAAGTTCTGATTTGGAATTTGAGTGATATTCCCACTCACGGGTGTGAAATAATCATTAGGATTTATTGCTACATATTCTCTTATTTCACCCAAATTCGCCTTAAAACTAAGATTTCCATTTCCACTATTTTGCTTGGAAGTTATGAAGGCCGTATTGGTTACATCCCACACCTGGGTAAACTGTGATGCGTTACCAATTTCATATCGTCCAATCCCGGAAAGATCAGCCGCTGCAAAATATCTAAATGATAATTGGCCATTTACGCCTACTAAGTTTCTCAAGGCACGTACAAATATATAATCGAGATAGCCCACACTGGAAGGGTTTCCGGCATTATTATAGGTTAAATCGATTGTAACAGTTTCGGTTGAAGCAGGCACATCGACTTGCGTCTGACCTATAGTCAGCAAAACAGGGTCATTTATTACCGCAAAAGTCAATGGATTAATACTGGTGGCGTTGATCGAGATCGCCATGCTGGTTACACTTTCAGAAGCGGCGGCCGCTCTAACTGTCACCGCCATTGGTTGTCCCGAGATAATATTCGGAAAATTAAATTCGAAGCTTTGTTCATTTTCAATATCAAAACGGTTACCAAACCAACGTCTACCGACTTTGGCCGGGCTAAATTCATCTTCTTCGTGAAATTGAATGTCATCGAAACGATTGATCGTTAAAGTGGCAGATCCTGTAGGCTCTACCATGGGTGCGACCCTTTTACCTGGCGAATCTCCAACGGTAACATAATAATAGGATTCGTCACTATAAGGGTTCAAAAAGGATCCATTCTCGAAAAAAGCGCCTCCTTCTTCAAAAAATCCATTCCCGCTATATCCTTCGACAGCGGTTCCATAGAAAAGAATAAAGTCGGCGTTATCAAAGCTCCCATCTTCCTCACCGATCACCTGAATAGCGTTTTCAGGCAGATCGAAATTTAGATTATCCTCATTTACCAATGGCAATGGTTTACCTCCATTTCCGTAGATTTGAAGGTTTCTGGGGTTAATTCCATCCGTATTCATCCCCAGATCATTCAAAAATCCTTTATCAATACGGTGAATACCAGTCTTTTCTACCTTAAATTTATACCAATTACCCGTAGCCAGCACAGAATTTACAATTGGTGACCTTGAATTATTCCGCATTCTATTTTTATAGGAATAATTGACAGAAAAAGAACGTATTTTTCGGTATTGTCCATTAATATTAACTACCGGAGAAATGGAAACGGAAGTATAGATCTTATTTCGTCCCTTGGTGCTACTTATGCTATATTCGGGTTTGTTCGGAACTAATTTTTTATTTACTTTCTTTAATTCTTCAGAAGTAAGATTTCCATATTTAATATTGACGATCTCCAGGGAATTTTCCCTAGCAAATCCCGTGTCTTCCCACTGGTGACGGTAGATAAGGACATCCGGCTCCAGTTGAAGGTTTATTTGAGATAACACTCTTTCAAGTCTGTTATAAGTGTCGGCCTTACCAGATATTGCATCGATGGATTTTCCGACGTCATCAATATCCCAGTGAATGGTAATTTCCCTATTTTGGGAATAGGTAATACCGCTTAGCATAAAACCAACCAGCAGAAGATGTAATTTTCTCATCATAACAAATAACGCTTCAAATATACACTTAGTATGAAGCATTTTTTAAAGTTTTATGAACAAAAAAATACCTGGATAATAATTCAGACCGGCGAACGTTAATATCTTGATCGGACAAGAGACACCAACCATTACAGTGCATTATTATTAAAATAATGTTGCACTTTTATCGTTAATTACTATATTGCGAACCCAATTTTTTCATATTTGAAACTATGAACTATAGAAAAAACCTATTTTTAAAGCTATTTATTGCTATGGTTACAACTTCTCTGTTGATAAGTTGCAATAAATCCAGAAACTACAAAGATAGCTCGCGAGCCACCGGTTGGAAGATGAACGCCAAAGAAGGTGGATTCCAGTACAATCCCAATGCAAAAGAACAAGAAACCGGCCCCGGTCTGGTTTTTATCGAAGGTGGTACTTTTACAATGGGTAGAGTACAAGACGACCCTATGCACGATTGGAACAACAGTCCCAACCAGCAACATGTGCAATCCTTTTACATGGATGAAACTGAGGTAACCAATCTAATGTATCTGGAATATTTGGATTGGATCAAACAAGTTTTCCCGCCAAGTGATGAAAAGTACCGCCGTATTTACGACGGTGCATTACTAGACACCTTGGTCTGGAGAAACCGCTTGGGTTACAACGAGGTTATGACCAACAACTATTTGCGTCATCCTGCCTACGCTGAGTATCCCGTCGTAGGGGTAAGTTGGGTTCAAGCCGTGGAATTCAGTAATTGGAGAAGTGATCGTGTTAACGAGCTAATACTTGAAGAAGAAGGCATAACCATTAGAAATGCCCGTTACAATACCACTCCTGGAGAAACCTTCAGTACAGAAACCTATTTAAATGCTCCTACAATGACTTATGGAGGTAACGATTCCATCACAAGAGGTGGAAAACGTTCAGAGTCGTTGTTAAAGAGAAGTAAAGACAGCACAAATTTATACATTCAACGAAAAGATGGATTATTATTACCGTCATATCGCCTTCCTACTGAGGCTGAATGGGAATATGCCGCTCTGGCTCTTATTGGTTTACGTAGTTACAACGTATATAGAGGCAGAAAGAAATATCCCTGGAATGGACAATACACCCGTTCTCCCAAGAGAAGATCACGTGGAGATCAATTAGCGAACTTTAAGCAGGGAGATGGAGATTATGGTGGAATTGCCGGCTGGAGTGATGACGGAGCAGATATTACTGCCGAAATCAAATCGTACGAGCCCAACGACTATGGCCTTTATGATATGGCCGGAAATGTAGCCGAATGGGTTGCCGATGTTTACAGACCTATTGTTGATGACGAATTTAACGACTTCAACTACTATCGTGGTAACGTTTATACTAAAAATGCCATTGGTGCGGATGGTAAAGTGAAGATAGTAACTGCAAGTACTATTGTATATGACAC
>SMUY01256056.1_pt1 | contig 11366 bp, 5 predicted proteins | sample 2456441 | NCBI WGS metagenome assembly SMUY01 (sample SAMN11095931, study PRJNA526329) | marine sediment metagenome | biome: Marine sediment; feature: Surficial sediment; material: Deep marine sediment; isolation source: Hadal surficial sediment | place: Pacific Ocean | collected 2014-11 | depth 0-1...
GATCCCAACGTCATCTGGGTCGGCACCGGCTCGGGTTGTCCGCGCGGCAACATCTCCACCGGCGACGGCATCTACCGCTCCACCGACGGCGGCAAGAGCTGGGCGCACGTGTGGAGCCCAGGTTTCGTGCAGGTTCCCGAGATGGTGGTGCACCCGCAAGATCCGGACCACCTCTATGCCGCGGTGCTCGGCAATATGTACGGTTCCGGCGAGGTACGCGGCATCTACGAGACCAAGGACGGCGGTCAGAGCTGGGAGCAGACCCTGTTCATCTCCGAGCAGACCGGCTTCAACGACATCGAGATGGATCCGTCCAACCCGCGTATCCTCTACGCCAGCGCCTGGACCGTCTATCGCAAGCCGTGGTCCATCCACTCCGGCAGCGAAGAGGGCGGCATCTTCCGCAGCAAGGACGCCGGTGTCACCTGGGAGAAGCTCGAGGGCGGCCTGCCGACCGGTATGGTCGGCAAGATCGACGTCACCGTCTCGCCGCCGAACCCGGACCGCCTGTGGGCCCAGGTCGAGGCGGCCAACGATCGCGGCGGTGTGTACCGCTCCGACAACGGCGGCGACACCTGGACCCGCGTCAACAGCGAGCGCATGCTGCAGCAGCGCGCCTGGTACTACACCCATATTTACGCGGATCCCGTCGATCCCGACACCGTGTACGCGCTCAACACCGGTGCCTACAAGTCCACCGACGGCGGCCGCACCTTCGATTTCCGCCTGAGCCCGGGGCACGGCGACAACCACGACCTGTGGCTGAACCCGAACAGCCCCGAGATCCTGGTCAATTCCAACGACGGCGGCGCCAACGTGTCGCTTAACGGCGGGCGCACGTTCTCCACGGTGAGCAACCAGCCGACCGCCGAGTTCTATCGCGTCACCGTCGACAACAGCATTCCGTACAAGGTGTACGGCGCGCAGCAGGACAACAGCACCGCGGCGATGGACGCGGCCGTCGGCGGCGGTCGCGGTCGCGGCGGCAGCAACTTCTACTCCGTCGGCGGTGGTGAGAGCGGCCATATCGCCGTCGATCCGCGTGGCTCCGACGTTATCTGGGCGGGCAGTTACGGCGGCAACTTCACCCGCATGGATCGCAGCACGGGGCTCACCCGCAGCGTGCGTATCTACGCCGATTCGGAGACCGGCCAGCAGGCGGCGGACATGAAGTACCGCTTCCAGTGGAACGCGCCGATTCGCATCTCGCCGCACGATCCGGACACCGTCTATATCACCTCGCAGTATGTGCACCGTACCCGCGATGCGGGCGTCAACTGGGATGTGATCAGCCCCGACCTGACCACCAACGACATCACCAAACAGGGGTACTCCGGTGGTGAGGGCATCACCCGCGACAACACCGGGGTCGAGGTCTACACCACGGTGTTCGCCTTCGAGGAGTCACCGCTTACCGCCGGTCTGTTGTGGGCCGGCAGCGACGACGGCCTCATCCACATCTCCAAGGACAACGGCGTGACCTGGGAGAACATCACGCCGCCTGACATGGTCGAGGGCGGCACGGTCAACCAGATCGACATGTCGGCGCACGACCCCGGTCGCGCCCACGTGGCGGTCTACAAGTACCGCGAGCAGGACTACCGCCCCTACATCTACCAGACCAGCGACTACGGGGCCACCTGGACGCTGCTCACCGACGGTACCAACGGCATCCCCGACAACCACTTCGTGCGCACCGTACGCGAGGATCCGAACCGCCGCGGCTTGCTGTTCGCCGGCACCGAGTTCGGCATGTACGCCTCGTTTGATGACGGCGTCCACTGGCAGACGTTCCAGCTCAACCTGCCGATCACGCCGGTCACCGACATGGTCTTCAAGGACGGCGACCTGGTCATTGCAACGCAAGGGCGTGCTTTCTGGGTGCTGGACAACATGACGTCGCTGTCGCAGCTCGACGTCACCTCGGATGTGCCGGCGCACCTGTTCGAGCCGCGCACCGCCTATCGCAGCGGCGGCAACAGCCCCGAGATCGACTTCTACATCGCCGAGGGTACCAGCGGGCAAGTGACGTTGGAGATCGCCAACAGCGCCGGCGAGGTGGTGAACACGCGCTCCGGTCGGGTCACGGCGGCCGATTCCGGCACGCAGTTCGGCGGCGGCGGCCGCGGTGGATTCGGCGGTGGTCGCGGTGGTCGCGGCGGTCGCGGTGGCCGCGGTGGTTTCGGCGGTGGCGGTGGCAATCGCCTGGTGGCCCGCGAAGGCATGAACTCGGTCTCCTGGAACGGTAGCTGGCCCTCGCTGTACACCGTGCCCCAGGGCATCGTGCAGTGGGGTGGCGGCCGCGGCGGCGGCCTGTCCGCAGCGCCCGGCGCCTACACGGTGACGCTCACTGTCGGCGATTGGAGCCAGTCGCAGCCGCTCGAGTACCTACCCGATCCGCGCTTCGACATCCCGCAGGCGGACTACGACGAGCAGGTTCGTTTTGCAAAGGAAGTCGGCGCCGAGGCCGCCCTCCTGTACGCCGAGCTGGCGCAGTTGCGCTCGGTCAAGGAGCAGGCGACGCGCATCGGCGAGTCGCTCGCCGAGGCCGGCTACGGCAACGACGCCATGCAGGCGGCGCGCGCCTTGGTCCGCAAGCTCGAAACGGTCGAAGGCGAGCTCACCCAGCTACAGGGTACCGGCGGCCAGGACGCGCTCAATTTCCCGGGACGCCTCGACAACCAGCTCAATGCGCTGTATGGCCAGGTGTCGGGCGGCAACCGCCAGGTGTCGGGCGGCAACCCGCCGGTGCAGGGCGGCGCCTACGAGCGTTGGGAGGACATCAAGGGAGAGTTGTCGCCCCATGTAGATGCCATACACGCCATCTATGCCGATGATCTCGAGGCCTTCAACGAGATCGCCGGGGAGCACGGCATGCGGGTGGTGATGCGGCGCGAGCAGTAACGCCCGCCCAGGGCGGGGCGTGGGCGTATGATCTGTTCATGAGGCTGGCTGCGGCATGAAATGGTCCTGGAAGATCGGCACCATCGCCGGCATTCCGATCTACATCCACTCGACGTTCGTACTCATCCTGCTGTGGGTGGGTTGGATCAACGCGTCGCGGGGCCAGGGGCTCGTCGCCACCCTTGCCGGCATCGTCTTCATCCTGGCGCTGTTCGGCTGTGTCTTGCTGCACGAGCTCGGCCACGCGCTGATGGCGCGCCGCTACGGTATCCGTACCCGCGACATCACGTTGTTGCCGATCGGCGGATTAGCACGGCTAGAAAGGATGCCGGACGACCCGCGCCAGGAATTCTGGGTGGCGCTCGCCGGCCCGGCGGTCAACGTCGTCATCGCGCTGGTTCTGTTCTTCCTGCTGAGGCTGCAGGGGCAGTACGAGCCGGTGGTGCGCTTCAGCATCACCGCGGGGCCGTTTTTTGAGCGCATCATGCTGGTCAACGTCATCCTGGTGGTGTTCAACATGCTGCCGGCGTTCCCCATGGACGGCGGCCGGGTGCTGCGCGCCGTGCTGGCGATGCGCATGGATTACGCTCGGGCGACCCAGATCGCTGCCAACATCGGGCAAGGGATGGCGTTACTTTTCGCCTTCGTCGGCCTGCTGTACAACCCGTTCCTGGTGTTCATCGCGCTGTTCGTGTGGATCGGCGCCACCCAGGAGGCCGGCATGGTGCGGATGCGCTCGGCGCTCAGCGGCATCCCCGTGGCACACGCCATGATCACCGAGTTCCACACCCTCGATCCGCAAGATCCGCTGGCGCATGCCGTGTCGCTTACCCTGACCACGGCGCAGAAGGACTTTCCCGTGGTCGATGTCGACTACGTCGTCGGTGTGCTGACCCAAGCCGAGTTGTTCCGGGCGCTGGCGGAGGGCGGACAAGAAGTACCCGTGAGCACCGTGATGAACCGCGAATTCGAGACCGCCGATTCCTACGAAATGTTGGAACCGGTTCTGCAGCGTCTACACGCCTGCGCCTGCTCGACCATCCCGGTGCTGCGCTCCGGCGCCCTGGTGGGCATCGTCACCGCCGACAACATCGGCGAATTCCTCAGCATCCAGACGGCGGTGCAGTCGGGGCGAGGCTAGCCCGCAGCTGTGCCTTGTTGAGATATCCGAACTAGCGCTGCCGAGGCGGGCGTGCCGCGTCCGGCAGCGTGACCGGGCGGCCCATCGTCCACGGCGCACCGAGACCATCCAGCAGGCCGCTGATCGCCGGCAGCTCCTGCTCCAGCATCTGCTGGATGGCTTGGAGCTGCGCCCCGAGCCGTTCGTACGCCACCTCGGCGAGGCGGATCTGCTCGTCGGTGGGGCGCGTGGTCGATCCCCGCAAGGCTCTATAGGCGCCGCCGGCGCCCTCGGAGACGCGCCCGAGCTGGCGCCGCACCTCGTCGGCATCCGTGGAGACGCGGCGCACGCGCTGGAGAACATCCTGCGGGTATTCACCGCTCGCCGAGCCTGCCTCGATGGCGGCGGTGGTTTGTGACAGCACGTCGTCGATCGATCCTACCGTCGTGGAAGCGGCTCGGGCGGTGGCCAGGATGTGGCTGAGGGATACTTGTAGGTCGTGCCACAAGCGCCGGTCGGCTGCGGAGATCGGCGCCAGCGGATCGCCGATGATCTCGATGGTCTGGGCGCTCATGGCGTCGCCCACGGTGAGTCGTGCCTCGTAGCGACCTGGCAGCACCCAGGGGCTCTGTACAGTGCCTTCGCCGCCCCGGCCGCCGCCACCACCGCCACCTCTGCCCCCACCTTCGCCCTGCGGGGCCACCCAAGTGGGGTCATAGCGCATGTCCCAGACAAGACGGTGCAAGCCGCCGGCCTCGAGGCCGCGGGGTAGCTGCATGCGGCGCACCACGGCGCCGCCGCGGTCGTGGATGGTGAGCTGCGGCGCCCCCGCCGGCTCGGCGTCGCCGACGGCGCTCGGCGCCACCCAGACGTCGAGGATGACGCCGCGCGGCGGATTGGGCGCGGAGAAGTAGGTGGTGCCGCGATTGCCGCGGCCACGGTTGAAGGTGTTGAACTGCGTTGCCGGCCGCGTGCGAAAGATGTGTGCCGGTCGGGTGAGCACTTCGTCGGACAGGCCCTCGATCACATTGATGTTGTCGAGGATCCAGATGCCGCGGCCGTGCGTGCCGATGACCAGGTCGTTGTCGCGCGGGTGCACCACGATGTCGTGGACCGCCACGGTGGGCAGGTTGTTCTTCAGGGACACCCAGTTGGTGCCGCCGTCGATGGTCGCCCAAACGCCGTGCTCGGTGCCCACGAACAGCACGTCGGGATTACCGGGATGCTCGGCGAAAGCGCGCACCGGACTGCCGTCGGGGAGATTTCCGGTAATCGATACCCAGGTGCGCCCCAGATCCGTGCTCTTGGCCACGTAGGGGGCGAAATCGCCGTACTCGTGCGATGACGAGGCCACGTAGATGGTCTCGGCGTCGTGTGCCGACAGCACCAGGCGCCGCACCAGAGCCATCTCGGGTACGCCCGGCATGGCCTCGGTCATGCTCCAGGTGGCGCCGCCGTCCTGGGTCACCTGCACCAGCCCGTCGTCGGTTCCCACCGCCAGCAGCCCTTCGCGCAGCGGCGATTCCGCGATCAGGCGGATGGTGCCGAAATCGTTCATCGGGTTTTCGTACACCAGGGCCCGGGTCAAGTCGGGACTGATGATCTCCCAGGTGTCACCGCGGTTGGGGCTGCGCAGCAGCACCTGGGCTGCGAAGTAGAGGGTCGCCGGATCCCACTTCGAGATCAGAATCGGCGCGCTCCAGTTCCAGCGGAACTCTTCGATAGTGTTTGCTTCGTCCTCCTCGCCTTCCTCGTCCTCCTCCCCTTCCTCTCCTTCCTCTCCTTCCTCGTCGCCGGAGCGCAGGTCCTGGGGGTCGGCCGGCTTGATGCGCTTGCGCTCGCCGGTCACCGTGTCGAACCGGATGATGCCGCCGTTCTGCGATTCGGAGTACACGATGGTGGAGTCGCTGGGGTCGGTCTGGGCGTAGAAGCCGTCGCCGCCGGTGGTGACAAACCAGTCGTCGTCGACAATCCCGCCGGCGTTGCGCGTGCCGCTGGGGGCGCAGTGCGAGTTGTTGTCCTGCGTGCCGCCGCACACGTAGTAGAAGGGCTCTTGCATGCCGACGCCGATCTCGTAGTACTGCGTGATCGGCAGGTGTACGAACCTCCAGGTGTCGCCGCGATCGCGCGACAGGTATATGCCGCCGTCGTTGCCCAGCACCAGGCGGTCGGAGTTGTCGGGGTCAATCCACAGCGCGTGGTGATCGACGTGCACGGGTTTGCCGGCCATCTCGTTGGCGAACGTGAGGCCGCCGTCGTGCGACACCAAGAACTGGGTTTGCGGTGCGTACACGGTGTCGGGGTCGTTGGGGTCGCAGCGAATCTGGGCGTAGTATTGCGAACCGCGCACCTCGTCGTTGCGTCGCTGCCAGCTGGCGCCGCGATCTTCGGAGCGGAATACGCCACCCGCGGGCCCCTCGAAAATCGAGTAGACGATATCCGGATCGCTCCGGCAGATGGACACGCCGATGCGGCCCACGTCGGTTTGCGGCAGTCCGTTGCCCAGCTTCCGCCAGCTCTCGCCGCCATCGGTGGAGCGCCATAGGCCGCTCTCGTCCCCCCGGGACAACCAACTCCAGTCGACGCGTTCACGCTGCCAGGAGGCGGCGTAGATCAGGTCGGGGTCGCGGGGATCGAGCGCCACATCGACGAAGCCGCCGTGTTCACCGGCAGAGAGCGTCTTCTCCCAGCTTTTGCCGCCGTCGGTGGTACGCCACAGCCCGCGCGCCGCGTTGCGCTCGGCGTCGTGGTGGTAGAGCGATCCGAGCACCGAGACGTACACTGTGTCGGCGTCGTCCGGATGAATGCGGATGCGGCCGATTTGCTCGGAGTGCGGCAGCCCCATGTTGGCCCAGCTCTTACCGCCGTCTTCGGACTTGTAGACACCGTCGCCCCACGACGTGCTCACCAGGTTGCGCCCGTTGGCCTCGCCGGAGCCGATCCATACGATGCTGGGATTCGACGGCGCCACCGCGATGCCGCCCACCGCGACGCGACGTTCCTTTTCGAATACGGGCTCCCAGGTGATGCCACCGTTGACTGTTTTCCAGGCGCCGCTGTAGGCCGTGCCGACGTAGATGACGTCGGGGTTGGTGGGCTCGGTGGCGAAGTCGACGATGCGCCCGCCGACGCCGGCGGGGCCGATGTTGCGCCATTCGAGGTGGGCCCAGTCCTTTGCCTCCAGAACATGGGCCGGGGGAGCTTCGGCCGCCTGGCCTGCGGCTGAGATCGGGGTTGCCGTTCCTGCTGTTCCCGTAGAGCTCATCAAGAGCACGAGCGGTAGCGTGGTGGTGAGGCTGTTTAGGCTCATTCTTCTTCGCCAGTCTCGCCGGTCTCGCCGGTCTGGCCGGCAGCTGTTTCTGACGTTGCCAAGGGCCGGTCGTCGAAGTGGGTCGCCAGGGCGCGGCCGTAGCGCAGCGTGAGCTCGGGCATGATGGTGTCGCCGGGGGCGGCGCGCTCGAGACCGAACACCCGGCGTGAAAAATGAAGGGGCTCCTGTACGGCCCAGATCTCGTCGTGCCTCTCGCAGGGGTGGATCTGGGCGGGGTCGCCGACGGCGACCCAACCAATGGGTACCATGGTGTCCGGCTCGAGGTGCGTGTGCAGGTGCACCACGCCGTTGATGCGTACCTCGGCGCGTGCACCGATGGAGGCGCCGTTGAAGACCGTGCTGCCGGTGGCGAGAAAAACGTTGTCATCCACCGTGCAGCCGGTGAGGTAGGCGCGCGGGCCGATCAGCACGTTGTTGCCGATGCGGGTGGGGTAGGGCTTGGAGGAGCGTACGGCGGCATTCTCCATGACGATGCACTGCGACCCGAGCTCGATGGGGCCGCCCTCGGCGGTGAGCACGGCGCCGAACAGGATGCGGCAGCGGGGCCCGACCGTTACATCGCCGCACAAGACGGCGGTAGGAGCGATGTAGGCGGAGGAGTCGACGTTGGGGCGATCGCCGAGATGTTCGATCAGCATCGTGCACCTGCGTGGGTTGGAGCGGGCTCGGTTCATCCGTCCGCGCCGATGATCTTACTATGGCTAACAGCGTGCTGAAGGCTTCGCGGGGGTGCCGGTTCTTGACAGCCGGCATCAGGAACGATTCAGTAGCCTGGCTGCTCCCGCACCCACGATCTGATTCCCCCGACGGAGTTACCCGTGTCTTCCCGACCCGCGAGAGCAATCGTCGTCGCCTCCTTGGCGCTTTTCTGCGGTGGCGTGGTGGCTTCCGCAGCGCTGCCCAGGCACTCTCGCGCTGCGTTCGCCCAGGAGGATGCCACCGGCGATTGGCTGCAGTGGGGCGGTCCGCACCGTAATTTCACCTCCGACGCCACCGGGCTCGCCGATGCATGGCCGGGCTCAGGGCCCCGAGAGCTGTGGCGGCGCGATCTCGGCGAAGGCGATACGGCGATCGTCGTCGACGGCGAGCGGCTGTTTACCATGTACCGGCGGGGTGGCCGCGAGGTCGTCGTGGCGTTGAGCACGGCCGACGGCCGCACGTTATGGGAGCACGACTATGGTGTGCGCCTGCGTGGCTACGATCTCGAAAACGGCGCCGGGCCGCACGCCAGCCCGCTGGTGGTGGCCGACCGTGTGTTCACCGTCGGATTCGTCGGTGATTTCCACGCCTTCGACAAACGCACCGGTAGGGTCCTCTGGTCGGTGGATCTGTGGGACGACCTGGGTGGCACGGTGCGCCCGCGCGGCTACTCGTCGAGTCCGATCGAGTACGACGGCACCATCATCCTTCCGGTGGGTGGCCGCGGCCAGGCGGTGGTGGCGTTCGATCCCGCCGACGGTTCGGTGATCTGGCGCGGTGGCGACCTGGACAACGCGCACGCCTCGCCGATCGTCATCAACGTCGACGGGCAAGACCAGTTGATCGCCTTCATGGTGGACTTCGTGGCCGGATTCGACCCCTCTACGGGGCAGCTGCTGTGGCGTCATCCGCACCGCACCAACTACGGCCTCAACATCGCCACCCCGATCTGGGGCGAAGATAACGTTCTGTTCGTCTCCTCTGCCTACGGCGCCGGCAGCCGCGCTTTGCGCCTGAGCCTGCAGAACGGCATCACGCGGGTCGAAGAGGAATGGTTCACCAACCGCATGAGGCTCCACTTCGGCAACGCCATCCGCATCGGCGACACCATGTTCGGCGCCAACGGCGACTTCGGGCCGTCGTTCGTGACCGCGGTGAATATGGCGGATGGCAACGTTCTGTGGCGCGATCGGTCCTTTGCCAAGGCGTCGTTCCTGCTGGCCGACGGCAAACTCATCGTGCTGGACGAAGACGGCGTGCTGGGGCTGGCGAGGGTCACGCCCACCGGGATGCAGGTGTTGTCGCGCGCCGATGTGTTTCGCAGCCGTTCCTGGACGGTACCGACGTTGGCGGGGACCGTGCTCTACGCCCGCGACCTCCAAGAGATCGCCGCGTTCGATGTGAGCGCCGCGGCAAATCCGCGCCACTGACACGGCGGCTGCCGGTAGGCAATACTCGCGTGGCATTGGGCTCGCGCAGCCGTGACCTGTTGAGGAATCCGGGTTAGCGGCGGGCGGGTTGCCGTGGTGCGTACCCGGGACCGCGAACGATTTGTCCGGGCAGCGCCCCGGTGTGTTCCCCCTCACGAACCACGACGGTGCCGTTGACGATCACCCAATCGATGCCGGTCGAGACTTGGTGCGGCTTCTCGTAGGTGGCCAGGTCGCCGATGGCGTTCGGGTCAAAAACCACCAGGTCGGCGAAATAGCCCTGGCGCAGCAGCCCGCGGTCGCGGATCGACAGCCGGTTGGCGACCGCCGAGGTCATCTTGCGGATCGCCTCCTCGAGCGGCATGACTCCCCGGTCACGGACGTACTTGCCCAGAATGCGCGGAAAGGTCCCGTAGGCGCGCGGGTGAGTGAGGGCGCCGGAGGCCGCCGGGTCGGCACCTCCGGCATCGGTGCCGAACTTCATCCACGGCTGGGCGAGCTGCAACTCGACGTTGTCCTCGCTCATCAGGAAGTAGATCGTGCTGGGGTCGTTGCCGTCCTCGCTGATGATCAGGTCGATGAGCGCGTCGACCCACTCCTTGCCCATGTCGGCGGCGATCTCCGACAGGTACTTGCCGGTGTGCTGCTGGTTGTCGTCGTTGCGGAAGCGCAGAATGAGCACGCCGTCCGGGCCCGACAATGCGCAGAAGTTCTCCCACTCGGTCTTCTGATCGAGGATCTCGTCGCGGATGGTGGCGCGCATGTCTGCGTTGGCGAGGTTTTCGTACAAATTGCCGTCGGCCGAGGCCCAGGGCGGCATGCAGGCGACGAGTCCGGTGCTCCCCGCGGTGTAGGGATACATGTTAGCGCTGACGTCCTGGCCGGCGCCGCGCGCCGCATCGATGCGGGCGATGGCTTGCGCTGCCTTGTCCCAGTTGCGCCGACCCGCCGCCTTGAGGTGATACACCTCGACGGGAACCTTGCCCTCGGCGCCGATGCGGATGGCCTCCTCGAGCGCCTCGAGGAAGGTGTCGGCTTCCGAGCGCAGGTGGGTGATGTAGAGGCCGCCGTAGGGCGCCATTTCTTGCGCCATGGCGACCAGCTCGTCGGTGGTGGCGAAGTTTCCGGGCGGGTACACCAGCGCGGTGGCGAGGCCGAAGGCGCCGTCGAGCATGGCGTTGCGCACCAGGGTGCGCATCTGCGCCAGTTGCTGCGCGTTCGGCGCTCCCTGCGCTTCGCCCATCACCCAACGCCGCACGCTCGAGCCGCCCAGGAAGGAGCCGAAATTCGGCGACGCGCCGTGCTTCTGCATGGCGGTGAGCCACTCGTCAAAAGCGCGGGCGCCGCGGAAATCCGCACCTGGCGCATTGCTGGTGCCCTCGCCCATGATCTCGGTGGTGATGACTTGCGTGGCCTTGGACACCACACGGCCGTCGCCGGCGAGAAACTGGAAGCGCGAGTGGCTCTGGATGTCGATGAACCCGGGGGCCACCACTCTGTCGCTGGCATCGATGGTCTCGACGGCGCCGATTGCGGTCAGTGTCCCCGGCGCCGCGATGCGTGCCACGCGCTGCTCGCGTATGCCGACGTCGGCGTAGGTCCAGGCGTTACCGGTGCCGTCGACGAGGCGGCCGTTGACGATCAACAGATCGAAAGGCGCCGTCGAGCTTTGCTGCGGCAGCGTTGCCGCCAAGGGCGCCGCGAGGGCAAGAAGAATCGCTGCCGCGATCGCGGTCGATCGCGGCAGGGACCTGAATCGTGGCTCCAGTGCCGCCCTCCTACTGGTTCTTCTTGAGGGCGACGAAGCTGAAGTCGTAGGAATCGATGGTGATGGCGGAGACGCTGCCGTCGTCTTCTTCGACGAAACCGATGTTGATGAGGC
>SMUY01301160.1_pt1 | contig 11356 bp, 8 predicted proteins | sample 2456441 | NCBI WGS metagenome assembly SMUY01 (sample SAMN11095931, study PRJNA526329) | marine sediment metagenome | biome: Marine sediment; feature: Surficial sediment; material: Deep marine sediment; isolation source: Hadal surficial sediment | place: Pacific Ocean | collected 2014-11 | depth 0-1...
CTCGGCGGCCGAAAGCGCCGCCTCCGGCGCCGATGTGGTGTTGGAAAAGACCCGGCTGTTCGACACCACCGCCGAGGCCGTGGGCGACCTGCGGCGGGTCTATGCCGCGACCGCGCGCCCGCGCGGCATGATCACGCCGGTGGTGACCCCGCGCCAGGCGGCGGCTGAGCTACGGACTGCCCAGGAGGCGGGGACCCGCGCCGGGGTGATCTTCGGGCCCGAGCGCTCGGGCCTGGTCAACGACGACATCGCGCTGGCGGATGCGGTGCTCTCGGTGCCGCTCAACCCGGCTTTCGCCTCGCTCAACCTGGCCCAGGCGGTCTTCGTGGTCGGCTACGAATGGCTGATCGCCGGCTCCGGGACTCCGGCGCGCGAGCTCAGCCTGGGTGCGACCCGGCCGGCCACCAAGGCGGAGCTGGTCGGCCTGTTCGAGCGCCTGGAGGCGGCGCTCGATGCGCGCGGCTTCCTCACACCGGTCGAGAAGCGCCCGGTGATGGTGCGCAACCTGCGCAACCTGTTCCAGCGCGCCGCGCTCACCGAGCAGGAGGTGCGCACGCTGCACGGCATCGTCAGCCTGCTGACTTCGGGGTCGGAGCGGGACGAACCATAACCGGGCCGATCGCCCCGGTTTCCGGGCCGCGATCCCGGAATTGACATCGCGGCTGGGATTCGTATAGTCCGGCCACCTTTCCCGGGAAAGCGTGCGCGGACGGCTCCTGGCCGCCGGCGCCCCGCCCGCCGGCCGCAATCGGCCGGGCAGGGACTACCGGGACACCACGTGAAACGTGAAGGAGATGGACGAACATGTCCAAACGCCTGGAATCCAAGTACAAGATCAACCGGCGCCTGGGGGTCAACCTCTGGGGCCGCCCCAAGAGCCCGGTCAACAAGCGCGAATACGGCCCCGGCGAGCACGGCCAGCGGCGCCGCAAGCCCTCCGACTTCGGCATCCAGCTCCAGGCCAAGCAGAAGCTCAAGGGCTACTACGGCAACATCGGCGAGCGCCAGTTCCGGCGCTACTACCAGGAGGCGGTGCGGCGCCGGGGCGACACCGGGCACAATCTGATCGAGATCCTGGAGCGGCGCCTGGACGCGGTGGTCTACCGCGCCAAGTTCGTGCCCACGGTGTTCGCCGCGCGCCAGTTCGTCAACCACGGCCACATCACGGTCAACGGCAAGCGGGTCAACATCCCCTCGTTCCAGGTCCAGGACGGCGACGAGGTCCAGATCAAGGCCAAGAGCCGGGAGCTCGAGCTGGTGCTCCAGGGCGCCGAATCGCCCGAGCGCGACCTGCCCGACTACATCGAGGTCGACTACAAGGACATGAAGGCGCGGTTCCTGCGCGGCCCCAAGATGGAAGATGTGCCCTATCCGGTCCAGATGGAACCGAACCTGGTGATCGAGTTCTACTCGCGTTAACTGGCTATTACCATTTGCGCTGCTCTTGCGGCGCGTTGCCAAATCAGGAAAGCTGCCTGGTGGAGACGCCGGGCGGCTTTTTTGCTGGGGTTTGGGCGATGGCGAAGATTTTGGGTGTGCTGGTGGCGGCGCTGGTGGCTTGGGCGTTAGCGGCGACGGCGGCGTTGGCGGAGGAAGGACGCTGGCAGGTTTTAGAGAACAATCCAAGCTGTAGCGTGTGGAACACTTATTCACATGAACTAAACATAATGATGACGTGGAGTGGTGCTTGCGCGAACGGTAAGGCGCAGGGGCGTGGCACGCAAGTGTGGCGGCATTTGGAAGATGAGGAATGGAAGGGGAGCAAATACACGGCTGAGATGAAGGACGGCAAGGGGCACGGACGCGGTGTTTTGGTGTTTGCGAACGGCGACAGAAGCGACCGATACCAAGGCGACTGGAAGGACGGCAAGCGCCACGGATGCGGAGTTAAGGTGTGGGCGAACGGCGACAGATACGAGGGCGAGTTTAGGGACGGCAATCGCACGGGACGCGGTGTTTTGGTATGGGGACCTAATAGCAAGCGGGCAGGCGACAGATACGAGGGCGACTGGAAGGACGGCAGGCGCACGGGACTCGGTATTTTTGTGTTTGCGAACGGCAACAGATACGAAGGCGATTTTAGGGACAACAAATATAACGGACGCGGTGTTTTTATATTTGCGAACGGCGACAAGTGTGAGGGCGATTGGCGCGAAGATAGGCTGTTGGGAACGGGAGAAGGTTGGGTGAACGGCGAATTCAAGAAGTGCTACTGGGCTGGAAACGCTGTGGCATTTACGGATTGAAGATCACGCAACGCGGCATTCATTTCTTTCTCACTCATCAGCAATCATTCTGATCGCTATCCCAAGATCAAAACATTAGATGAACCCGCAGCACAGACAGCGGGAAGCTGGGCGGCGGCATGGAAGTTGGACAGCGAGAGTTTAGCTTGCGCGGCGGTCGGATTATTCTTCCCACGCGCGCTGACGACAGGCACGGCGTTTGGCAGTGTCGGCTGCGGCTGGGGGCTTCGCCTCAGGATCCCTGCCGCTCGGCGAACAGCACCTTCATATAGGCGTGCTGAATCTCGTTGATGTGGCGCGAGATGTCGGTCAGGTCCTGGCCGATGCGCTCGGCCATGGCCAGGTCCTCGTCGACGAAGAGATCGGTCGGCTCGGCCCAGCGCTGGGTCATGTGGATGAGCGCGCGGTAGGCCGCCTTCTGGTCGGGCTTGACGCCCTGACCCAGTTCCTGGACCCGGTCGAGGATGAATTCCAGGCTCTCCTCGGCGTGCAACATGATCGGCTTTTCCCAGCTTGTAGCGTCGCCGGGAATTTAGCCCAGGCTTGGTAAAGACTTTGTTTAAATTGGCTCAAAGGCCCCAAATACGACCGTTTTCCGCGCTTTCAGGCGTCGCCGATGAGCGCCAGCCAGGCTTGCTCCGAGAGCGTCTCGACGCCCTGCTCGGCGGCCTTGCGCGCCTTGGAGCCGGCCTTCGCGCCCGCCACCAAGTAGTCGGTCCTCGTGGACACCGAACCGGCGACCTTGGCGCCCAGCGCCTCGGCCCGCGCCTTGGCCTCGCCGCGGGTCATGGTCGCGAGCGTCCCGGTGAACACCACGGTCTTGCCGGCGATCGGAGAGCCGGTTGCGGGGGCTTCAAAGTCCTCGGGTTGGACTTCATTGGCGAGGTCGCCGACGACATCGATGTTGTGTGGTTCGGCGAAGAAATCGATGATCATCGCCGCGACCTTGGGCCCAATGCCGTCGATGTTCTCGAGCGCCTGGTGCTCCTCGCTGTCCGGGTCTTTCGCCCGCTGCATGTCGCGCGTGAAGGCGCGGAGCGAAACGTAGGTCTTGGCGAGCAACCGCGCGGTCGCCTGGCCGACCTGGCGGATGCCGAGGGCATAGATGAAGCGGTCGAGCCCGATGCGCCGGCGCGCCTCGACGGCGGCGAGCAGATTGGCCACCGACTGCTCGCCCCAGCCCTCGCGCGCCGCGATCTCCTCCGCGCGCGCCTTCAGGCGGAAGATATCGCCCGGACGCAGGATCATCTCGTCCTGCCAGAACGCCTCGATCTGCTTGGCCCCTAGCCCCTCGATGTCGAAAGCGCCGCGGCTGACGAAATGCTTGAGCCGTTCGACCGCCTGGGCCGGGCAGATCAGGCCGCCGGTGCAGCGCCGTACCGCTTCGCCTTCCTCTCGGACGGCGTGGCTATGGCATTTGGGACAGCGATCGGGGATCCGGTATGGAACCGCGCCGGCCGGCCGCTTGTCCAAGACCACCGAGACGACTTGGGGGATGACGTCCCCGGCGCGCTGGATGACGACCGTATCGCCCACGCGTACGTCCTTGCGGGCGATCTCGTCCTCGTTGTGAAGGGTGGCGTTGGAGACCACGACACCGCCTACGGTGACCGGCTCGAGCCGCGCCACCGGGGTCAGCGCGCCGGTGCGGCCGACCTGGACCTCGATGGCGTTGAGCACGGTCTCGGCCTGCTCGGCCGGGAACTTGTGGGCGAGGGCCCAGCGCGGTCCGTGGCTGGTTGATCCCATCCGCTCCTGCCAGTCCAGGCGGTCGATCTTGTAGACCACGCCGTCGATGTCGTAGGGCAGGGACGGGCGCGCCGCCAGGATCTCCTGATACAGCGCCAGGAGTTCCGCGACGCTATGGCAGCGCCGGGCCAAGGGGTTGACCGGAAAGCCCCAGGTCTCGAGCCGCTGCAGACATTTCCAGTGGGTGTCGGCGATCGGCGCGGAGACCTCGCCCCAGGCGTAGGCGAAGAAGTGTAGCGACCGGCTCGCGGTCACCGTGGCGTCCAGTTGGCGCAGGGAACCGGCGGCGGCGTTGCGCGGGTTGGCAAAGACCTTGTCGCCCGCGGCCTCCTGGCGCGCGTTGAGTTTCTGGAAGTCGTCGCGCCGCATGTAGACCTCGCCGCGTACTTCGAGCACTTCGGGCGCGCCTTCGGGTAAGGTCACAGGGAAGTCCGCGATGGTGCGCAGGTTGGCGGTGATGTCCTCGCCGGAGATGCCGTCGCCGCGCGTGGCCCCTTGCACGAAGTGGCCCTCCTCAAAGCGCAGCGAAATCGACAGGCCGTCGATCTTGGGCTCCCCGACGGTCTCGATCGGAATCTCGGGGTTGTCCTTCAGCTGCTTGATGAACCGCCGGACGCCGTCGAAGAACTCGGCGACCTCGGCCGCGTCGAAAGCGTTCCCGAGGGACAGCATGGGCATCCTGTGGCGCACTTTGGCGAAGCCGCCGGCCGGCGCCGCGCCGACCCGGGCCGAGGGGCTGTCGGGGCGGACCAGCTCCGCAAAGCGCGCCTCGATCGCCTCGTTGCGGCGGCGCAGGGCGTCGTACGCCGCATCCGAGATTTCGGGCGCGTCGTCTTGATGGTAGAGCCGATCGTGGTGCCCAATTTCCGTCGCCAGGCGGGCCAACTCGGACTCCGCCTGTGCCGCGGTCAGCTCGGCGACCGCGATCTCCGTCGCCCCCTGGGCCGCCCCCGGCGCCGCCCCCTGTGCCCCTGGGGTCTCGGTCATCCCGGCCCCGCTTCGATCAGGCGCTTGGCCGCGGCGCGCGCCTCTTCGGTCACCTCCGCGCCGGACAGCATGCGCGCGATCTCCTCCTCGCGCCCGCTGGGGTCGAGCGGGCTGACCCGGGTCGTCACGCGCGCGCCTTCGGCTTCCTTGTGGACCCGCCAGTGGTGGGCGCCGCGCGCGCCGACCTGGGGGGAGTGGGTCACCACCAGCACCTGAAGCCCGCCACTGCCCCCGGCCCCACCGCCCGTCGCGGCGAGCCGGGCCAGACGCTCGCCGACCGCATGCGCGGTGGCGCCGCCGACGTTGCTGTCGACCTCGTCGAACACCAGGGTGCGCACCGGACTGACCCCGGCCAGCACCACCTTAAGCGCCAGCAGGAAGCGCGACAGCTCGCCGCCGGAGGCGATCTTGGCGAGCGGGCCGGGCGGGCTGCCGGGATTGGTCGCGACCTCGAAAGCGATTCGGTCCAGGCCCTGGGCGCCCCAGGCGTCCGGCTCTAGGCGCTCGAGCCGGGTCCGGAACACGGCCTTGTCGAGCTTGAGCGGGGGGAGTTCCGCGTTCACCGCCTGGTCCAGCGAATTGGCGGCCTTGGTGCGCGTGCGGCTCAGCTTCTCGGCCGCGGCCCGGTAGGCCGCGCGGGCTTCCGTGACCCTGCGCTCGAGCTCGGCCAGCCGCGCGCCGCCACCATCGATACCGGCCAGGCGCTCGGCCAGCTCGCCGTGCAGGCCGGGCAGGGCCTCGGTCGCGACGCCGTGCTTGCGGGCCAAATCGCGCAGCGCGAACAGGCGGTCCTCGACCTCGCCGAGCCGGCCCGCGTCGAGCTCCAATTCCGAGGCCGCGGTGCTGAGCGCGGTCAGTGCCTCTTCGGTCTCGAGCGCCGCGCGTTCGACCGCGGCCAGCGCCGGTCCCAGGCGTCCGGCGGCGTGCTCGGCGACATGCTCGAGCGCACGGCGTGCGTCCGACAGACGCGGTTCCGCGCCGGCTTCGCCGCCGGCCCCCTCCAGGGCGGTGACCGCCGCGGTCATGGCCGCGCGCAGCTTCTCGGCGTTCATCAGCAGGCCGCGCTGTTCGGCGAGCCGCGGCTCCTCGCCGGGGCCCGGGTCGAAGGCCTCGAGTTCCGCGACCGCATGGCGCAGGAAGGCCTCGTCCCGGCGCGCCGCTTCCAGGGTTTGCGCCGCCCGCTCGTGCGCCGCGCCGGCCTCGCGCCACTTGGACCACAGGGCCGCAACGTCGCGCGCCGCCTCGGCGCAGCCGCCGTAGGCGTCGAGCAGGACGCGGTGGCTGGCCCGGTCCAGGAGGCCGCGTTGCTCCAACTGTCCCTGGATCTCGATCAACGTGTCGCCGAGCTGGCGCAGCAGGCCGACCGAGACCGGCTGGTCGTTGACGAAGGCCCGGCTGCGCCCGTCGGCGCCGAGCAGGCGGCGCAACACCAGCAGGTCGTCCTCGGCCTCGATCTCACGCTCGTCCAGGATCGCCCGTGCCGGGTGCCCGGGCCCGACCTCGAAGACGGCGGCGACCGAGGCCTGCTTGGCGCCGGGGCGCAGCAACCGGGCGTCCGCGCGGTTGCCGAGCGCGAGCCCGAGCGCGTCGAGCAGGATCGACTTGCCGGCGCCGGTCTCTCCGGTCAGCACGCAGAGCCCGCTCTCGAAGGACAGATCGAGGCGGTCGATCAGAACGACGTCACGGACCGACAGGCCGACCAGCATGCGGACCTCATGAGAAGACTGGGCGAAACCAAATTTCGTGCGGTGAATTTCTGTTCCACCACACTAGATAAGCGACTTCCAAACCCGGGAGATCCAGGAGTCGCGGTTTTCTTCGGGCCGCAGGTCGATTCCCGTCAACAGAACGTAGCTGTCCGCGTACCAGATGCTGCCCGGATAGTTGTGGCCGAGCACGGCGGCGGTCGACTGGGCCTCGTCGATGACCCCGAGGGCGAGGTAGGACTCGACCAGCCGGTGCAGCGCCTCGGCCACGTGGGCGGTGGTCTGATAGTCCCTGATCACCAGGCGGAAGCGGTTGATTGCCGCCAGGTATTCACCCTGGTCCAGATAGTAGCGGCCGATCTCCATGTGCTTGCCCGCCAGATGGTCGCGCGCCAGGTCGATCTTGAGGGATGCGTCGCGCGAGTAGCGGGATTCGGGGAACCGGCGGACCACCTCTTGCAGGGCCGCCAGCGCCTGCTGGGTCGCCCGTTGGTCGCGCCCGACGTCGGAGATCTGCTCGTAGTAGGAGATCGCCCGCAGATAGTGGGCGTAGGCGATGTTCGTGTTGCCCGGGTGCAGTTGGATGAAGCGATCGAGGGCGTTGATCGCCTCGTCGTAGCGATTGGCCTGATAGTTGGCGTACGCCGCCATGACCTGAGCCTTGGCGGCCCAGGTGGAATAGGGGTGCTGGCGCTCGACCTCGTCGAACAGGCGCGCGGCATCGCTCAACTCGCCGGCCTGCATGGCGTTCAAGGCGCTGTTGTAGAGGGTCTCGACCGGCTGCTCGACGTATTCGGGCTGGTCCTCGTCGAACAGCCCGCAGGACCACAGCGATAGGCACAGCCCGACCACCGCCAGGGCCCGTCCGGCGCGCCGGAAGTCGCCGCCGGCTTCGCCTGTTGTTCCCAGTCTCCGCAATTTTCCGCGCCTCCCAGACCGGATTACCATCAACAGTGTAGAGCAGATTCACGCGGTGGATCGGATCGCCGTCGGCGATTCGATCCACCGCGATCTGCTCCAGCGGCTCGTCAGACCCCTTCTCCCGGGGCCGTCCAGGGTGAACTATAGGTGCAGGGCCAGGGCGTCTCAAGCCGCCAGAATCGAAACGGCGCCCCGTGGCGGGACGCCGCCGATGGCGCCGGATGGCGGGCTTCAGGCCCGGGCGGCGACGGCGCGGGCCGGCGGGGCCGAGGCCCCCATGCCCGTCTCTAGGGCCATCTCCGCCTCGACCTCCAGGTCCGCCTCGGTGAGCTCCCGCCAGCGCCAGGCCGAGTCGTCGGCGAACAGGGTCCGGAGCAAGCGCAGGGTCATGCTGTGGCCTGTGCGCGTGCAGCGGAATTTGCCGATCACCGGTCCGCCGATCAGCGTCAGGTCGCCGATCAGGTCGAGAACCTTGTGGCGCACGAACTCGTTGTCGTAGCGCAGGCCGCCGTCGTTGAGCACCCGATCGCCGTCGATCACGATGGCGTTGTCGAGCGAACCGCCGAGGGCCAGGCCCATCGCGCGCAGCTTGTCGACCTCCTCGAGAAACCCGAAGGTGCGGGCGCGGGACACCTCCCGCTTGTAGCTCGCCTGGGTGACTTGGAACGACCACGCCTGGCGCGCCACCGCCGGGCTGTCGAAGTCGATCTCGAAGTCGATCGACAGGCCTCGGCCCGGCATCGCCGTGGCCGAGCGCCGGCTGTCCGAAATCGTGACGTCCCGGCGGATCTCCAGCGCCCGGCGCGGCGCGTCCTGGGTCACGGTTCCGGCGCATTCGATCAGGAACACGAAGGGTGCGCTGCTGCCGTCCATGACCGGCACTTCGGGCCCGTTCAACTCGATCACCACGTTGTCGATGGCGCAACCGGACAGGGCCGACAACAGGTGCTCGACGGTGCCGATCTTGATGTCGGCCTCGCCCTTGAGGGTCATGCTCAACGGTGTTTCGATGGCGTTGTGCCACGTTGCCGCGACCTCGGCGCGCCGCAGCGTGCCGTTGCGGCGGAACCGGATTCCGGTGCCGGCTTCAGCTGGATGCAAGGTCATGTTGACCTTGACGCCGCTGTGCAAGCCGATACCCGAGCAGTGGATCGAGTTCTTGAGCGTTCGTTGACGCAGGAACCCCTTCGTGGCCCCGAATTTCATACCCATTCTTCTATCTCTTCCTGCCGTTCGTTGCGGCGGGATCGTTATCCAAATCGACTTCACGGCGCCATGGCTGGTGCCGGGGCTTGCAGCCTGGCTGGCGCCATCGCTGGCGTCGTGGTCGAGACGGAATTCCCCAAAAAAAACGAAATGCGGTAGAACACTTCAGGGGAACTTATAGGCAAGTTCCCCTGAAGGCCTCAAATCACTCTTTGTTACAGTCTGTTACGCCGTTTTTCTCGGACTCCGGGAATTGACTCGGCGGCGAGGCTCCTAATTCGCCTGCCGGCGCAGGAAGGCCGGAATGTCGAGCAGGTCCTCGTCGACCTGGCCGGCGGATTCCGGACCTGCCGAATCGAATCCCGACAGGCGCGGTTGGGCGGCGCGCACCGCCGGTCCGGCCGGGGCCCTCAGCTTCGGCTCGGCGCTGGCCCGGGGCGTGGCCGCCAGCTGGGCCGGATCTTGGGTGGGGACAGCGTCCCCGGGGCTGCGTTGCCCGCCGCCCTGGGTCGCGGCCTGGATGGCGCGAGAGGCGCCGCCGGTAATCTTGGCGAAGAAGCCGGGGACCTTCCGGGGCCCCGGCGCCTTGACCGCAGACGGCTCGGCACCGCGCGGCGCCCGCGAGCCGTTCTCCAGCGCCGCCGTGGCGAAGGGATCGGCCCGGACCGGGGCTGGCGCCCGGATTTCGGGTTCCGGGACCGGCTCCGGTTCGGTGGGCAACGGCGCGATGAAGCTGTCCGTGACCGGCGGATCCATGACCTCGACGAAGGTCTCGGGCTGGGGCGCCGGCTCGGCCGCCTTCGCCATGTTGACCTCCGGGGCGGCTTCCGAAGCGAGCGCGACCCGGGAGGTGCCCACGGCCAGGGTTTCGATGACCATGGTTTCGGCGACCGCGGTCGAGGATTTGGCCGCCGGTTCCGGGGCGGTGCCCAAGACGGCCGCCTGGGAGTAGGCGTAGAGGCTGTTGCGCGCCTGGGCCTGGGCCGGCATGGCCGGCGCCGCGCCCGATGCCATCGCGGGCGCTGTCATGGTCGCCTCGGCCGGCTCGGCGGCCGTGATCGCCTGAGCCTCGGCGCCAGCCTCGGGTTGCGGGGTGCCGTGGCCAGCCCGGGCGGACACCAGACTGAGCGCGGCCGGGCGCGGTTGGACCGCCTCTTCGGCCTCGATCCCGGTCGCGACCACGGAGACCCGGATGCGACCCTCGAGGTTCTGGTCGAAGGTCGAGCCGAAGATGATGTTCGCCTCCGGGTCGACCTCGTCGCGGATGCGGTTGGCGGTCTCGTCGACCTCGAAGAGCGTCATGTCGGGGCCGCCGGTGATGTTGATCAACACCCCGCGCGCGCCCTTCATCGAGACCTCGTCCAAGAGCGGGTTCGAGATCGCGGCCTCGGCCGCCTCCAACGCACGGTTCGCACCCTCGGCCTCGCCGGTGCCCATCATGGCCTTGCCCATCTCGGTCATGACCGCGCGGATGTCGGCGAAGTCGAGGTTGATCAGGCCCGGCATGACCATCAAGTCGGTGACCCCGCGGACGCCGGAATGAAGCACGTCGTCGGCCATCTTGAAGGCGTCGGCGAAGGTGGTCTTCTCGTTGGCGATCCGGAACAGGTTCTGGTTCGGGATCACGATCAGGGTGTCGACGTACTGGGTCAACTCGGTGATCCCGGCCTCCGCGATGCGCATGCGGTGCACGCCCTCGAAGTGGAACGGCTTGGTCACCACGCCGACGGTGAGCACGCCCGCCTCGCGCGCGGCGCGGGCGATCACCGGGGCGCCGCCGGTGCCGGTGCCGCCGCCCATGCCGGCGGTGATGAACAGCATATGCGCGCCCTCGAGCTCGACCAGGATTTCGTCGAGCGCCTCCTCGGTCGCCGCCCGTCCGACGTCGGGCTTGGAGCCGGCGCCCAGCCCCTGGGTGACGCCGCGGCCGAGCTGGATGCTGTGGTCGCAGAGCGACTGCTGGATCGCCTGGGCGTCGGTGTTGGCAATCAGGAAGTCGACGCCCTCGAGGTTCGACTGGATCATGTTGTTGACGGCGTTGCCGCCGGCCCCGCCGACCCCGATCACGGTGATCTGCGGCGTGAGATTCGGCTGTAACGTGGGAACGTTCAAATTCAAGGTCATGCTGCCCTCCACTTCCCCTCCTGGTGGCTGAAGCTGCCGATATGGCTGCCAAGCTGGTTGCCAAGTTGGCCGATCGTCCCGGACCCGCCCGAAACGCTCGATCGAGTTCTCCTAAAAGTGCTCACGAAACCAATGGCCGAAGCGGCCGATCAGGCCGTCCGGCTCCCCTGTTTGGGCCGGCGCGACGATGGGCGCGGTCCGTTCCGCCGTGACGGCGTAGTTCAAGAGCCCGGCGCAGGTCGCAAAAGCCGGGCCGGCGGTCGCCTCGGCCAGGCCGGCGATGCGGCCCGGGCGACCGATGCGCACCTGCTTGTCGAGAATCAGGCCGGCGAGTTCGGTCATGCCCGGAAGCTGGCAGGCGCCGCCGGTGAGTACGGTACGGCGGCCGGCGAGCTTGTCGAAGCCGCTCGCCTCCAG
>SMUY01349569.1_pt1 | contig 11347 bp, 9 predicted proteins | sample 2456441 | NCBI WGS metagenome assembly SMUY01 (sample SAMN11095931, study PRJNA526329) | marine sediment metagenome | biome: Marine sediment; feature: Surficial sediment; material: Deep marine sediment; isolation source: Hadal surficial sediment | place: Pacific Ocean | collected 2014-11 | depth 0-1...
ATCAGCATCTGCACGATGGTGCCCTTTTGGGCCGCTTCCTCGATGTCAAAGAGGGTCTTGCCCGGCTCCCAGCCGTCGCCCACCGCCCGGTCCCAGTCCTTCTGGAACTGTTTGGCCTGGCCGACAATCACGTTGAAACCGTTATCCTGCATGTTCAGCGACTGAGCGGGTCCCTGCACGCCGTAGCCGATCACGGCAATGGTCTCGTCTTTCAGTACATCGCGCGCCTTATCCAGGGGGAATTCGTCCCGCATGACCACCCGCTCGACCACTCCACCAAAATCTATCTCAGCCATGAGTCACTCCTCTGTTTATTCGTGTGACTGCTGTCGCAGTTTGTCTTACAAAACCCTGTAAATTCACACAAATCCGCTCCCCTGTCAAGATGGGTCGCCCCGTCGGGGCTCCAAATTCAAAATCCCAAATCCCAAACTCGAAACTGTCCATCAAAGCGGGGTAACTTCCGGGGAGCAGGCGGCGGGACCTCCTTTCTCTTGATCTCTATAACGGAACTGGGTGTAAGATTGGAAGTCAGTTCTCGCGGGGTGAAAAGCCATGCCATTCACTGAATTAAACGGGATTCCCATTTGGGGAAAACTCCAGGACAACGCGGTTCAGCAAATTCTCAATTGTCAAAAGACAGCGGACTACTGTGCGCTCATGGCAGACCACCATCTCGGGTATGCCGTTCCCATTGGTGGAGTGGTTGCCTACGAAGATCAGGTGAGTCCGTCCGGGGTTGGGTTTGACATCGCTTGTGGGAACAAAGCGGTTCGTCTGGATGTGGATGCCGGTGAGGTGCGTGCCAACATCGATACCATCATGGATGATATCTGGAGAGAGATCTCCTTTGGCGTGGGCATGAAGAATAAGGAAGAAGTCGAGCACGAGCTGTTTGAGGATGATCCGGCATGGGACATTCCGGAAGTGGGTCAACTCAAGAATCTGGCTCGGAGCCAGCTGGGGACTCTGGGAAGCGGCAATCACTATGTCGATCTGTTCGTGGATGAATCCGACCGAGTGTGGTGCGGGGTTCATTTCGGATCTCGTGGGGTGGGACACAAGATTGCCACCCACTTTCTTCGCCTAGCAGGGGGTCGAGAAGGAATCCATGTCGATCCGGTGTTGTTGTCCGTGGATAGCCAAGAAGGCCAGGAATATGTGGCCGCGATGAAGCTTGCCGGACGCTATGCTTATGCGGGCCGTGATTGGGTCTGTTCCAAGGTGGCCTCCATCCTGGGAGCCCATATCCTGGAAGAGGTTCATAACCATCATAACTTTGCCTGGAGAGAGAATCACAATGGCAAGGACCTGTGGGTGGTGCGCAAAGGAGCGACTCCTGCATTTCCCGGTCAGAAGGGGTTCATCGGTGGAAGTATGGGAGATATATCGGTTATCGTGCAGGGAGTCGAGAGCGAGGAAAGCAAGAAGGCGCTCTATTCGACGGTTCACGGAGCGGGGCGAGTCATGTCGAGACGACAGGCGGCTGGCAAGTTTCGTTGGAGGAAAGGCCGACGCATTAAGATGTCTGAGGGGGCCATCAGCCGAGAGATGATGATGAAGTGGATCTCCAAGGCGGGGGTGGTCATGCGTGGTGCGGGGACCGATGAATCCCCTCATTGCTACAAGCGGCTGCCCGAGGTTCTGGAGTTCCATGCGCCGACCATTGAAGTGCTGCACACGCTCCACCCCATCGGGGTTGCCATGGCTGGAGCCGATGAGTTTGATCCCTTTAAGGATTGACCGGGACCTCAATGTGGAACCTGATTCGAGACGAAGTGTTCAGACCCAGAGAAGGTGTCCGGCCCCTCGATCTGGAAGTGATCGAGCTGGGGGAGGATCGAATCACCCTGGGCGTGAGCCCCGAGATCAAAACCTATGCCCAGGTACGGGATGAGTGGAAGAGGCCCGGCATCTGGGGATTGTGCTGGAAAGAGGGTTATGCCCAGCTAGGTGAGATTCTCAGAACTAACGAGCAGCAGGTGGTTCGGGAGTTTTCTCCCATCATGGGGGTCCTGAAACCGGGGGACAGGGTTCGAACGGAACTCTGGCCTTTTTCTGATGATCCCTATAGGGCCTTTGGCCTTACCGCTCGTAAAGTCTCCTTTCTCTCTCCTTTAGGTGAGTTTTCCGCTTCTTTGATCGACGGCTCCAGCAAGACTTGGGTGATCTTTGTGCATGGAAAGCTTCCTCCACGGGAGACTCCGATCGCCTATCCCATTCTTCCTATTGTGGCCGAGCTGGGCCTCTCTTCTCTGCTCATCACTTATCGAAACGATGTGGGAGAACTTCCCAGCCCCGATGGTTTCCACTGGTACGGTCTGACCGAATGGGAGGATCTGGAAGGTGCGGTTAGCTACGCCCAGGAGCAGGGAGCTGAAAGTGTGATCCTGGTGGGCTACAGCATGGGTGGAGCGATCGTGACCAACTTTCTCTATCGCGCTCCGCTTGCCGCCAAGGTACTCGGTGCCATTCTGGATGCGCCCATGCTTGACCTGGGCTCCGCCATTGATCACGGGCTTCGCGAGCGGGGCCTGCCCGTTTTCCTGTCAGGGATCGGAAAATTCCTGGCCCGAGTGCGATTTGGCGTCGATTGGAAAGCGCTGAACTACCTGGATCGTGTTCAGGAGTTGGATGTTCCCATTCTCCTGTTCCATGGGGAAGAGGATCAAGTGGTCCCGGTTGAGGTGAGTGATGCACTGGCCCGGGCGCGACCGGATATCGTCACCTATCATCGAGTGCCGGAGGCGACTCATGCTCGTTCCTGGAACATGAATCCGGAAAGATATGAAGCAACGGTCCGGGAGTTTTTGGCAGGTTTGGCTTGACCGTAGACCACAGCCTGCAGACCGCAGACCATTCTGTAGTGGGAAAGAGGGGGACAGTCCCCTTTTTCTTATAGCTGGCGGCCCGAAACGGTCACACCCTATTCGTAGAGTTGCTCAAGAATCATGGGTCAATGAATTACTCTCCGACTCGAAAAACGCACACCCCAGTTCTCCTCTCCATACTGCTTGTCTTGATCGCCGTCCTGCTGGGAGGGGGATGGTACTTCTCGAATGTGGTGAGAGATGCAGGCCTGCGACCCAAGCGTGTCGACCTGCGGCCCCAGCTTGAGGTTGTCGCCCTGGGAGAGGATCGGATCACCCTGGGCGTGACCGGTGAGCTCCAGAATGATGATTGGAGAACGAATGGGATCTGGGGATTGCGGTGGGACGAGGGCTATGCTCAGGTTGGAGGGATTATCGACATTAATGATCAAGAAGTTGTGCGTGAGTTTGCTCCGTTGATGGGAAACCTGAGCATCGGTGACCGGGTAGGACTTTATATTTTTGCCTTTCCTGACGATCCGGAGAAGGCCTTTGGTCTGCCCACCCGGAAGCTTTCCTATGTGTCTCCGCTGGGCCAGTTCCCAGCTTGGTTTATAGAGGGATCTCGCAACACCTGGTTGATTGTAGTCCATGGCAAAAAGGATGCGCCTCCCCGTGAAGCTTTGCGTTCCTATCCTGTTCTGCCTACCGTGGCTGAGTTTGGACTTCCCACCTTGATCATCAGCTACCGCAACGATGTGGGCGCTCCAGCCAGCCCGGATGGCTTCCACCGATATGGTCAGACCGAATGGCAGGATCTGGAGGGCGCGGTCCAGTACGCCACCGAGCATGGGGCTGAACAGCTCATTCTCATGGGTTACAGCCTGGGCGGAGCGATGATCCTGAATTTTCTTTATCAGTCGCAACTGGCGGACAAGGTGGTGGGGATCATCCTGGATGCGCCTATGCTGAACTTTGGGGCCACCGTTGAGTCTGGGGCTATGCAGTTGGGAGTCCCTCTAGTTTTCGTCGCTATCGGCAAATTCATCTCGACTCTTCGGTTCGATATCAACTGGGAAGAGCTCAACTACATCAGCCGTGTCGATCAGTTGACTCTTCCACTTCTTTTATTTCATGGCGACGCTGATACCACAGTTCCCATCGAAATCAGTGATTCTCTGGCAACTCGCTGGTTGAGTATGCTGGCTTATGTTCCTATTCGGGGTGCCACTCACATCCGATCGTGGAACATCAATCCCGATCTGTACGAAAAAGAGGTCAGCCGCTTCTTACAAGAGCTGATCGAGTAGGTCCGGGAAAAACTGAAACACATCTCTCAGCTCAGGGTCGGTTCTCTCTGTGCCGCCCTTACAGGGCTCCGGAAGAGACCTCCTGGATTACCAGGGGCTTACGCCCCTTCGGGGCAGGTCAGTGGTCCCAGGTCTAACTTAGAAGGTGGACTCGTTCGTGGGGGCAGGTCAGTGGTGAGCAGCAGTTTGGGCCACTGTACATTCAATAGTAGCGTTTGACACTAATAGCGTAGCATACTATTATTGAGTGTGTGATTAGGAGTTTCAAATCTCGTGAAGCGGAACTGATCTTCAAACGAGATTTTTCAAAGAAACTTCCGAACAGTATTCAGCCCCGAGCTAGGCGTAAACTTGTGATGTTGCACAATGCACGGATCTTGAATGACCTGCGGGTACCACCTGCAAACCGACTCGAGGCACTTTCTGGCACTCGTCGCGGACAGCTTAGTATTCGTATTAACGACAAGTGGAGAATCTGTTTTGTTTGGTCTAAAGGGGATGCCTACGATGTAGAAATTGTAGATTATCACTAGAAAGCGAACCAAAAGAAGGAGAAAAAATAATGGCTCGTAGCAAGAAAAGGCTGCCACCCATCCATCCCGGAGAGATTTTGAATAAGGACTTTCTAGAACCAATGGGTATGTCTCAATATCGACTGGCCAAGGATATCGGCGTAGATGCACGCCGCATTCATGCCATCGTGAATGGAGAACGTTCGATTACAGCTGAGACGGCATTGCTGTTATCCAAGTACTTCGGCACGTCTGCGGAGTTCTGGGCAGGTATACAAAGTCAGTATGACCTGGAGAGGGAACAGGATAGGCTAGAAAAAAGGCTAGATGCTATCCCCAAATGCGTCGCAGTCACTGGGTAGTCAGTGGCTGGGACGCCCGCATATTTTCTCCTTCACATTTCCCTGAAAGGGAGGGTCTGACGAGATGGCCGTCTTTGCTCCCTATAACAAGAAGACTTTGATTGCTCATCGAGGGGCCTCGGGATATGCGCCGGAGCATACGCTTGAGGCCTATCGTTTGGCCATTGAGCAGGGCGCTCACTACGTGGAGCAGGATCTGCAGATGAGCAAAGAGGGTGTTCTGGTTTGCCTGCACGATTTGAGTCTGGAGCGCACCACCGATGTTCAAGATATATTTCCCGATCGATACCGCGACGTTCAGATCGGCGGGGTGACGGAAAGACACTGGTTTGTTGCCGATCTCAGTGTGGAGGAAATGAAACAACTGGATGCAGGCTCCTGGTTTGATGAAAAATTTGCGGGCGCAAAAATTCCGACCTGGCAGGAGGCCATCCAGGAGATCCGCGGCAAGGCGGGCTTGTTTCCCGAAATCAAAACCCCTGAGATCTACCGTCAGCACGGCTTTGATATGGAACAGGCAGTTGTCGATGAACTAAAGAGAAATGGCCTGGAGGAGCCCGGTGCAGATTCAAGCACTCCTGTCGTTCTTCAATCCTTTAGCGCTGAGGGTCTGAGAAGGATGGCGGGTGAATTGCATAACCGCCTCCCCCGGGTGCTCTTGCTGGGAGAGAGTGATCAAGCTTGGCTTTCGCCCCAAGAATTTCAGAGCCTCGAGGGATTCGCGGGAATTGGTCCGGACAAGAACCTGCTGTGGGCCAATCCCCGCCTGGTCAAATGGGCCCACGAGGCCGGCCTCAGCGTGACCGCTTACACGTTTCGATCCTCCGCGGTGGGAGAAAGATTTTCCGATGTGGGCGAGGAGATGACCTACTTTCTTCACACCCTGGATGTGGATGCCTTGTTTACCGACAACCCCGATCAATTCCCCGTCCGGTAGCAGGTTCTAGTGGCTCATTCGTCTCGGAATTTTTGAGTCTGGGCTCGGTGCTTCTCATAGGCTTGGACCTCAGCTGAGATTTGAGCTTCGGACCAGGAGAGCTCCCGGGCCATGTGAAAGACCGCCTTTTCAACGGCCTGGCCTCCCTGATCGCGGGTAAAGCCCAGCAGGGTACGACGCAACAAAAAGTCGTTCAGGTGCAGGCACTGTTCTTCGCGAATGGCAAAAACCACCTGAGCCGCAATATCTCGGGAATCTCGGGCCAGGGCTCCCTGAAGCTCCGGATTCGACTCGGCCAGGTGCAAAACCTCATCGGCCCGACTCCCGTACAGGGAATACAAGTGCTCGATGACTTCCCGGTTCATACTGCTGTGGACCGAAGCGGTTCCGATCTCTTGGGCTCCCGGTAAAGGAAGGGTGGCTGTCTCACAGGGCTGCTTCACTTTTAGCCTGTTACAGACCAGGTCCGTCACCTCTTCGGCGATGGCTCGATAGGCTGTGATTTTTCCTCCCAAAACCGAGATCAGACCGGGAGCGTTCCTTTGTTCTCCATCGATTATTCGATGGAGTCTGGAGACCGAGGATTCACTTCCCCCTTTCATCACCAGGGCTCGAACTCCCGCACTACTGAAATAGATCTGAGAATCCTCATGGGGAAAGAATTCCTCAAGCGATTCAAGCAGGTATTTCACATCTGTCCCGGTGGCTCGAGCCTGAGCCGGATCCTGGTGAAAATCGGTATCGGTGGTGCCAATCAAGCTGTGTCCAAGCCAGGGAATGACGAAAAAGAGTCGTTGGTCGACCTCTGAAATGAGCACCAGGGCCCGCTGGCTTAGGGTGGGGCAGATGATGTGAATACCCTTGGTGGGTCGCACCCTGTTTTGAGTGTGGGAAGTCAGGATCCCAGCCATCCGGTCAAACCAGGGACCGGTGGCGTTGACCACCACCCGCCCTTTGACCTCCAACTCTGCGCCGCTTGTAAGATCTCGAACCGCCACTCCTTCCACGGTCCCGCCGGAGCGGAGCGCCCCAGTGACTTCCGCGGCATTGAGTGTGCAGGCGTCGTGCTGGCGTGCGTCAATGATATTTTCCAGGCACAATCTTTCCGGTGAATCCACCTGGGCATCCGAGTAAAGGACGGCGCCTCGTAAACCGTCCTCTTTGAGATGGGGTTCCAGGGTCGCTACTTCAGCAGGGCTGAGAAAGCGATGGTTGGGGAGACTCTTGTCATAGCTGAGCATGTCGTAAAGCATCATGCCCAACTTCATCTTGGTTCGGTGAAAAAGGCTGCGACCGTAAAATGGAAGGAGGAAGTCCAGGGGTTTGACCAGATGAGGAGCGATTCGAAGAAGAATTTCTCTTTCCCTGAGATCCATGCGCACCAATCGAAAGTCGAACATTGCCAGATAACGGAGTCCGCCATGGATGATGCGTGTGGATGCGGAGGTGGTGCCGCTGCCAAAATCGCTTTTCTCGAAGAGGGCTACCTTGAGACCCCGCAGTGCGGCGTCTCGGGCGATGCCGGCGCCGATGATTCCACCGCCGATGATGATTAAATCGAAAGTCGTACCGCGCAGTTGCTGTAAGCGGTTCATGGGACTTGAGGTCAATATACTCCAGGATAGTGACCGCAGACCACAGACGGTGGAAATACTGTGCCGCCCTTTCGGCGCTCTGGAACTGTGTCCTCGCCGTAGGCGAGGTACCCGTCGCCTTCCCGCTCAATAATTGCCGTGAACTCGCTTTGTCTCGGAACCCCCCGAGTGTTGAGAGGTCATGTTAGGGGCAGAGGATCTTGCCATATTGAGCAAAATTCTGGTCAAAGCAGAAGGCTTCCTCCAACCCCAATTCATCCATGAAAGCAAAAGATACACAATCCGTAAAAGACCAACGTTTGTCTGTGTAGTTGCGAAAAATCTCTTCGGCCTGGCCCACCAGCTCGCTGGTCACCTGCACCCGCGCTACATGGGCACTTTGGGCTAGAAAGTCCAGGAAGAGCAGTGCCTGGGAATGGGAGACTTTGAAACGAAGTAAGGTCACTGTCTCGTCGACGACGTCATCGGTTGTGTAGAAAAGAACGGGTTCCTTTTTGAACCGACGCACAAATCCTGTTGCGGTGTTATGGTTCTCATCACTGCGGCTGTTCAGAGCAAACCACGCACCCGTATCGACAAAAAGTCTCATCGTTGGCTGCGGTACAAATATCGGTCGTGGTGCGTCGAAATATCTTTTTCTTTACTCCTGCCAGCCCCAATGTAATCCCAGATCGGATCATCCTCCGACAAGGACTTATGCAAAGGACGACGGAGCTTGTAGATCTCATCAACGGCCTCCCGAATGAGCTGCCCAACTGACTTTCCCGTAGCCCGGGAGCGCCCCTCCAGGACCTTCTTCTGCTCCGCCTCCAGGTAAAGCTGTGTGCGAATCTTTTTCGTCATATACATCTATAGACATCTATTTTACGACTCCGGTCAAGTGCTGTTTTTCTAAAAGGTTGAAGGCGCACAGGTGCGCTCAGCACGACAGTACGAGGTCACGAAGTGACGTTCAGGGGATGAGGACTTCGAAGGGCCAGCGGATCCCTTTCCACACAGCCTTTCCTGCCGTCTTCAAACCCCTTCCCCAGGATTGAAACTGCACATCTTTGACATCCTCGTTGGAAAGCTGGGTGGGGTAACTGTGGGAGTTCCAGGCGGGAAACCAGAGGGTATAGAGGAGGCGTTTGGGCATCTCCTTGAAAACCTGGCCTGAGATTCGGTCCATCACGTACTGATCCTGATTCAGCTCGGGATCCAACTCGGAAAGAATACCGCCGACGGTAATCTGTGACTTGATAAAGAGGCCGATATTGAAGCGAATCTTATATCCCTGCTGAGCAGCCTTGCTCATCAACTGAGCCAGGACGTCAAAGATCCGGCCTTGGCCTTTCTCAGCGAGGGTTTCTTCCACCATGATGCCAATCTTCTCCTGCCCTTGTGGCGATGCCCAATCCTCTCCCTCAATTAACGCTCCCATATGGTTTCTCAAGCGCTTGGCATGATTTAAACGGACGCCCAAAAACAACTGCATGAGCTGGGCCCGTTGCTCCCGTGAGAATTCTCCGGAAAGCCCCCAATCCAAGAGAGCGATGCGGTAAGGATCCTGAGGGTTATCCAGGACATGGAAGACATTCCCGGCATGAGGGTCGCCATGAAAAAGAGCCTTCTCATGGGGGGATAAGAGCACATCCACAGTGAGTATATCGACGAGGCGACGGGCTAACCTGGCCCGGGCCTGAGGTTGGCCTGGAAAAGCATCCGTTATCTTTTGGCCATGGATAAAACCCATGAAAGTCACGTGCTCCGTGGACAGGGGGTAAAGCTCTGGCACGATTACCCGTTCGTTGTACTGATAATATTCTCCCGCTTTGGCTAGATTCTCCTGCTCGTCAACGACCTGGATCTCCCGGGACAAAGCCTCACGGATTTCTTCAAACATGTCCGAGATCAGAATGGTCCCGATCGCGTAAGAGCCGGAATACTCGGCAAAGTATTGGGTCAAACGATCGAAGATTTCCAATTCTTCCTGGAGTGCCGACATGACATAGGGCTTGATCACCTTGGCTACGGCTTCCCGGACCCGGGTCTCTCCCGGCAGAACCAGGGTGCAGGGCAGGATGACCCCGATCGTTGCTTCGGCAAGGACTTCCTCTGCAAAGTGAACCTGGTATTCCTCCACCGTTTCGGGGCCGATTTCCTGGAGAATGAACTCCGTCACCTGGTCACGGGTGGTCGTCTTCAAGCTGTTCTCCAGGATCTGCAGGGCTTCTCTCAAGTCGGGGGGAACCTCTGGATTTCTGGCAAAGATCTGTCCAATCTTCTGAAGAGTGGGTGTCTGGGAGAGAAACTGCAGAACCTGCTCACTCCTGGGGGCATCTTCAGGCAGTGAAGCCTGATTCAGGAGCCGTTCTAAAAGACGCTCTTCTCCCAAATGGTCCAGGAAAAACAGGAGTGAGTCATGAACGATGGGAAGCCAGTCCCGGGCTTGATCGGGAACGACCTCCAAGACGTGCGAGCGATGAAGCAGGAGCTCTAATACTTGGAGTCGCCACCGGGTCCAATCCACCGTTTTGAGCTGGGCAATAAGCTCGTCCCTGGAGGGTTTGGGTTCAGCTCCGCTGCCCGGCCCTCCCATCAGGCCCAGGAGCAGCGACTGCTGGGACGGTTCTAATTCCGGAAAGATGCGGCTGAATAGAAGAGGGCCCTCCCTCTCAGGATCGAAGCTGTCGTAGTGCTCCGCGGGTGTGGGAAGAGGGATCTCTGCTCTCAGGAGCAAAGGAGTGCTCAGGAGGAGGGTGGCCAAAAAGACCCCAGCACGAAAGTAAAAGGATATTTGGGACATTGGGGACAGAAGTTTTTTCACTTTTTAAAGATACTCTTTTACAATGTACTAAGGGAACCCGATGCGCTTTGTGAAAATTTCTTCAACGACCTTGCTGGCGATCCTTTTTCTCTTGGTTTTGAACCACTGTGCGCCGGCTGTACCGGATTCGCTTGCGCCAGACCTTGTGCTTCACAACGGCAAGATCGTGACCGTGGACGAGAACTTCTCCATTGCTCAGGCAGTGGCCATCAGGAATGGACGTTTTGTGGCCGTGGGTTCCGACAGCGAGATTCTCTCGCTGGCAGGATCCAACACCCGGCAGGTGGATTTAGAGGGCAACACGGTTTTGCCAGGATTCAACGACTCTCATCTTCACCTGGCCTGGCCTGTAGGAGAGCCTCCCAATCCTGCCATCCAGCAGCTGGGAAAAGCTCGATCGATTGCCCAGATCGTGGAAGTGGTACGCCAGAAAGTGGCGGCCACTCCTCCGGGAGAACTGGTTTGGATGCCGGGAGGGGTGGCCCGGGCAGAGCAGATCAAGGAGGGACGCTGGCCCAACCGTCATGATCTGGACCCGGTCTCCCCAGAGAATCCGGTGATTCTCATCTTTTCCGCCGACCACGTTTACGTGACCAACAGCCTGGGACTCTCCAAAGCCAACATCAACCGCCGCTCGGTCCAGCCCCACGCCCGGGGGCTTTTCGGTGAGTTTATCGTCGATCCCAGAACCCGGGAACCCACTGGGGTCTTAACGGGGCGGGCGGCAGCGCGGATCTTGAGAGTGGCATTGAATGTCTGGTCTGTGGAGGAGCTGGAGAGAAACATGGCCCGGGCCATTGAGACCGACGTGATTCCCTACGGGATCACCAGTTTGTCGGATCCCCAAAATGGAGGCAGTCCTACTCAGCCCATTCAACATGCCTATCAGCGCCTCCTCCAGCGTGAGGAGGGATTGCCCGCGCGCATTAATCTCATGATCCGTCTTCCCGTCCGTTCCCTTTCCACACAGGACTCGCTCGACCTGATCAATAGCCTGCTCTATAAACCGCCTTTG
>SMUY01211449.1_pt1 | contig 11342 bp, 18 predicted proteins | sample 2456441 | NCBI WGS metagenome assembly SMUY01 (sample SAMN11095931, study PRJNA526329) | marine sediment metagenome | biome: Marine sediment; feature: Surficial sediment; material: Deep marine sediment; isolation source: Hadal surficial sediment | place: Pacific Ocean | collected 2014-11 | depth...
AAAACTGGCCAATTTGTCGACAAACAGATTCTGACTGGCCAGCCAGCCTACAAGGGGCAACAGATGCACATACAACCAGATCTTTCATCGCGTCCACTTCAGCTCACGGTTGAACGCGCGATGCTTGCGTCTCCCAGCGTGGTTTACCGGGCATGGACAGAGCAATTCGACCAATGGTTTGCTGAACCTGGCACCTTGCTGATGAAGGGGGAGGTGAATGTGCCATTTTTCTTCGAAACGCATTTCGAAGGACAGCGCCACCCACATTACGGAAGATTTCTGAAACTGGTTCCCGATCAACTGCTGGAGCTGACGTGGATCACCGGGAACCCGGGAACACAAGGCGCTGAGACCGTCATAAGCATTGAGCTCTCACCAAAAAATGGCGGTACACAGCTGAAGCTCACGCATGCCGGTTTTCCGGACGAGGACACCAGGAACGGGCATGAAGAGGCCTGGCCAGAGGGGCTCGCTAATCTCGATCATTGCATGGTCAAACAAGCGTCGTGAACCAGTCCGTCAGGTCAACTTCAGAGATTTACGGGCACGTCTATTTTTTCGTTTGGCAAGGAATGTGAAAGCACCGGAAACAATCAAGACGCATCGCCTGCTGTTGCGGAAGCCGGAGAGTGAGGACGCTGCTGACATCTTTGAGCGCTATGCGAGCGATGCTGAAGTCACCCGATTTCTTGCATGGCCGATGCACACATCGATCGACGATACACGAGCCTTTCTCGAATTCAGCGACGCGGAATGGGACCGCTGGCCCGCCGGTCCTTATTTAATCTGCTCACGTGCTGATGGCAACCTGCTAGGCAGTACGGGTCTGGCGTTCGAGGTTTCATTCCGCGCCACAACCGGCTACGTCCTGGCGAGGGATTCCTGGGGACAGGGATTCGCTACCGAAGCACTACTCGCTATGCGCCAGACGGCGGCCGATCTTGGTGTCGAGCGGCTTTATGCCATGTGCCACCCCGAACATTGGCCATCGAGACACGTGCTCGAGAAAGGCGGCTTCGAGTTCGAGGGTACACTGCGGCGATTCTCCGAGTTCCCGAATCTCAGTCCGGGAATTGCGCAAAACGTTGTTTGCTATGCCTGGATCGCAGGTGACGATCCGCAACAATGACCGCTCAGGGGCAACTTCCGGCTATTATCCCGGAGTTACGGGAAACAAGGCGGCAGCACGTGCGTTATGCTTGTTGTTTCTGCCCGGGCGATTATCACGCACTTCTAATTACCTATGCCAGCGATGTCAAAATCCCTCACGCCGATCGTGGCAGCTGTTTTCGTCATACTTTTCCTGTGGATGAGCGCAGTGCCGCTTTTGTCATGGTACGAGTTCAGTGCTGATTATCAGGAGCTTGCGGATGAGTCTTTCCAGTGGCACCGCAAAGGCATAAACAATTACAGTTTTGAATTCGAGATTCTGGATTTCAAGACCAGGCCTGTTCCGGGACCGATAAGGATTCACGTGCGAGATTCGAAATTCGTCGCCGCGTATAGAATTGACAACGATGAATTAGTCGACATCATGGATCTGGCTGAGGTTCCGGGCACTATCGAGTCAGCTTTCGAATATGCCACGAGACTTCTCGAGGAACACCCGTACAGGATTGACATCGAGTATGATGCTGTTTTGCATTATCCGGCATCAGTATCAGTCAGTTTCAGCGACCGAAGCCGCGATCGGGCGACGTACAACATCACGTGGTTTGAGACGGTTTACGATAGTCCATGATGACTTCCGGGACAGGAACCACGGCGGTCCGAAGGTCACTTTCAGGGGGAGAGGAATGAGTAGCGCGAAAAGATTTGACCCTAAAAATCAAACAGTTGGGATAAAGCGCGACCGGTCCGCGACAACCATGCCGGCGCGATCAGACCCGGCGATACCGGTGGACGGCTACACCTTCGGTGTGGTCACGATGACAGAAAATTCACCGCACGATGGCGAAATGCATCCCGATGGTGACGAGGTTTTGTACCTGATCGATGGCAAGGTCAGGGTCACTATCGAAGTCGATCCCGTTCAGGAGCTGGAGATGCTGCCCGGTGACGGAATGATCGTGCCGAAAGGTATCTGGCACCGTGTCGATATTCTTGAGCCGAGCCAGATTGTCTATCTGACGCCGGGACCTGGCGGAGAATACCGGCCTTTGCCAGCCGATGCGTGAGCAATGAAATCAAGAATCCTCTTTGCAAGTTTTCTCCTGGTCCTGTCGGCCGTTACTGCTGCGCAACAACAACCGGAACACATCGACCCGGCGCTAGTGTCTCCGGACAAATACACGGTGTTGCTGGAGAACGAGCATGTTCGTGTCCTGGAGTACCAGATCCTGCCCGGTGAGAAAGAAGCTTGGCACACGCATCCGCCCAAGGTGGGTTATATTCTTTCCGGCGGCAAGCTGCGCATCACGAAGGAAGATGGAGATTCCTTCGTTGTGGAAGAAGACTCCGACGATGTCGCGTGGATGAATGCGGTTGGCCGTCATTTCGGTGAGAACATCGGAACCACGCCGGTTCGCATCGTACTTGTCGAAATCAAGTCGCTCGCCGATGCCCCGTTCGAGGAAATTGCCAAACGGGATTGAATTGCTTCCATGAAGGGGCGCCAACTTTGCGTATGCCGGACAAATTTCTCGACGCTGCAATTAAGGAGGCACGCCAGGGGCAGGATTCCGGTGGTATTCCGATTGGATCGGTGTTGGTCATCGATGGGGAGATCGTGGCGCGCGGGCACAATCGCCGGGTACAACGCGGCAGTTCTATTCTGCACGCGGAAATGGATTGCCTGGAGAATGCCGGGCGTCTGAGTGCGGCGGACTACCAGCGGGCGGTACTGTATTCGACCTTGTCACCCTGCGACATGTGCAGCGGCGCGATCCTGCTTTACAAGATTCCAAAAGTAGTGATCGGCGAAAATCGTACGTTCCAGGGCCCGGAGGATTACCTGCGATCACGCGGTGTCGAGCTTGCGATCGCGGATAGCCAGGAGTGCTTTCAATTGATGCAGGATTTCATTCGGGCAAACGATTCGCTCTGGAATGAGGATATCGGTGAATAACAGCCTGCCATATTTTTCGGTAAAATACCTGGGCTGACAGGTAAAGTCAGCTATGAATCGATGGGTTGTGCCGAAATCGAAGTCTCTGTCGTCGTTTGAATAAGCGGTCGGGACGGGAAACATCGTGGCATGCGGCGAGCGTCCCGATGCATGACAATTTGAGATTGAGCAGACAATGAGTTTTCAGATTCGCAATGCTGAATACGAAGACGGTGAAGCAATACTGACGCTGATGCCACGCCTCGCATCATTCAGTGTGCCGAAATCGCGAAATCCGCTTGATCTCTGGCGTAGCGATGCTGCAATGTTGCAACGCTGGCTCGATGGAGAGGCGGCAGAATGTTTCGTTCATGTCGCCGTTGACGATGCGCAGGAGGTGCTCGGATTTGTGCTTGTCAGTTTGCGCCCGGAATTGCTGAGCCATGAGCCGAGCGCCCACCTCGAGGCGATAGCGGTTGGCGAGGGCGCCGAGGGCATGGGCGTCGGGCAGGCATTGCTCGCGGCGGCAGAGAGTGAGGCGATGGCGCAGGGCGCGCGGACGATTACATTGCACGTTTTTGCCAGCAATACCCGTGCACGCGGATTTTACGAACAGTCTGGTTATGACGGCGAGTTGCTACGCTACATCAAGGAACTTGCAGGGTAGTTCCTCCGACCTTATGGCTGCGAAGGTAAACATTCGGCCACTCAGCGATGCTGACTGGCCGGCTGTATGGAAATTCATGGAACCGGTCATCCGGGCGGGCGACACCTATCCATATGCCACGGACATGACAGTCGATGGTGCTCGGCAGATGTGGCTGGAGATTCCGGCGGCGACTTACGTAGCAGAAGATACAGAGGGCAACCTACTCGGTACCTATTACCTCAAGCCCAATCAGCCGACGCTTGGGGCGCATGTTGCGAATTGCGGTTACATGGTTGCAGAATGGGCACGCGGTATGGGAATCGCCACGCAAATGTGCAAACACTCTCAGGACGAAGCGATACGGATGGGCTATCGTGCTATGCAGTACAACCTCGTGGTAAAGACGAACGAGCCCAGTGTCTATCTTTGGCAAAAAATGGGATTTGCAATCGTGGGGACTTTGCCGGGTGCGTTCAAACATTCCGGCTACGGCTTCGTGGATGCCTACGTCATGTACAAGGAGTTGATCGCCTGACTCACCATGCGAGCCGCCATTTACGAAAAGTTTCAGGGCCCCGTAGAAATACGCTCTGTTGATGATCCGCAGCCGCAAAATAATGGTGTTGTGCTGCGCGTCGCGGCAACCGGCGTCTGTCGCAGCGACTGGCATGGCTGGATGGGCCATGATCGCGACATCAGGTTGCCGCATGTGCCGGGGCACGAAATTTCAGGGGTTGTCGAGGCCGTAGGCTGCGCTATCAGGAATTTTCACGAGGGTGACAGGGTGACCCTGCCATTCGCCTGCGGTTGCGGGAAATGTGCGCAATGCGTATCAGGCAATCAGCAAATCTGTGATTTTCAGTTTCAGCCGGGCTTTACGCATTGGGGGTCCTACGCAGAATATGTCGCAATCGGGAACGCCGATATCAACCTGGTGGTGCTGCCCGACGAAATTGACTTCGTTACTGCCGCGAGCCTGGGATGTCGCTTTGCGACGTCATTCAGAGCGGTTGTCGCGCAAGGTGGTGTAGCGCCCGGGCAGTGGGTGGCCGTACACGGCTGTGGTGGCATCGGCCTCTCGGCCGTGATGATTGCCAGCGCTTTCGACGCGAGAGTGATAGCCGTCGATATCAGCGACGATGCACTTGCACTGGCAAAGTCTGTCGGTGCAGCCGAACTAATAAACGCGAAATCCGTATCATCGGTTGTTGAGGCGATCAGGGATCTCAGCGATGGCGGCGTTCATTTGTCGATTGATGCGCTGGGCAGTACTGAGACTTGTTACAACTCTATCGCGAACCTGAGAAAGCGAGGACGCCATGTGCAGGTCGGTCTGATGGCAGGCGATGACTATCATCCGGCGATCCCGATGGAACTCGTTATCGCCAACGAACTCGAAATAGTCGGCAGCCATGGCATGCAAGCATACGAGTACGATCGAATGTTACAGATGATTGCGGACGACAAGCTTTGTCCTCAAAAACTGGTATGCCGGACGATTGACCTGGAGCATGCGGCGAGTGCGCTCGGCAATCCCGCTGAACGGCAGGTAGCCGGCATTACCGTCATCGACCGGTTCAGCGTTACCAACAAGACTCCATGAATCGCCTGCCATACGCCACCGCATTGATATCCGTAACCGTTGCAGTTGCATTATGGTTGATCGCGACCTGGCTGGAAGGCGACACACCGTGGCTGGCGCCGGGTCCTGAATCAGGGTCCGGGTTTGCGCAGTCCCGGGTACGGCCGGATTCGGCGCTGCGGCTCAGCCCGGGCGCCACCGGCTGCGAGCAGGCGGAGGACGCACTGCGAGCGCAAGTAGATGCTGCACAGCATTGCTCGATCGATGATGACTGCACATTGTTCGATTACGGTTATCCGATCCAGTGCCTGACGTCGGTGGCTAAAGCTGATATCACTGTGCTGCGGCTGGAGTTCAGGAATTACGAGCAGAGTTGCGCATTTCGCGTTTATTACGACTGCCCGACCGGACACATGCAGCGGCAGGCTGTGTGCCGCAATAATCTCTGCACCGTCGAATTGAAGTCGAATGATTTCCTCGAAGAGAAAACGCTCGACTATCTCGGGCTAAACCCCCGCTAGCGGTGTCGTTGCCATGTCGAAAACAAGCACGTGGACGGCGAGTAAATCGGCAACGGGCAGTACCGAACTCATCAAACTGTATCAGAATGAAGAACCACTGACGTTTAGTGTATTTTTCCGATTGCTGCAAGATGATCATGATTTTGCAGGCTGGTACACGGAATTGCTGAAGAGTTCGCCGTTCACGTCATATTTCTGGGAGCATCCGCCACTCACTACCTCCAATTTTGCTTGCGAGGCGGAGTTTGTGATGATCGATGCGCCGGTACTCGAGAGCATGCGTCCGAACACAGAAGCATTTCGGTCGCACTTCGCTGGTGAAGATATTGTGACCTTTCGAAACCTTGGTGGTGATGCGATGCTGATCGTGCCGTCGCCCGCCGACTCGTCCCCGGGCCATGCGCACCTGGCCACTTTCCTGCATGAAGCGCCCGACAGCCAGGTGCGTGCATTATGGCGAAGTGTCGGTCAAACCATCTGCAAGTCATTGACTGACAAGCCGATCTGGCTCAGCACATCAGGACTCGGGATAGCCTGGCTACATATCAGGCTGGATTCATCGCCGAAGTACTATCAACATCAGCCGTACAAATTTCAAACGGCGGCCAGTAATCCGATAGGGCGTCGATGACCGGTACCAGATATTACGACCATGAAGAGTAGTGGAATGTGGATCCTGCCCACAGTCATCCTGATATACATCGGCTGTTGCGGCTATTTGTACGTCGCGCAGAGATCGTTCATCTATTTTCCAACGCCGGAATCACGAAACGTAATGGCCGAAGACTTGCGGCTGGATCTCGACGGGGCGACAGTGCAAATATGGCGGCTGGCTGCGAAGAAAGAGGACGCCGTTATTTACTTCGGCGGCAATGCCGAGGACGTCGCCCAGAACATAGGACAGTTTGCCAGGATATTTCCGGACAAGGCCATCTACCTCGTAAATTATCGCGGCTACGGCGCCAGTACCGGCGTACCGTCCGAAGCGGCCATTGTCAGCGATGCTCAGGCTATTTTCGATCACATCAGTCCGGCGCATTCCAATATTTCCATCGTGGGACGCAGCCTCGGCAGCGGTGTGGCAATGTTCCTGGCGGCCACGAGGAATGCAGAACGCCTGGCACTGGTGACGCCGTACGACAGTATCGCCAAACTGGCGCAATTATCGTTTCCGTTTTTTCCGGTGTCGGCAATGCTGAAAGACAGATATGACTCGCTGAGCCATGCCAGCAGCATTTCTATACCGACGCTAATCCTGATAGCGGAGCGAGACGAATTTATTCCAATGAAGAGTTCCCAGAATCTTGCAGCGGCTTTGGACCCTTCGATAACAACTGTGAACATAATTGGAAATGCTACGCACAATACGATTCAGAATTTTGATCAATACACCGTCGCGCTGGGCGAGTTCCTGCAGTGAATAACTAAATAATGACCGTTCTTGAATAGCGGTAATTGGGCGATGCTCTATCGAATAGCGGCAGACATGGCACTGGTGATGCACCTCGCCTTTATCCTCGTGGTCGTAGCCGGAGCCCTCGCGGTAATCCGCTATCCGTGGTTCGCGTGGATTCACGTACCTGTGGCGTCCTGGGGCGCCTTCGTCGAACTGACGGGCAGGATCTGTCCCCTGACGACACTCGAGAACCTTCTGAGGACTCATGCCGGGCAGGAGGGCTACGCCAGCAGCTTCGTCGAGCAATACATTTTTCCCGTCATTTATCCGGCCGGGCTGACTCGACAGGCGCAGTTATTGCTGGCCGGGCTGATCGTCGCCGTTAATGTCATAATTTACACAACGATTCTGCTGCGCAAAAGGGCCGCGCGGCAGGCTGACAACTGGTCATAGTCATTGTTGTCGTAACAGTGTCGTACTTCATCGGCATATGGGCTCGCACCTCGTTTACCTGATATCGCCACAGGACAAATTCATGATGGAAATAAGTTGGGACCACTTTCAAAAGGTCGAACTTCGGATTGGAACGATACTTGAGGTCGAAGAGTTTCCGGAGGCACGCAAACCCGCCTGGAAGCTGACCGTGCATTTCGGCGACGAAATCGGCCAACGGCGTGCTTCTGCACAGATTACGGATTTATATAAAAGCGAAGAACTTGTGAGAAAACAGGTAGTTGGCGTTGTCAATTTTCCACCGAAACAGATTGGACCGTTCATGTCAGAATGCCTGATCAGCGGATTTGTGCAGGCCGACCGGAGCGCCGTCCTTGCAGTCCCGGACAAGCCTGTCGCAAACGGCCTGCGCCTGTCATAAAAAGAAAAAGGGCAGCCACATGAGTCATTCCGAAGGACCAGCAGATCTGCGGTCACCGGACGCGGATTGAATTAACTGGCATGAGCGAACATGTCGTGACAATCCGATGGCAACGCGGTGATCAGAATTTCACTGATGACAAGTACAGCCGGGGACACGAATGGGAATTTGACGGTGGTATCACTGTGTCAGCATCGGCATCACCCGATATCGTGCCCTTGCCCCTGTCTATTGCCGAAAATGTCGATCCGGAAGAAGCTTTTGTAGCGTCTCTGTCGAGCTGCCATATGCTTTTCTTTCTGGCCATTGCCGCCAAATCCGGTTTTATCATTGATGAGTACACGGATGCTGCGATCGGCCGCCTGGGAAAAAACGCCGATGGCAGGAGAGCAATAACGAAAGTTACTTTGCGGCCAAGCGCGACTTACTCCGGCGAGCGGATTCCCGATCGGGAGGAGATCGAAAAGATGCACCAGCGCGCACACGATATGTGTTTCATCGCAAACTCCGTCACATCGGAGGTAACAGCGGAGATCGTGTCATGACGAACGAATCCCGGTCACGGCAATGAGTGATGATGTTACCAACTGGACCGAATTGCGGGAATTCGCCGCAGTCGATTTGGAACAGTCATTCGTCGTTGCCTGGGAAACAGAAGGCGAATCGCTGTTGATTGACCTCGATCTGTTCTTGCGGCCAGAGCATGCGTTTTACGAGGAACCACGTCCGTCCGAAGGTGCGTGCTTCCGTCCGGCTGTTATTGAATTTCCGAATTGCAGCCGGGTAACGGAGCCAGGGAAAGACAGAAGTGGCAAAGTAGCGGAAGCGGTCGAGTCGCTGACAGCGGGCCGCATTGCGGGCCTTCGGCGAACCGGAAACGGGCGCTACGAGATTCGTGGTGACTTCGCCACCGTGGGAATAATTGCCGACCGACCGCTATTGCGGCTAAAAGCTCCCTTCACCTGAGTCCAGGCGGTCAAATATCCTGGATATCAGCAGTAATAATGGATACACGAAGAGATTCGACAGCCCTGCGTACGCCACAAGCCGGCAAAAATAATCCCGGAGCGGATATGGATGACGCATTGTTCTATGATTGGCACGGGGGAATTCAGTGAAAGAACCCGATGGCAGCACTTAGAATAAAAAACCAGTGCCAGCCCGATTACCGGCTCGGCCGAAGAAATGCGTCGCAAGCACAGATAACAAGGGACAGCGATGACCACTCAGCAGTGCGAGAACAGCCGCAGAGATTTTCTGAAGTATTTGGCGGCCAGCCCGTTGTGCAATGCGCTGGCCGGACTTGAGTTTGCCCATGCATCTGCCGAAGCGGGCCAACGGATTACGAGCCCGGATCAGGCAATCGATATTTTTGATCTCAAGGCGACAGCAAGCGAAGTACTGCCGCCGGCACATTATGGTTATATGGCGACCGGAGTTAACGCCGACAAAACGCTGCGTGCTAACCGGGAGGCATTTGAGAATTACTTCCTGCGCTCAAAACGGCTCGTTAACGTCAGGCATATAGATACGCGAGTCAATATTTTCGGCGAGGAATGGCCAACACCTATCGTAATTGCACCGGTAGGTTCACAGAAGGCGTTTCACAGTGATGGAGAACTTGCGACTGCGCGCGCCGCGCAGAAGCTTAATCACCTGCAGATCCTGTCGACGGTAAGTTCCACGCCGATCGAGCAAGTGGCAGAGGCACGTGGGGCGCCGATCTGGTTTCAGCTGTATACGCTCGGTGGCTGGCCGGGTGTGCGAAAGATGTTGCGCCGCGCAGAAGCCGCCGGTTGTCCGGCAGTTGCACTAACCGTTGATTTGCCAACGAGTTCCGCGCCGGCACGACATACACTGCAAAGAGCGATTCGTCTTGACCCCAGGGACTGTACGGTATGTCATGAGGGATCCGGCGTCGCGGCACGCCAGAAACCGATGTTCGAGGGCATAGCAGCAGACGAGAAAGATCGTCGCGGTATGGCACTGACCTGGGATTTCCTGGAACAGCTGCGCCAGGAAACGCAAATGAAGGTGCTCGTCAAAGGAATCGTTACCGCCGAAGACGCAGAGCGTTGCGTCGAATACGGAGTTGACGGGATTATTGTCTCGAACCACGGAGGCCGGGCGGATGACAGCGGGCGCGGCGCGATCGACAGCCTTGCGGAAGTTGCGCCGGCGGTGAATGGCAGGGTAACTTTGTTGATGGATAGCGGCATTCGGCGCGGGACAGACATTCTCAAAGCGCTGGCACTCGGCGCCGATGCAATCATGATTGGGCGTCCGTATTTGTGGGGGCTTGGATCGTTTGGCCAGGCAGGCGTGGAACGCGCCCTCCAGATCCTGCGGGACGAGTTCAAAATTGCGATGGAGTTTGCAGGCACTCGCAGCGTTCAAGAGATCGGCCCGGACTCCATCGGTATGATCTGACGAGGTTGTTGAAACAGCATGATCGAAGAACCGAAACCACCGCGCATCGAAGGCGATGAACTGATCATCGATACGCAAAGCGGCACCGAAGTTTACGATTCGAAGTATCTTCTGGCTGGGTTACTCATATTCGTTGCCAGGGGTGACAAAACCATTTCAATAAATGAGACGCAGCAGATGATGGGGCTGATCGAGGAGCAATTTCAAATTCCGGGCGCAGAGTCTCTTGCACTCCTGCAACGCGCGATCGAAGATATTTCGGAGAATCCTGACATGAACAATTTGCTAAGCGAATTAAGTTTAGTCCTGAGTCTCGACGAAAAAGAAGACATCGCTGTGATGCTGCTGAAGGTTGCGGCGGCGGATGGGCGCAAGGACGCGGAAGAAATGGAAAAACTGCAGATCGCTGCAGAAATCATGAGTATTCCGCCGGAGCTTATGCACAATGCATACGACCGCTATTTCGAGGAAACGGGGTTTAGTAGCCCGAGTGACGATTTCAAGAAATAATTAATAAAAACAACAAGCTATAACCAAAATGCACAAGAGCAGACTGGCCGGACTCATCATCGACTGTGATACCGACGATCTCGATGCTGCCGCTGGATTCTGGGCGAAGGCGCTGGGCGCGCCGGCGAAGCATGCGGCAGATCTGTCGAAAAGTCCGTATGTGGAATTGAACATGCCTGCGGGCGAACCTTACATAGAAATTCAAAAAGTCGATCATTCGAGTCGTGTACATGTGGACATTGAAGCAGATGATATCGACGCTGAAGTTGCCCGACTCGAAAAACTTGGTGCGAGGCGGATTACCGAAATCAAGAATTGGGTGGTTCTTGAAGCG
>SMUY01293632.1_pt1 | contig 11340 bp, 11 predicted proteins | sample 2456441 | NCBI WGS metagenome assembly SMUY01 (sample SAMN11095931, study PRJNA526329) | marine sediment metagenome | biome: Marine sediment; feature: Surficial sediment; material: Deep marine sediment; isolation source: Hadal surficial sediment | place: Pacific Ocean | collected 2014-11 | depth...
CTGTGGTCGGCGCAAGCGTTGCTGGATGCCCCGGAAGCCGTCAGTTCCGTGCACGATGAGTTCATCGAAGCGGGCGCTGAGATCATTACCACCAACACCTACTCTACGATTCCGAGTTATCTCGACAAGTCGGGACTGGCGCAACGGTATTTGGAGCTTACAGAGCTTGCCGGGAAGCTGGCCCGGGACGCGGCCGATCGTGCGGGGGCTGCTAATTTGAGCGTACAGGTTGCAGGTTCGCTACCACCGTTGGATGAAAGTTATCGTGCGGATCTCGTGCCCGAGGACAATGAGGCTCGTCCTATCTATCGCGCACTTACGAAAACGTTGGCGCCCTACGTGGATCTTTTCATCTGCGAAACCATGTCATGTGCCCGCGAAGCGGTTAATGCTGCCGAGGCATCATTGGCGCAGGGCGGTGGTAAACCGGTATGGGTCTCCTGGACGCTGGATGAGCGCCCCGGTCACGGGCTCAGGAGCGGAGAAAACATTGCCGACGCTGTGGCGAAACTCGAACACCTCCCCATTGCGGCATTTCTCTTCAATTGCACCTCGCCGGAAGCGATCACTCAGGGGTTGCAGGAGCTTTCCGGGCTCACCGATAAACCGCGCGGCGCGTATCCGAACCGGATGCACGTTCCCCCTGGCTGGACACTCGACAACGACATATCTACCGAAGTTCGTGAGGAGCTGGGTGTGACTGAATTTGTTGAATATGCGCAAATGTGGATTGCCGATGGCGCAAGCATAGTTGGCGGCTGTTGCAAAGTGGGTCCGGAATTTATCCGGGCACTCGCGGAGTCGCTTCAGACCGCGTGAATTCCCCCATCGATTAGAAATTCCGAGCCAGTGGAGTAGGAGCTTTCTTCACTTGCGAGAAAGAGTGCCATTTTGGCGACCTCGTCTGCGGATGCTGCACGTCGCATGGGTGTGCCGCGAATGAGACGCTCTGGCCCGTTTGGGATCTGCGTCAACATTTCCGTATCAATGGCGCCAGGGTGGATGGAGTTAACTCGAATCCCGAAGCGGGCAAGTTCAATGGCGGCGGTTTTAGTCATGCCCCGCACAGCCCACTTCGATGCACCGTAAGCAAAGGCACCAGGAGCACTGGCCATTCCGGCGAGCGAAGAAATGTTGACGATGGAGCCTGCTTCCGCTTTCTGCATCGCGCGCCCGACGCTACGCATACCGAGGAACACGCCCGTACAATTCACCTGCATGACGAGCTCAAACTCCTCGAGAGGGGTGTCGACCAACCGGTTTGAACGAAAGATGCCGGCGTTGTTGATCAGCACATCGATGCGCCCTTCGGCAGAAACCATCTCGTCGACGAGGGAGTCCCAGGCTACCTGGTCGCACACATCGAGATGTCGGTATATGCCATCCACTTGTGCGGCGAGGGCTGCGCCTTCTTCATCCAGCACGTCCGTCAACCATACGCGAGCCCCTTGTGCAGCGAAGAGCCTGGCCTCGGCCGCACCCTGACCTTTTGCGGCGCCGGTGATCAGACACACTTTGTCTTTCAGCCTGGACATACCTGCTTCCTTCAAAGGCCCATAAATCGGCGCGGGTTCGCGAACACGACCTGTTCTGCGACCCCGGCGCCGGCGCTGTCGAAAGTAGTTTGTGCTTCTTCGTACGCACCGGGGTAGGTCGAATCGAAGTGCGGATAATCAGAGCCCCAGAGGATGCAGTGGGTGAGATCCATTTCCATCATCCACTTGAGCCCGCTGACTTCATCCGCTTCCATCGAGACAAAACACTGTTCGTGAAAGATCTCGCTCGGCCGCCGTTTCAACCACGGAGTGTGATGCCCCATAACATCGAAGTGTTCGTCGAGGCGTTCCAGCCAGTAGGGAATCCAACCCAGTCCACTTTCGAAAAACCCCACCCTCAGGCTCGGGAACCGGTCCAATACACCACCGGCGATTAGATCCATGACCAATGCCATCTGTCCAAAAGGATGGGCAATCATGTGATCATAGAAAACGTTGTCCCGGTAACGGCCGGTAGAGAAGCTCGGCATCCGTGAACCGAAGCTACCGTGTATACCTACCGCCAGATCATCGCTTGCCGCAACGTCCCACAGTGCATCACATCGCGCGTCGTAAAGTGCCAGATCTTTGAAACGTTCCGGACGACTTAAAAACCCCCGCAAGCCGAGCTTGCGCATCCGCTTCGCCTCGCTGACCGCGAGATCGATGTCCTGCAAAGGGATGATCCCCATACCGAATAGCCGTTCGGGATCCGTCTTGCAGAAATCGCTCATCCAATTGTTGTAGGCACGGCAGGTTTCCGCTGCCACCAGCGGATCTTCCACGTCACCCCAGAGCAGATGAATGGAGGGAAAAAACAGCGCCTGATCGATGCCTTCCGCCGTCATGACCTTGAGGCGTTCGTTTGGATCGTAACTCCCGGGCAGGATGTCTGCCCAGGTCAGGTTTCGACCAGGTTCCATACCACCGGGAATACAGGCATGTGCAGGACCCGCGCCAGCCCGGCCGAAACGCCCGTGGCCCTCGACGTAAACTGCGCTCTCATTGTTTTCGGTGCGGACCTGCAGTACTCGGTCGCGGAAACTGGTTTGCGTGTATTCAGTCCAGACGAGTTCGGGCTCACATATGTGCCCGTCGCCGTCGATCACCGTGGCGGGTCGTGTCATAACGCAATCCCCCAGTGCCATAAGTAGAGCCGTAAATTAACACATGTGCCGGGATGGACGGAGGTTCTCTCCAGCAGGCAGAGCCTTCTGGAAATCTTTCATCCGTTACTTGTGGTCAGCGCGGGATAGCGCCTAGGGCACGTGCCCGGTAGCATGGCTCTCGGCAAATCGAAAGTTAAGTAAGCGCGAAGCGCAGGCTGGGGGAAGAACATGGGCGAATCCGTATTACGTTATGAAGAAAAGGAGCATGTGGGGGTGATCACCCTCACTCGACCCGAGGCGATGAATTCGCTGACCTATCAATCGTATCTGGAGCTCGAAGACACCGTTCGTAGCTGTACGGCACGAGTGCTGATTATCACGGGCGAGGGTCGAGCATTCTGCGCGGGGGACGACGTGAAGCAGATTCTCGGTAGCTCCGAGCCTCCACCGGAGGCGTTTGTTGAGCGAGCGAAAAAGACTGCCGGCCTGACCCCCGCAGCGGATGCGTTGTTATACACAGACATTCCGGTTATCGCAGCCGTGAACGGCCCCGCGGTGGGGTGGGGCATGGAGCTTGCGCTCATGGCCGACATTCGCGTTGCTTCTGAGAATGCCAAGTTCGGCGAGCTTTTCGTAATTCGCGGGCTGTGTTGCGATGCACCTGGATTGGGTCGTCTTGCTCAGTTGGTGGGTCGTGAACGGGCAGCCGAGTTGCTCTTCACCGGCGAGGTGATCGACGCGGAAACCGCCCTGGCCATTGGTCTGGTGTCACGTCGAGTTCCCCACGCGGAGCTCATGCCGACAGCGCATACGCTGGCAGCGAAGATTGCGGCTAATCCGCCACTTGCCGTGCAGGCGCTGAAGGCAGGGTTGCGCCGCACGCTGGATCCCGATTGGCAGGACACTGGCCGTTGGGCTATCGAGCAGATTCGTGAACTTCGCAAAACAGAAGATTCTCAGGAAGGGATACGCGCGTTCCTCGAAAAACGCACGCCAGTTTACGTCGGCCGTTAAAGTCTCAGGAAGGTTCGATCCTCGGACCGCCGAGCAAAGTCTGCGGGGGGCGCGCACCGTAGGTCAGCCAGCGCCAGATGAATTCCAATGGCCCGAAGCGGAAACGGTTGAGCCACAGTGGACTTGTCACAAGCTGGAAGGCCCAGATAGCCAGCACAATAAGATAGAGTTCGGCCCGTTCGAACTGGCCGAATAGCGCGAGCCCTGTACCCGTAAAGATGAACAGGCAAATGACGCTGTGGGAGAGGTAATTCGTCAGCGCCATTTTGCCCACGGCTGCAAGTGCATTTTGCAAACCGCGTAGACTGTCCGACTGACACCAGAGCATGACGAGGCCGATGTATCCACAAGCGGTCGCTGCTCGACCTAGCTGGTAGGTTGGAGTGAAATAAGGATCAGTCCAGTCGATCGTGAAATTTCCGGTCACGGCGAAATAGACTTCCATTACGTTGATAGGCAAACCGATCGCCAATCCCCATGCGGCAAACCAGCCGTAGAACCGAACGCCCCTCTGGCCCGTCAGGATGTGCCATTTGAAAAACGCCATGCCGAGAAACATCATCGCCAACACGTCCCACAACGCGCTGGTGAACACATCCACCGTGGACAACTGCCAGGCATCCGGAGCAAAAATGACAACGTTTACGACGTAGCCACTTTGGCGAGCTTCGATTTCGCGCGCATTAGTCGCCGCGGACGGCAGGTGCCCCGCTTGCATCGTAAGATAACGATCGGCTGCTTGCCGATCACGAGACGTGGGTTTTGTGTTTCCGGATTCGGCCAATTCCACTCGATCGACGGCCGCTCGTTGCTCCGCTAAAGCTAATGTATTGGCGGTCTGTGCGACCACCATGATGAGTACCAGGGTCGCGCCGATAGCAGCGAGTGAGCGCGCCGATAGGTTGCGGAAGAAATACAGAACGAGACCGGCAAGACCATAGGCGTACAGGATATCACCCAACCACAACAGCGCGAACATATCGACGAGGCCAAAGGCAATCAGCAGAAAGGTGCGACGAAAGTACAGGCGTCGGACGAAACCATCTCCCTCCGCTGTGGTTGATTTGCTGGTAAAGAGTATGACACCTGCTCCGAAGAGCATTGAGAAAATGGCGCGCATCGCGCCCTCGACGAACACCCAGTTCAGTTCGTAACTTAACAGGTTGGCACCCTCGGTAGCGCCGTCGACCACGGGATTGAAATAGGCTGCGTAGGGTTGCCCGAACATGATGATGTTCAGCAGCAGAATACCGAGGAGCGCAATTCCTCGCAGTACATCGATGGAACCGATGCGCTCCGTTCTCGGGGTGAACCGGGTTGCGGTTACTGTGTCCAGCCGGGGCCCACTTTTGCTTGAAGTTCGCCGTCGATTTCGAGTTGCACGCGATCGGTGTAGAAGGAAACGTAACCTTGCAGGGCCAGGCATTCGTCGAAGGGTGTCAGGTAACTCCACATAACATCGTTCAGCGTGCCGTCGTCCGTGGTGACGCTCCAATAGCTGGCATCACCCTTAAACGGGCAATGTGTCGAGGTTTCCGAAGCGGCGAGGAGGCTTTCATTTACGTCTTCACGAGGCAGGTACAATACCGGCCGGTGTTTGGTCTCTGTGACCGCCACGGCATTTTGGGTATCGGCAAGTACCGTATCTCCCACCAAGACCCGGATGTGCGCCGGGCTGGCTTCGATATTCACTTCATAATTCGGATGTTTCTGAAACCCGGGTGCGGAGTTGTTCATCTGATCGGTCTCGTCATAACCTTGCAAGAAGGTATGTGAGACAGGACACTAGATCAAGTTCAAAGATCTGTTCGAAGGAGGGGAAGAGATGGTTGCCGAAGCTAAGCCGGTTGGGAAGGGGAGGTATCGAGAGTCGTATGGGAGGTACTTGGAGGACTTCTCAGTTGGGGATGTTTATGAACATCGGCCAGGAAGGACGATCACAGAGAGCGACAATACCTGGTTCACACTGTTGACCATGAATCAGCACCCGTTACATTTCGACAAAGAGTATGGCGCAAAAAGCGAGTTCGGGCAGGTGCTGGTGAATTCCTGCTTAACGTTGTCGTTGGTGACCGGAATGTCGGTCTCGGATGTGAGCCAGAAAACGGTCGCTAATCTCGGCTGGAACAATGTAAAGCTCACGGCCCCCGTGTTCATCGGCGATACGATCTACGCAGAATCAGAGGTGCTATCAATTCGAGAATCCAAATCGCGACCGACTCAAGGTATCGTCAACATCCGGTCGATTGGCAAGAAGCAGGATGGCACCGTGGTAATCAGTTTCGAACGGGCGATGCTCATCCCGAAACGCGGCCACGCGGTTGATGACGTGATCGACTACTAGTTGAGCAAATCAAAATATGTCTGAACAAGAACAGATCATCCTCGATACGGTAGATAAATTTCTCGCAGCGGACGTTGCCCCCGTGGCGCAGACCCTCGAGCAGGGAGATGTTTATCCCCATGAAATTGTGGAGAAGATGAAGGCGCTGGGGTTGTTCGGTGCCACCATCGGCGAGGCCTATGGAGGACTCGGCTTGCCTGCGAGCACCTATGCCAAGATCGTCGAGCGGGTGTCAGCGGTGTGGATGTCGGTTTCCGGAATCTTCAATTCGCATCTCATCATGAGCGCTGCGGTGGAACAATTCGGCACGGTTTCGATGAAAGAATCCGTTCTGCCGCGAATGGCCACCGGCGAGTTACGTGGTGGCATCGCGTTGACAGAACCCGATTGTGGAACGGACTTGCAAGCGGTGCGCACCCGGGCGGTTCGTGACGGTGATGAGTACGTAATCGACGGCACCAAGCAGTGGATCACAAACTCGGTAGAAGGCAACGTACTGGCGGTGCTCGTTAAAACCGATCCCAACACGACGCCGGCTCACAAAGGCATGAGTCTGATTCTCGTTGAGAAACACGCCGGTTATCGGGCGACGAAGTTGAAGAAGCTCGGCTATCGTGGGGTAGACACGGGGGAGGTACAGTTTGACGGCGTGAGAGTTCCGGTGGAAAATCTGGTCGGCGAACATGAAGGGCGCGGGTTGCAACAGATACTTTCAGGTTTGGCTCTCGGCCGCATCAACGTGGCGGCTCGTGGCGTCGGGGTTGCTCGAGCTTCGCTGGATGCGTCGTTGCGATACGCTCAGGAACGCAAGACGTTTGGCGTGCCCATCAGTCAACATCAGGCCATACAGATCAAGCTCGCAGACATGGCGACGAGAGTCGAGGCTGCCCGACTGCTGACGGAAAAAGCCGCCATTGCTTATGATGAGGCCGATCGTTGCGATATGGAGGCTGGTATGGCAAAACTCTTCGCAACCGAAGCCGCCGTCGAAAACTCCATGGAAGCGCTGCGGATTCATGGTGCTTACGGATACTCACCGGATAATCCTGTGGAACGATACTATCGGGATGCGCCCCTGCTCGTGATTGGAGAGGGCACAAATGAAATGATGCGCTTGATTATCGCGCGCCAGCTGATCGAGAGGAATCCAATTTAAGCGCGCCTGCGGCCGGGCGCCCGTTGGACTGGAAGAGTACTGGAATAAAAAGATCAGGCCGCGTAGGAGATCGTCTCTGCCAGGCGTTGATCGATGAGTTCCTGAGCCGTCTCGCGACAGCGTCCGCAATTGGTGCCGGCCCCGCAAGCTTCGCCCAGTTGCCCTATATCCTGCACGCCGCCGTCGACCGCATCAACGATCTGATGATCGGTAACCGCATGACAAATACAGACGTACATAGAGGGCTCCTTATCTAAGAAGGTAGTCTAAATGATAATAATTATCAAATGCAAATAGAATTTACCCGCGTTTACGAATCAGGCTCATTGTTAGATACGAGTGATTTTCATTATAAATCAATTAGTTAGCGTTGATTCTTGTGATGGGTTGAGGCATGCTTGCTGACCCTTTTGGTATGGAACACCGCCATGTTACCTCGCGACACTGACGTCATCGGGTTCCTCAACCAGGTTCTCAAGAACGAACTCACGGCCATCAACCAGTATTTCCTGCACGCCAAGATGTTCGAAGACTGGGGGATGAAGCGGCTCGCGGAGTATGAACGAGGAGAATCCATCGATGAGATGAAACATGCCGAAGCGTTGATGGAGCGCATTCTCTTTCTCGAGGGGCTACCCGGGATGCAGGACCTTGGCAAGTTATACGTGGGCGAGCAGGTTCAGGAAATGCTCGAGTGCGACCTGAAGCTGGAAATGGAAGCCATGCCGGTGCTGCGTGAGGCGATCGCCCACAGTGAAAAAGTGGGTGACTTTGTTAGCCGGCATCTGTTCCGGGAAATTCTTTCGTCGGAAGAAGACCACGTTGACTGGATTGAGACGCAAATCGACCTCATCGGAAAAACTGGCGTCGAGAATTACATCCAGTCACAGATGCAGTAGCAGCGTTGTTATTGGAAGTCATCCGCGTCGTTTAGATTGCGGAAACTCTCTGGTTGATCGCTGAAATCGACTTCCACTACTGCAAGTCCGTCGAGCCAGCCGTGAACGCTTCTGTGACCTTGAACCAGGTAATTCACTAACGACTCTATCGAGCTTCGTGACAGGACGAGGTGGAGGTTCTGGCGCCGCACGCCGTCATAAGCGACGGCTACCGTTGCGTTGGACTCGGTAAAAGTCTGATGCATTCTATGAACTGTATCGGCTGCCAGTTGAGGCACATCACCGGGACAAACGAACGCAAGCTCGGTACGGCAACTCTTCAGGCACGTAACAATGCCGGCGAGGGGACCGGCGTAGGCCGGTAACTCATCATTAATCACCCGCCCATAGATGGCGTAACTTTCGACGTTACGGTTGGTGCTGATCAGCAAACAATCAACCTGGGGTTTTATCGCGTCAAGCACCCACTCGATAAGAGGGCGTCCGCGATAATCGAGCAGTGGCTTGTCTGCGCCGGCAACGCGGCGACCTTCGCCACCGCAAAGGACAATACCGGTAATTCCCTGCGATGGTTGAGTTGTGTCAGTTGTCATCGATTAGCTATCGGATAGACATTACCGGACATGCGTTGTCCCCCAGTAAATCAGCGTCCAGGCTTCCTCCCGATCATCGCTTGGTAGCATCGTGACGTGGAGAACACACGAGGTTACTCTAGTCACCAAAGTAAAGGGGGACGAACGATGTACAAACGGATTTATATCAGGGCGTTGTTTGCGTTGATGCTGGCGATGAGCGCTACTACGACGATGGCTCTCGACGTTGCCGCGCTAAGTGCCGCGCTCGGTGGCGGTGATCGAGCAGATGCCGATAAAGCGCGGGATGCCGGTCGCAAACCGGCTCAGGTTGTGGCTTTTCTAGGCATTTCCGAAGGTATGACGGTGATGGACCTTATCGCCGCGGGGGGGTATTACACCGAAGTTCTGGCGCATGCGGTGGGCGAGAGTGGCCGTGTTTATGCCCAGAATCCAGCAATGGTCTTGCGGTTTCGCGACGGTGCAAACGATAAAGCGATGGCCGCACGACTTGCCAACGATCGACTGCCAAACGTCGTGCGTTGGGATCATGAGATGACAGATATTGGCCTGGATGCGGGTAGCCTCGACGCTGCCATCACGGCGCTGAACTTTCACGACATTTACAACAACGATCCTGCTGTTGCCGCGGATTTCTTAACCGCCGTTATGCAACTGCTTAAGCCTGGCGGTGTGCTGGGTATCATCGACCACCACGGTAACGCCGGTGCTGATAACGCAGCCCTGCATCGTATGGAGAAGAGCAAGGCGCTCGAGGCCATTACCGCAGCGGGTTTTGAGGTTGTGGGCGACAGCGACCTGTTGAGTAATGCTGCGGATGATCGAACCCAGATGGTTTTTGCAGCAGATCTGCGGGGCAAGACCGATCGGTTCCTTGTCAAACTGCGCAAACCCGGTTAACCGAGCACGTTGGCGCAAGGGCTAGATTCGCCAATGTGCTCCGACCGAGGCTGAAAGCCTGGCGACGTTCCACATTGGGCGTCGCCGTCACAGGCTGATCAAGTGGTGAGTACTCAGCGTCCGAAGCTGGCTCGAATTCCCGCGTAAACTCCGAGACCGGGCGTCTGAAAACCAATGACGTTGGTGTAGTCTTCGTCGAACAGGTTCTCGACGCGAGCGTACAGAGTGACGCGGTTGCTTAGCTCGAAACTTCCCGTTAAGTCTACCAAAGTGTAATTATCCAACTCGATGGTCTGTGGTGCGAAAGTGGGCGGCGGAAAGAACTGATCTGTCTGTTTTCCGGTGTAGGAAAGATTGAGATTGACGTTGGCCCGCTCGTTTACGAACTTGTAGTTGAGGTTCAGTGCAGCCATGTGTCGTGGCCGGCGCACCTCTCGAGTCTTCCCACCTGCGGGGTTGGGTTGTTGTGAATCGGTGTAGGTATAACTGGCGGTAGCGTCCAGCTGCTCGGTCAGCCTGCCAAGTATCTCGATTTCCACGCCCTTCCTTCGACTCGTACCCGCAAGGTTGTCTGCGGTAAAGGTGAAAGTACTCAGGTCGAAGACGAATCCATCGATTTCGTCTTCGAGTTGCTCATTGAAGTAGGTGACATCCATCTGTATCCGGGAATTGAACAGGGTTTGATCGATGCCGATGTCGAAGCCTTTGGACTCTTCGGGGGCAAGATCCGGGTTGCCGATGAATTGCTTGGAGAAAAAGCCGTAACGCTCGATAAAAGTCGGAGATTTCTGGCCGGTGCCATAACTTGCGTGCAGGCGCGTTTCGGTCGAGGGGAGGGTATAGACCGATGTCAGGCGGTAGGTGGTGATGTTGTCGAAGTCGCTGTTGTCGTCGTAACGCACACTGGCAGACAGGTTAAATCCGAGGAGTCGCGTGAGGTATTCCAGGACATAGCCGGTGTTGCCCATCTCTTGATCCTGGTTCGGATCTCCAAATATTGAAGCAGCGCCACGCTGCTGGAACTTCTCTTCCTCATGATCGACTGCAAATGTAAGATGGTGCTGGTCTGCAGAGGCCGAGTTACCGAGGCGCAGCGTTGACTGATAGTAGATGCCGACCTTCTCGGCTGCGGTGGAACTTTCTTTCCTGCCGGCGCTAAGCTGTATGCGATCTGAATCGAGGAAAGTCAGCCGCAAGCGGTGTTCGAGTCGGTCGCCCATCGTTGTCAGGCCGCCGTTTAAACTCAACAACAGCAAACTGTCGTCACTCTCGCGGTCTGCGTCGGCGGGAAGTCCAGTGATAAAATCAATGTCGTCGATTTCGGTGGTGGAGTCGGTGTGGCGCGCGGAAAATCCAAGCCAGGTGGTGTCGCTCGGTTTCCAGTGGTACTTGAGTCCGAGCGTGGTGTTCTCATAGCCATCGTCTTCGCCGCCGGCGGAAGCTGCGCTGTTGCCGTCGGTGTTGAAGTATGAGGCTGATAGATCAATACCGGACCGATCACTATTTGCCGAAAACCGGCCGCCGCCATGAATCGTAGCTAGAGACCCGGCTTCCAGAAAACCTCCTGCTTCCAGTGGTTCGCTGCCGCTACGTGTGGTGACGTGGATCACTCCAGCAACTGCGTCACTGCCCCATAGCGCGCTTTGCGGTCCGCGCACGAATTCTATCCGCTCCACGTCGAAGGTTGTCAGCGAGGAGAAATCGAACTCGTCACTGCCGGCAGGATCATTCGCCTGAATGCCGTCAATCATGACCAGCACATGGTTGGCTTCCGCACCTCGGATCCGAAC
>SMUY01058848.1_pt1 | contig 11338 bp, 6 predicted proteins | sample 2456441 | NCBI WGS metagenome assembly SMUY01 (sample SAMN11095931, study PRJNA526329) | marine sediment metagenome | biome: Marine sediment; feature: Surficial sediment; material: Deep marine sediment; isolation source: Hadal surficial sediment | place: Pacific Ocean | collected 2014-11 | depth 0-1...
ACTGCGATGTATGGCCTCATGGCAGCCTACTCCAACGAAGAAAAATATGAAAAAGCCTTACAAATTTCCGACCAGCTTTTCGAACAATTCCCGGACAACCCGATTCTGTTCTATCGCCGTGGACGAATGTATGCCGAGTTGGGAAAATGGTCAGAGGCAGCGGAATCGTTTGCCAGGTTGTACGAAATCCTGACTGCGACCAGATACCAGTGCGTGAGCTTTCAAATTGAATGTTTCTATTGGTCCGCAAGGTGCCAGTATGCATTGGAGAACTATTATGCTACCCAGAGATTCTGTCAGGATGCCCTCAGTCTGGAAAAACGCCTCGATTTTTCAAAGGAAATGGATGGCCCACTCGACAAGTTCGCTGACATTCAAAAGGAGTTGCATAAACTGAACAAGAAAATCGACGCCATCCTGCTGACACGTGCATCTGACGTGGTTCGCAATAGGCAATGACTGAATCGGGTTTTGATTATTGCCTATTTGGCGATTGATAATCCAAACACATGATTTCCAGCAGCCACATCCCGTTGTCGGTTTGACTTTAACATTTTCATTTGCCGCTTAGTCGTGACAAATAGAATTACAAGACTGCTAACCACGTATACACTTATACTAACCGGCTAAGCAATCTCGTCCACTAGCTTCCTTCGCTCCGCGTTTCTGTCCCTCTGTTTCTGACCTTGAGGCCGACTATCTCCAGGCAACAAACCGTGGTATATCATTTGCTTGCTGCAAATGCGCTAACTCAATTAGTATTTTACTGAGGTTGAGGCAATCGTATCATGAGAATGTTTAAAAATGTTTTGTTTATGGCCCTGGTCGCGGGGTTGTCACTCGAATTGGTAGTGCCCCAGACCGGATACACACAGAAGAAAGGCAAAGGTGATCTCGAAGACTTTGCCGACGACTTTGGTGAGGAAGAAGATTCCGACAGCGGTGACTCTGAAGAGGCGATTGGATTCTTCATTGAGGTCATGTTCCACCATCTGGTGCACATGCCACAACTCTGGGGTGGCACGCCGGAAACCGAAAATGGCCCGTATCCTTCCTTCCCTTATGCCGGCGGCGACGGTTTCATGGCAACATCAAACCAGCACCGCAGTTACTTCTTCACCACCGAATTCAACTATCACTACATCAACGAAGACCTGCGAAGCTATATCGTGAAATGGGAAACACAATTCATGCGCCGCAGCAAACTCTCATTTGATCTGGCGGTTTATGAAGAAGACAGAATTGATGATTTTGGCTTTATTTATAAAGACCATCTGACTTTTTTTGGCTTCCGCTATGGCTACGCGCTGTTCCACTCGCCGCAAATGATTCTCAATCTCGAAGGCGGCTTGCGCGGCTTTCACCGCAACAGCGCGCACAGCGGGCCGGAGATTGCGCTGGATTTGCAGCTGTTCCCGAAGAGGCCGCTCATCCTGGAAACTGAGATCGCCGCAGCGTACGTGAGCAACGGCATGCTCTTGACAGTTGAGTCCAGCGCCGGCATTGCCATCGGAAGATTCGAAATACTCGGGGGTGTTAGAATACTAAAAAACAAATCATCCGATTTGCTCGATGGGTTTCGAGTCGGGCTGAGAGTGTGGTACTAAGCATGTGTGAAAGGTCTAAGACCCAAAATACGCGTTTGGCCATTAGCTATTGGTCTTTGGCTTTTTGCCAAAAGCTAATTGCCAAAGGCCAATCGCTCAATTTAGGTAAGAAGCAAGTCCTCGTCTGTGAAATGAAATCTGCAAATCATCTACTGCAAAAACTGTGTGTTCTGGCGGCATTGCCATTATTCGTGAATGCGTGCGTTTCACCCAAAGCCGTCTACCGGTTGCAACCCGTAGACGAAAACACCGTCTGGTTATTCGGCAGCGAATATGTGATCCAGGGTAAGGTTTTTTTCCCAATTACCAAGCAGGCCAGGTATCTGGAACTCGCCCTTCCCATTGGCGACTTTGAAGTCACTGTTTTGTTCAAACAGCACCGGCACAAAGTCTGATTGGCCGGCACTCCTTCTGAAACGAGATTTCGCACTGCCAGGACTGTTGACAATCTTCATGCAGGATGTTACATTGAGGCGACATCCAACTACAGGAATACTGATGAAATTCGTCGCCGACGTCCACTTGCATTCATACTTCTCCCGCGCAACCAGCAAGAATCTTAACCTTGAATACCTCAACAAATGGGCGCAGCTCAAAGGCGTTAACGTCGTGGGGACAGGGGATATCGCGCACCCGGGCTGGCTCGCTGAAATGCGAGAAAAACTTCAGCCGGCCGAGGACGGACTGTTCAAGCTGAAAGCGGAGTATGCCAAACCGGTTCAGGCAGAAGTGTTCAAGGCCTGCCGGGCGCCTGTGCGTTTCATGTTAGCCGGCGAAATCAGCAACATCTACAAAAAGAACGACAAAGTCCGCAAGATTCACAATGTGGTTTTCATGCCGTCGTTCGACGCTCTGGAGAAGTTTCAGACGACGCTGGAAAAAATCGGCAACATTCGTTCGGACGGCCGCCCAATTCTCGGCCTGGATTCCCGCGACTTGCTGGAAATCGTGCTGGAAACCGACGCGCAGGGGTACCTCATCCCGGCGCACATCTGGACGCCGTGGTTTGCACTGCTCGGCTCCATGTCCGGCTTCGATTCCGTTGAAGAGTGCTTCGACGATCTGACCGAACATATCTTCGCCCTCGAAACCGGCTTGTCGTCCGACCCTCCAATGAACTGGCGGCTTTCCATGCTGGACCGCTACACGCTGGTCTCCAACTCAGACGCGCATTCGCCGCAAAAATTGGCGCGGGAAGCGAACGTATTTGACACAGACCTTTCCTATCCCGCTATTTTTGCGGCGCTCAAAAGCGGCGACCCGGAAAAGTTTCTCGGCACTATCGAATTTTTCCCAGAGGAAGGCAAGTACCACTACGATGGCCACCGGAAATGCGGCGTGCGCTGGGACCCAAAGGAAACGCTCGCAAACGACTGCATCTGCACCGTATGCGGCAAGAAAGTCACCGTCGGTGTGATGCACCGCGTGGAGCGGCTGGCCGACCGCGAGCTGGGTGAAAAGCCCGAAAAATACCGTCCTTACAAAAGCCTGGTGCCGTTGCCTGAAATACTTGCCCAAATTCACGGAGTGGGCGTGAACACCAAACGTGTCAACGAAGGGTTTGAATTTCTGCTCTCCAGACTGGGTTCCGAACTTCACATTCTGCAGGAGGCCCCGCTTGAAGATGTAGAAAAGCTGGGTGGCGCTATGGTGGCCGAAGGCATTCGCCGGATGCGGGCAGGAGACATCCAAATCGCGGCTGGTTTTGATGGCGAGTTCGGTAGCATTCATTTGTTCGAGGAAGCAGAACGCGAATCGTTTTCAACGCAGCTTGGCTTCTTTATCGAAAACGTGAAAAGAAACGCCACCGACGCGCCAGCCGAAACAGAGAGCAAAGTGTCCGATACATCTCTTAGCTACAAACGGGCAAGCAAGCCAATGCCCGAACCGCTACCTGACAAGCCACAGCAGTCTGCCACTGTTGCCGGCAGCAACGAGGCCATTCCGAATGACTTGAACAGCCAGCAGAAGCACGCAGTTGAACTCGACGCCGGCGCGCTGCTCATTGTCGCCGGACCCGGAACTGGCAAAACACGCACCCTGACACACCGCATTTCGCATCTGATTATAAGGAAAAATGTCCCGGCCGCAAACATCCTGGCAGTGACCTTCACCAACAAAGCCGCTGAAGAAATGCAGCAGCGGCTCACCGGCCTGTTGGGTGAGCCGGTGGTGAAAGAAATCTCGGTTTCCACTTTTCACTCCGTGTGTGTTCACATTCTTTCAACCGATGGCGAAGGAATTGGCATTCCGCCGGAATTTTCAATTTGTTCAGATAAAGACCGGACGATTCTGCTTCGAAAAGCTGCACCGACATATCACCGGAATAGAACAAGCGAGATTCTCGAAGAAATTTCCCTCGCCAAAAGCAACCTACTCTCTCCAGAACAAGTTGAGGCCGATAACGCATTAGCAAATTCAAGGGAACTGGCGGCAGTCTATCAGAATTACCAGGAACGCCTGCGCGAGAACCATTTGCTGGACTACGATGACCTTGTTTTTGAAACGGTGAACTTATTTGAGGGGTCCCCTGAGATTCTGCAGAAATATCAGAACAAGTTCGCTGCCATTTTTGTGGATGAATATCAGGACATCAATTTTGCACAACACCAGTTTCTGAAGCTTCTTATGGGCGCAGGATCAAACCTGTGCGCTATCGGGGATCCCGATCAGGCGATCTACGGCTTTCGTGGCGCCAACAGAGAATTCTTTCTGAGCTTTCAGGAAGATTTTCCCGACACCGCCGTCATCAATCTCAGCCAGAACTACCGTTCTACGCAGCTCATTGTGGATGCATCTTCGCAGGTACTTGCAAAACAAAACGGCGATACCGGCAGCCAACTCTGGTCCGACGTTGTCAGCACGACCAGAATCACAACCTACTCCGCCCCGACCGACAAAGCTGAGGCTGAGTACATCGTGCATGAAATCGAAAGGATGGTGGGAGGTACAAGCTATTTCTCCATCGATTCTGGCAGGGTTTCGGACCAGGGAAATGCGGCGGAATATTCCTTCGCAGATTTCGCTGTGCTTTACCGGACTCGATCGCAAAGCCGGCTGCTCGTGGAAGCTTTCGCAAGATCAGGAATGCCGTTCCAGACAGTGGGAGAAATGTCCTTTTGGGAAACACCGGAAATCGACAAACTTTTGAACTATCTTCGGTTCCTTTGCAGCCCGGAGGCGGGCTTATATCTTGAGAAGATCCTGAAGCAAAACCAACGCTCGCTTGGCTCTGCCACGATAGAGCGAATCGTGGAGCACTCGGAGGCTACAAGACAGTCGATCCGTGAGGTCATGGAGAACGCCGAAACAATTAAAATCTCCGAAAAGCAGCGCCAAACCCTGCAACTATTTTCTGCAAAGCTGGAGGCGTTGAAAGCAAATCCTAACTCAAATTCAATTCCGGAGCTTATCGAATCCATAGCCCGCTCATTCGACACGGACATGGCACCAGACACGCTGCATCAACTGCTCACGCACGCTGAGCCTTTTGGTAAGGATATCAGAAAATTTCTACGCGCCACAGTGTTGAGAAGCGAAACGGACGAATATGCACCGCGCTCGGACAAAGTAGCTCTAATGACGTTGCACGCTGCCAAAGGCCTGGAATTCCCGGTTGTCTTCATCATCGGCTGCGAAGAGAATCTTATCCCTTTCCGGCGGGAAGGCAAGCAGACCGACATTGACGAGGAACGCAGATTGCTCTATGTCGGCATGACCCGCGCACAGCAGCGGCTTATCATGACCAGCGCCAAAACGCGTGTGGTTTTTGGAAAGAAATTACGCCCGGAACCTTCACGATTTCTCAAAGATATAGAGGCAGCCTTAAAAGAGGTTACGAAAAGGCCATTCAGGAAAAACCGTAAAGAAGGAGAAAGTTCTTCTCAAATGGACTTGTTTTGAGTTATGTCTGACTCAAAACACGGCGGTCGTCGGCTGGAGTCGAAGGAATAACCGCGTAATCTTTGCAGTATCTAATTGTAGGCTCAAGGAAAGCGTTTACAACTACGAACCTACTGATAACGGATGTGGACAAGCAGAAACGTTCAATAGGCTAATGCTTTATTTCACCAGGCTAAAAAACTTCTTACACCGCCGGATGCAATACAGCCTTTCACATCGCCAGTCGCTCGCCCTGTCTGTTGCAGCTCACGTCTCGCTGGCGGCATTCTTGGGTACAATTCAGCTTGGAAAAATTACCGGACTGCCTGTGCCCAAAACCGAGAAAGAACTGGAAGTTGAGCTTGATTTGATTGTTGAACAGGAAACAGAATTCGAGAAAGACTCAAACGCCGAGGATTTCACGAATCAGGACCATTCTTACAACACGGAAGATCTCCTCGACCCAAGCGCCTCCGCTACGAACGGTACAAAAAGAAATATTGAAGGGAATACGACTGTCCAGAGACAACGCCTGCTGCTGGCTTCACTCAGCACTTTTGACCAGATGAAGTCGCGGTTTAATTTCATGGTAAGACAGGTGCCGGCGGATTCGGTCGGGGCATTTTCGCCAATTCAGGGAATCGCGCCGGACACGAAGTCCATCACTGAAGCGTTGAACAGCGGTCTCCTAAAAGTAAACGGATTTGGCCGAGGCAATTGTCCCGCAAAGGGTGGAATAAATATTCTGGGACTTGGCCACCCGCAGGGCTTTTCCGAGCAAATGACGGCAACCGTGGCGATGCTGACAGATGCCCGCACGTACGACGACATGGTGAAAGCTGCCAATCGGTTTGAAAGCCTGGCTGAAAGGTATCCTAATAAGTGGCTGGCAGCCTTTTGGACTGGCTACGTATACTCGCGATGCGCCATTTTTTCCCTGCAAAGTACAAGATCACACAAATACATGCACCACCTTAACACTGCACAGTCATATACAGACAAAGCATGGAAAGCGCACGATGCAAGAACGATGAATGACCAATCCGCCTTGCATTCCTTGCAGGCGAATATCTACAACTTGCGCGCCCGACAGTGCCGAATCCTGCCTGATGATGAGAAGGAAAGTGAATTCACACAATTGTACGTTGAAACAGTTGCAAAAGCGGAGGATGCAAATCCAGACAACGCGATGGTTCTGGCGCTGAAAGCAGTTATGATGTTGAACAATCCCGTAACCCAAGAAGAAGGAAGGCGCATCCTCAGGTTAACCCTGGCGAGATTCGAGGCGCTGGAGGCTTTGAGCAGCTTGCGACCCAGGTTTGATCGAAAATGGATGAATTTTTGGCTAAGTGAATACGGCCTTGTGAACCAGACGGAGCCTGGCCACAGGTCAAAATCTTCAATGTAGTGAAAAGAAAAGGGGTGAAATTTACACCCTTTTTTTGTTAAGTCGCTGTACCAATGCGCCCCACTAGTTTAATTTTTCCAACTGGTCGAGAATCGCACGCACTTTCTGCGCCCGCTCATCGTCTTCAGAAACCAGCGCAAGGAATTTTCGATACTCCGTCAGCGCTTCCTCGACCTCGCCTTTTTTGTGCAACAGGACTGCCAGGTTGAAATGGCTAAAAGCGTGATCGGGATTCACGAGACTCTCTTCCAGATAGGCATTGATGGCCTCATCTATCTTGCCTTGCTGGTCAAAGATCTGGCCGATTTGAAAGTTCACCAGAGGTCTCACCGGGTCGAGCTTCAGAGCTGTGTCATATTCGTTCAGTGCAGCAGTCGTGTCGCCGTGCAGGTAGCGTGCCTGGGCCAGATCTATATAACCCTCCGGCAGTGTGGAATCGATTTTCGTCACTTTCTCAAACATCGAAATCGCCTTGTCGATGGATTTTAGATCGATGAACACGAATCCCATGTTCAGGTAGGCCTCAATATAACGTTCGTCAATCTGGGTCGCTCTGCGGAAAAAGCGAACGGCTCTTTCGTACTCCTGCTGCTGTCGGTACAGTTTGCCCAATTCATTGTAAGCTTCCTTATTCTGTTTGTTGAGCTTGACAGCTCCCTCGAAATTGGTCTTAGCCTTTTCAAGGTCACCTTGGTCGCGGTAAAGCATGCCAAGCGCAACATAAGCGTTATCCATGGTGGAATCTGCTTTCACGGCATTTTCCAAATGCTCAAAAGCCTGATCTTTTCGATCCAGCTTCTCAACGACATACGCAAGATTGTAATGCGCCTCAGCATAATCTTCGCGCTGTTCCACAGCCTTCTGCAGGTTCGTCAATGCGGATTCGTATTCTTCCTTGCCTATAAAAGCAAGTCCCATGTTAAACTCTATGTCCGCTTCATCGTAACCTGGCTCTTCAGTGACCGGCTCCAACTGTGAGGCCTTCTGTAATTTACTCATCGCCTCGTCGAAATCTTTCGTCTTAAGGTAGGTCAAACCCAGCACGTAGTATGCTTCAGCAAAATCAACATTAAAATCAATCGCCTGTTTGAGAAGATAAATCGCCTGAATGTAATCACCTTTCTTGTAAAGCTCCGCACCTTGCACGTAAAGCCCGATGGTCCTCTCTTCAAAAGTTCGCCCGGGTGGGGTCACCGCACATGAATGCACCAGAAAAAGAAACAGTAACAGAGCGACAATAATGACGCCGGAAGAACCTGTCTGATTTGCACGCTTTAGCATATGCTTTCCTTTTTCAAATTAATTCCTGTTTGGTCTTGGGCACCAACTTCATTCTTAGCAGATATACCTTTAGTGACTTCGTTCTGTTCCCGCATTAATCGATGCAGAGCCAGAAGCATCGCCGGTCCCTCTAGTCTCGAGAAGCTGCAGAATTGCGGGAAGAATCAAGATGGCCGTAAGGTAGGTCAGGCCGATTCCAATCAGAGCCAATTTGCCTATGGAGTTAAGTCCGGGATGATGTGCTACAATAAGGCCTGAATAGCCGACAATTGTGGTCAAAGTCGTCATCGAGATTGCAAGTCCGGTGTTCTTCACAACATGGATAAGTGAGCCAGGACCTTCCTCTTTGTATCGATGATAAATGTGGACGCCATTATCAACCCCGATGCCAATTACGCTCGGTATCACAACGATGTTGAAGAGATTCCACTTAGTACCCATGAGATACATAGTGCCAATCATCCACAGCACACCCAGCAGCAACGGCGACAACACAAGCAATGTCGCCTTCAGATCGCGAAAATCAAGCAAGACAATCAGGAAAACAACGAAAAATGTCAGAATCACTGCCCACTTCCCTTCACTGATCATGATTGTGAGCATATCGGCCAAAATAATGTTCGAGCTAGATGCATGGTAAACCTTGCCGGAAGCAGTGGTGATCTTTCCAACATCATCACGAAAGTTGATGGCGTTGCGTCCATTTTTTAGGGCGACACTTGGATAGATAAATACAAAGTTGCCAATGTCTCCTTTCTTATTAATGAACTGTCGCTTATCCTTCTCGGGAAACTCCTCCCACGTAAAGGGTTTATCAACCTCAAGGTATCGCTTAAATTCATCCAGCCTCTCCTTGTCTTCACCCTTGAGAACGCCGTCGGCTTCGTCCGCTATGAACTCACGAATCTCCTTAATCTTGACCAACTTCTCTGGCTGATCATCGGGAACCAGAGAGTAGATGCTGCGGACAGTTCTTATCGTAGGCGTAAGCGTATCGCTTACCATGATTTCCTTGATCCTTTCGACGATTTCGTTTATCTCATCCTTAGAATCTGCCAGAACCACCGCCGGAGACTCAGACAGTTTAAAAACACCTCTTGTTTTCTGACTAACAGTTTTTCGTTCTTTGGTTATTGCTCTGAGATTTGTGAAGTCATATTCGAATTGCACCTGACCGGCGCCATACACCGAGTACAAAGTCAAACCTAACCCAAGAAACACGACAGGCATAGCATAACGAAACTTTCGTTTTTCATAGTGTTGTGTTTTGCCATCCACTTGCTTAATCTTAAGCAGATTCCTTTTCTCAAAAAGGGTGATGAAGGCCGGCAATACAACCACCATTGCCACCAATGCAAACAGTATTCCAACGCCTGAAATGAAACCCAAGTCAGAAAATCCCTTAAAATCCATTAGTGTTAAAGAGAAAAAGGCCGCGGAAGTCGTTACTGCGGTGGTAGCCAAGGCTCTACCGGTTTGAGTAACCATATTGTGGATAGACCGCTCAAAACTCATCCCGCTACGCCGGCATTCACTGTAGCGTGCGAAGGCATGTATGCCATAATCAATGCCGAGACCGAATAAAATAACAAAAAGAAATCCGGTAATAGTATTAAGGTTTCCGACCACCAGGTAGGTCAGTCCAAAAGTCCAGGCCAACGAGCAAGCAAGTGTAAAGACGATCAAAAGCGCACCAGTCAACCTCCGGAAATATAGTATGATGATCAAGATTACCCCAGTCAGCCCATAAAGAGCTGTTCCAAAAATATCCTTCTTGACGACCTGGTATTCATCAAGTCGATTCTTGAAATTTCCGCCATAGTAAACTTTGATATCCGGGGCAAATCGGGCAAGATTTGCTTGTTCGACGAGGTCCATAACCTCATCGACCATTTTTTGCACAAAACTCAGGTTCGTGTTGGTTTGAGAGGGGAAAATTTTGATAACGAGGACGGTACTATCTGCATTCGTGTAGTATTCAGAAGGCAGCTTGTCGCGATATTTTTTCTCCCACTTCAGCAACGAATCGTCGGCTTCATCCTCTTCCTCATCCCCAAAAAGATCGTCAACGAATAACGGGTTTAGTTTCTGCTTTTCCGCAGCGACCTTTTCCTCAACAGCGATTTGGAGAGAATCTAATTCGTCCATATTGAGCAGGAGCAAAGCATTCTTGTTATAAAATTCTATATCATTCTTGTAGTCAACATAATTGACATACGCTTGAGATTGTAGCTCGCTGACAAGATAGTCGGCACAACGCTTCAACGCCTCATAATCCTGCGATTCCATTACAATACGAAGGTTGCCTACTCCTCCGACCTCCTTCTTGATGCGGTTCAGGGCCTGGACACTTTCGAAACTTTCAGGGAGAAGTTCTGCGAGATTGCTTTCCAGTGAGAGCTTGGACGCGTAGTAGCCGCCCACGGCCGTCAGGAGAACCGCTACGACAATTATGGGATTGGCAAACTTGACTATAAATTGAGAGACGCCTTTGTTCTCAGGCATACCTTCTCTTTCCATCAACCGATTGTGGGATGTATTTAGTGGATTTGGGGTGAATAACAACTTTGGAGCTATGGTTCTTTGCTTCTTTAACCAATGTGAGAAGCTAAAAATCCCAATGCCCGCGAGCCATCATACATGTATGCAGATATGCTTACAAATAAGAAAAGGGAAAAGAAACCTTTTCCCTTTTTATGAAATAATTCCCGGCGACGTCCTACTCTTCCACCCCGTCTCCAAGGCAGTACCATCGGCGCTGAAGGGCTTAACTTCTCTGTTCGGTATGGGAAGAGGTGTTTCCCCTTCGCTATTGCCACCGGAATTGTTTTGACAATCTTAAGAATCTATTTCAATAAAGCACTAAATTACCTGCTGTTAACCAAAAATTATTGGTTAAGCCTCACGGCTTATTAGTACCACTCGGCTGAGTACATTGCTGCACTTACACCTGTGGCCTATCAACCTTGTCATCTTCAAGGAGCCTTTAGTCAGGTCGAAACCTGAAGGGAAATCTAATCTTGGGGTGGGCTTCGCACTTAGATGCTTTCAGCGCTTATCCCTTCCGGACATAGCTACCCAGCAGTGCCTCTGGAGAGACAACTGGTACACCAGGGGTCCGTCCACTTCGGTCCTCTCGTACTAGAAGCAGCTCCCCTCA
>SMUY01082483.1_pt1 | contig 11328 bp, 9 predicted proteins | sample 2456441 | NCBI WGS metagenome assembly SMUY01 (sample SAMN11095931, study PRJNA526329) | marine sediment metagenome | biome: Marine sediment; feature: Surficial sediment; material: Deep marine sediment; isolation source: Hadal surficial sediment | place: Pacific Ocean | collected 2014-11 | depth 0-1...
TAGTTTATTGCCGGGTTAATAGTCAGACTATAAAAAGGTGCGATAGAATACAGCACATTGTATACCCAGACCACCTGAAACCTGTCATCTTCTGGCAATAGCCATCTGGTGCAAAAGCGAGTGATTAAATGAGCAAACAAATTCCCAAGATGCTTGAGAGTTTCTCACAATTAGTAGCTGCACCCTCGGTGAGCAGTACCGATCCGCAATGGGATCAGAGTAATCGTGGCGTGGTTGATCTGTTGGCGGGCTGGTTGGAGGATATTGGTTTTAAAGTTGAAGTCATCCCTGTTCCCGCCGAACATGGATCCTCTTCTACACAAGAAAAATTTAATCTGATTGCCTGCCTATACAGTGGCAATGGAGAAGGTGAGGGCGGTTTGGTGTTGTCCGGGCATACTGATACGGTGCCATTCAGTGCAGAGTCCTGGCACCAGGATCCATTCAAGTTGACTGAAAATGAGGGCCGCCTACACGGACTGGGTATCTGTGATATGAAGAGTTTTTTCCCGATAGTTATGGAAGTTGCACAACAATTGAATGTGCGTGATTTGCAACAGCCGCTTTATGTCCTAGCCACAGCGGACGAAGAAAGCACCATGTCCGGTGCAAGGGCACTCGTAGGTTATGGTAAATCTCTGGGCAGGTATGCGCTCATTGGTGAACCAACGGGTTTAGTGCCGGTATATATGCATAAGGGCATCCTCATGGAATCGATCAAGATCAAAGGTCAGGCCGGGCATTCCAGTAATCCTGCACTGGGCAACAGTGCCCTTGAGGGGATGCATACTGTGATCAGCGCCATCATGGAATGGCGAAAAGAATTACAAAAACAGTTCCAGGATGCACGATTTTTTGTACCGGAACCGACAATTAATTTTGGTACCATTCATGGCGGAGATAATCCCAACAGGATATGTGCGGATTGTGAACTGACGATTGATTTACGCCTGATACCTGAGATGGAACTGGAAAAGATACGGGCAGGACTGCGGACTTTAGTTTCCGAGTCTATTGCAGGTTCCGGGTTGAGTGTTGAATACGAATCCATCTTTGATGGTATCCCGGGATTTGAAACCGATATCAATTCAGAAGTGATTCAAGTCGCTGAAAAATTAAGTGGGCGAGAACCGGGGACGGTTGCATTTGGAACTGAAGGCCCATATTTGAATGCCATGGGTATGGAAACAGTCATACTTGGCCCGGGTGACATTGATCAGGCACACCAGGCCAATGAATATTTATCATTAGATAGAATTCCACCGATGCTAGATATATTGACTAATATGGTTAGTCATTTTTGTGTGCGATCTGATTAAATATTTTTGTAAGACCTTTGTACGATTCATCTTTTCCACCATAGCGGCGTTAAAAATGGTCTAAAAATACTCATTTACTACGTGTAAACTCCGTTATTTAGACAATTTTTGCCTTGCTCTTATGTACAGGATGTACTGTATGCCGGTTTTGCAGGAGCAAAAACCGGTGACGAAAAATCTATTTCGTGCAAAGGTCTCTAATGTATTAAATATTTTAAAAATGGTAATTAATGATGTCGGACAATCTTTCTGAATTTGTTAAATGGTTTCGCTCTACTGCGCCTTACATTCATGCGCATCGTGGCAAGACTGTTGTTTTACAATTCGATGGTGATTTGATCGATAGAGAAGAATTCGCTCATCTTGTACACGATATCGCCCTGTTAAATAGTTTAGGCATTCATCTGATCATAGTATTTGGTGCGCGTCCGCAAATTGAGAAACTGCAACAACAACGCAATATTGAATCTCATCTTGTGCGTGGACTACGGTTGACTGATGAAGATTCTATGACGTGTGTGAAAGAGGCCGTGGGGGCAGCGAGGATCCAGATCGAAGCACTACTTTCAATGGGATTGCCTAATTCACCGATGGAAGATGCACAGTTAAAGGTCACTTCAGGTAATTTTATTACGGCCAAACCCATCGGTGTAATTGATGGTGTCGATATGGGATTTACTGGAGAAGTCCGCCGTGTTGATACCGAGACAATGATCCGCAAACTTGATAACAACGAGATAGTCCTGATACCACCAATCGGTTATTCGCCGACTGGTGAGGTATTTAATTTACGTGCTACCGAGGTTGCCATGAAAATTGCAATTAGTCTTGAGGCGGATAAATTAATTTATTTCATGCCTGGTGTGGAACTGAAAGATGACAAGGGAGAAATCATTCATCAATTGACGCAACAGGAAGTGGAAAGCCTTATCGATAAATCTAAACTGGATGAGCTAAACCATTTGCCATTGTCCTGTGGCGTACGTGCCTGTAACGAAGGTGTTAAACGTGTGCACTTTCTACAACAGAACCAGGATGGTAGTTTATTACTGGAACTATTCAGTCGCGATGGAGTGGGCACGTTATTAAGTGCAGCTTCTTTTGATCAAACACGGACAGCAACCATCAATGATATTGGCGGTATTCTGGAATTAATTCAGCCACTGGAACAGGAAGGTGTACTGGTTCGTCGCTCACGAGAAAAAATAGAGGCTGCTATCAATGATTATACTGTCCTGGTACGGGATGGTTCGGTCATCGCCTGCGCAGCACTTCATGTAGAAAAGGATAATAAATATGCAGAGCTGGCTTGCCTCGTAGTAGATGAAAATTACCAGAAATCGGGTAAAGGCGAAGAACTCTTTTTATACATTGAAGAGCAGGCGGTCAAGCAAGGGGTTGAAAAACTTTTTATTTTAACCACCCAGACAGCGCATTGGTTTCTTGAGCGCGGCTTTATAGAAGCTGACATTAATGACTTACCCGTGTCCAGGCAGGAATTTTATAATTACCAACGTAACTCAAAGGTGTTGATTGAGTCACTGGCGTAGTAGAGTATTCAAGTCAATTCAAGCCAGGCCAGGCTATCTGCTCAGGCAGTTTGTACAGTTTCTTTTTCCAGTACTTCAATAGTGAGTTTTTCATCTTTCTCACTGACAAGGACATTGCCACCATGTTCCAGTTTGCCAAAGAGTAATTCTTCAGCCAGGGGCTTCTTGATCTTTTCCTGAATAAGCCTGGCCATGGGTCTTGCACCCATATTTTTATCGTAGCCGTGTATCCCTAACCATTTTCTGGCAGATTCATCGACATCGATGAGTACCTTTTTGTCATCGAGTTGTGTCTCCAGTTCAACAATAAATTTATCGACCACATTGGCAATAGTTTTTGCATCCAGTGCGTTAAATTGGATGATAGCACTCAGGCGATTTCTGAATTCAGGACTGAAGGTTTTCTTAATGGCTTCCATGGCATCGCTACTATGATCCTGATGCGTAAAACCGACTGAAGCTCGACTGATACGCTCTGCACCGGCATTGGTTGTCATAACAATAATGACATTCCGGAAATCAGTTTTACGCCCGTTGCTATCTGTTAGCGTGCTGTGATCCATGATCTGAAGTAATAAATTAAATACATCAGGATGTGCTTTTTCGACTTCATCCAGCAACAGAACAGAGTGAGGATGTTTATTTATTTCTTCCGTGAGTAAGCCCCCCTGATCAAAACCAACATAACCTGGAGGCGCACCGATTAAACGAGAAACAGTGTGGCGTTCCATATATTCGGACATATCAAAACGGATCAACTCAATACCCATAATACCGGCAAGTTGTTTTGTAATTTCGGTCTTGCCGACACCTGTGGGTCCTGCAAACAGGAATGAGCCAACGGGTTGTTGTGGGCTACCTAAACCTGAACGGGCCATTTTAATTGCGGTGCTTAATGTTGAGATGGCCTGGGCCTGACCGAATACGACCATCTTCAGATTTCGTTCAAGGTTTCTCATCACATCTTTATCCGAAGAAGTAACATTTTTGGCAGGTATTCTTGCGATCTTGGCAACAATATTTTCAATGTCCGTGACGCCGATAGTTTTTTTCCTGCGAGAAGCAGTGACTAACTGTTGTGATGCTCCTGCTTCATCGATGATATCTATGGCCTTATCGGGGAGATAACGATCAGTGATGTGGCGATCAGCTAATTCTGCCGCTGATCTCAATGATTGGTGTGTATATTTGATTTGATGATGTTCTTCGAATCTTGATTTTAAACCTTCAAGAATTTTAACCGTTTCATTGACTGTGGGTTCTGTGACGTCGATTTTTTGGAAGCGTCTGGCGAGTGCACGATCTTTCTCAAAAATACTCCGGTATTCCTGGTAGGTCGTGGAACCGATACACTTGATCTCTCCCGAAGCCAACACGGGTTTGATGATATTTGAAGCGTCCATCACCCCGCCTGAAGCAGCACCGGCACCGATAATACTGTGGATTTCATCAATAAACAGTATTGACCCTTCTTTTCTCTTCAACTCTGAAATTATATTCTTCAGGCGTTTCTCAAAATCACCGCGGTATTTTGTCCCGGCGAGCAATGCCCCCAGGTCTAGTGAATAAATGACGTTATCAGCAAGAACATCAGGTACTTCCCCATCGACGATTTTTTTGGCCAGGCCTTCGGCAATGGCAGTCTTGCCGACGCCTGCCTCACCAACGTAGAGGGGATTATTTTTTCTTCGCCGACAAAGAATCTGGATTGTCCGTTCTATTTCATGTTGTCGTCCTATCAGTGGATCAATTTTCCCCAGTTCTGCCTGTTGATTTAGATTGACCGCATATTTTTCCAGTGGGCTAGACCCGGGTTCATCGCCGGCGAGATCTTCTTCGACCGGTTCTGCTTCATTATCATGTTCATCTTCAGAAATCTTCGCAATACCATGGGCGATGTAGTTAACCACATCCAGTCGACTAACTTCCTGTTGGCTGAGGAAATAAGCTGCATGTGATTCTCGTTCTCCAAAAATGGCGACCAGAACATTTGCGCCCTTAACTTCTTTTCTTCCTGATGATTGCACATGGAAAACAGCACGCTGTAGTACTCGTTGGAAACCGAGCGTTGGCTGTGTATCGTGCTTATCGCCTTCAGTCAAGAGTGGTGAGTTCTCCTGGATAAATTTACTTAATTCGCCATGTAACACATTCAGGTTTGCGCCACAGGCTTTGAGCACATGTGCGGCGGAGGTATTATCCAGTAAGGCAAGTAACAGATGTTCAACTGTGACATATTCATGGCGTCTGTCACGTGCTTCGTTGAAAACGGTATTCAGTGTTATTTCAAGATCTTTATCCAACATGACGAGTTCTCCTTATTCTTTTTCCATGGTACAGAGAAGGGGGTGTTGATTTTCTCGTGAATAATTATTGACTTGAGCTACTTTTGTTTCTGCGATTTCCCGACTAAAAACACCACAAACACCTTTGCCGCTTTTGTGTACGTCTAACATGATGCGTGTGGCAGCCTGGACATTCATACTGAAGAAATTTTCCAGGATCTCCACTACAAAATCCATAGGAGTGTAGTCATCGTTGTTGAGGACGACCTTGTACAGTGTAGGGACCTTGAGCTTGGGTCTCGCTTCCTGTACTACGATGTTACCGTCTTGATGGTGATCAATCTCTTTTGTCATGATGTGCTACTTTTTTGCTGCATTAGCCTTAATTATACTGTGCAAATACGGGGATGCCACACTGATTTGATCATTTTTGAGGATTATATCCTAACTACTTGGTAATGCAGGATTCAGACTTCAGAGTGTTAGCCAGAGCAAGGTGCAACTCGCAATGAATGACTGGTCCTTCATAAGGGTTGCAACGCGGCTCTGGCTAACACCCTGAGCTCCCACAGGGCAAGGTGATAAGCTACCATCTTCTTTGTTATAAACCCTTGGACTAGAATGACTAGTCCTTCGAGCTTATGTCTTGAATATGGTGGCTTCTCGCCTCGCTGAATCCTGCATTACCAAGTAGTTTAGGGTATTTATGCACTATCCCTGATATGTTTTTGAATATTAATAAAAAATCAATGATTTATGGCCAAATAGTATATTCATTAAAATGACAATTTACCGGGTTTATTGCTGATTACGGTGTGTTTCCCTAGCAGCAGGGGGTGATTTGTGCGAAGATCGCCGGCTGAAAAATTTAGGCTACGAATTATTATTTAGAAGTGGGGGAAAAGATGTCAAGAGAACAACAAATCAAGCAGTTAGAGAAAGATTGGGCTGAAAACCCGCGCTGGGCAAATACCAGGCGTGATTACAGTGCTGAAGACGTGGTGCGCCTGAGTGGTTCTGTAGTGGAAGAATACACATTGGCAACACGTGGTGCTGAAAAGCTCTGGGATCTTGTTAATGATGAAGACAGCTATGTGAATTGCATGGGTGCGATTACTGCAGGTCAGGCAATGCAACAGGTGAAAGCTGGCATTAAAGCGATTTACCTGTCCGGTTGGCAGGTTGCTGCTGATGGTAATACATCAGAAACCATGTACCCGGATCAATCTCTCTATGCTTACAATTCAGTGCCAACCATGGTCAAGCGTATCAATAATACTTTTCGTCGTGCTGATGAAATTCAGTGGGCAAAAGGTAATAATGATATTGATTATTTTGCACCCATCGTTGCCGATGCTGAAGCTGGTTTTGGTGGCGTACTGAACGCGTTTGAATTAATGAAGAACATGATTGAGGCAGGTGCTGCTGGTGCGCATTTTGAGGATCAACTGGCCTCCGTTAAGAAATGTGGTCATATGGGTGGCAAGGTACTTGTTCCTACTCAGGAAGCCATTCAGAAATTGATCTCTGCTCGTTTGGCAGCAGACACCATGGGTGTTCCAACCATCGTACTTGCTCGTACAGATGCGAATGCAGCTAACCTGTTAACATCTGATGTTGATGAACGTGATGTACCATTTGTCACCGGCGAACGAACTCCTGAAGGTTTCTACATGACCAACGCTGGTATCGACCAGGCAATTGCTCGTGGTATTGCTTACGCACCTTACGCTGATCTGCTGTGGTGTGAAACAGCGGTTCCGAATCTGGACGAAGCGAAGAAATTTGCTGAGGCAATTCGTAAGGAACATCCTGGTCAGTTGCTGGCTTATAACTGTTCACCATCTTTTAACTGGAAGAAGAATCTTGACGATGAAACCATCGCAAAATTCCAGAAAGAACTGGGTGCAATGGGCTATAAATATCAGTTCATCACTTTGGCCGGTATTCATAACATGTGGTACAACATGTTCAGCCTGACACGTGATTACGTAAAACGCGGCATGACTGCCTATGTTGAGCAGGTTCAGGAGCCTGAATTTGCAGCAGCAGCAGATGGTTATACATTTGCCAGTCATCAGCAGGAAGTTGGTGCTGGTTACTTTGATGATGTGACCACTGTGATTCAGGGGGGTGCATCTTCTGTGACTGCATTAACTGGTTCTACTGAAGAAGCGCAGTTCGACTCTAAATAATACAGTCGTATAGCATTTAACATGATCCGATACTGTATAGCAGTATCGGATTTTGTTGTTTATGGGGATCAATAATATTGTTTGGGTAGATTTATGAGATCTGATTTGCATCTCTATAAGGTAATTTAGGCCGATCATAAGGAACCACCAGTGAGACTTTACCGGACCGATGCATCGCCTGGATTTCTCGCCAATATTCTGCGGTTAATAATTCACCATGTACCACAAGGAAAAGTGAACGTAGTTCCTCGTCCATAGATAGAAATTTTATGAATTCTTCAGGGAACATGTCGTGCTCGCCAACGTAATACCATGACTCTGCACGCATTGCATCAATATCATCATTGGCTTGTGGAATATCCCGGAAATTACACTCTGTGATCAGACTGACCTCATCGTAATCATAGAAAAGGATTCGACTGTGTCTCGTGACACCAAAATTTTTTAATAACAAATCCCCAGGGAAGATATTGGTGCGTGCGAGATCCTTTAATGCCTGTCCATAGTCAAGGATGGCCAGTTCTGCTTTTTCACGGCTGACTTCATTAATATACAAATTAAGTGGTCGTACGCGACGCTCTATGTAGACATGCTTAATCAGTAAATTATCATCAATAATTTCTACAGTATTTGATGCTTCCTGTAACAATTCATCCAGAAGTTCTTTGCTAAAACGATTGATTGGAAACTTAAGGTTGAGGAATTCCTGCGTATCGATCAAACGCCCTGCACGATCATGCTTGGATACAAGTTTGTATTTTTCGATAACCTGATTACGAGTAATTGTTTTAGGGTAACCAAATTTGTCCCTGATAATTTTAAAGACCAAATCATAAGAAGGCAGGGTGAATACAATCATTACCAGTCCTTCATCACCATCAGTATGTACGAACTGATCAGAAGTCGATTTCAAATGTTCGGTGAAGATTCTGTGCCTTTCGGTCTTGCCCTGTCGCAATCTGCCTAAAACAGTGTAAAGCTCATCTATCGGTTTCTTGGGTAATATGGAATGAATAAAATATACTGCACCGATCACTGAGTTGGGGTCAGCAAAGTAATAGGAACGGGTATAACTAAAAACAATACTGACTTCGACTTCGGAGGTCAGCACTGCATCAATGACGATACCTTTATCGGTATTTTTAAATGCGATAACGATTGGAGATACATCGTTATGAGTAATGATTCTGCCGATGAGATAAGCACGCGCGGATTGATAAAAAAATGAGTCGATAAATTCAAATCTTAAATATTCATTCTTTCTGCTGAATCTTGCTTCTGCAAACTGGCCAATGTCATCGTGAATTGACTCTGCATAAGGCACTCTGAATGAGAAATCATGCAGTATTGCTGCAAAGATTTTTTCAGTGGAACCCCAGAAAGGATAGCGTTTTAGATTGAGTGAATTTACTAACTCAATATCAGCGTGAAGATCTACTGAAATAAATTCGAGACGAGTGTCTATACCAGCCGTGCCAAAGATTCTTCTGGTAACGGAATTAAAGAAGGTCTTGATAAAGCCAGCGTCAGGAACTTTGTCCAGCCGTCTGCCAAAATAAGAACGAATAGCATTCCAGAGATCATGATCTTTAACTCGAGTGCCAAGATGCCTTCTTAATTGCAGGACAATGCGTCTAACAGATTTTTCGTATAGATCTACGCGCTCAACGATATCCTGTTGGTGACCTTGCCAGTCGCGCTTCTCAAAACGGGTTCTGGCGCGGCGTGTTATCCGGTGAAATAGATTGTTGTACTGAACAAAGCCATCATAGATGATTTGTGATGATTCGGTGATCAGCTTTTTATCTGGCATTTTTGCCATCGAGGATATCTCGGTTACATGTTTGAAATCATTGCATCAGCAAATTCACTACATTTAATTTCCGTCGCATTCTCCATCAATCTGGCGAAGTCATAGGTGACAGTTTTTTGTTTGATCGTCGCATCCATAGCGCTAATAACAAGATCAGCAGCATCTGTCCAACCCAAGTAACGCAGCATCATTTCACCTGACAGAATCAATGAACCTGGATTTACCTTGTCAAGATTTGAATATTTTGGTGCTGTGCCATGGGTAGCTTCGAAGATCGCATGCCCCGTGTCATAGTTAATATTGCCACCTGGCGCAATACCAATTCCACCCACCTGTGCAGCGAGCGCATCTGAAAGATAATCACCATTCAGATTCATTGTTGCAATGATGTCAAAATCCTTTGGCCGTGTGAGTACCTGCTGAAATACAATATCAGCAATGGCATCTTTGATTAGAATTTTTCCCGAATCCAGCGCTTCTTTTTGTTCCTGATCTGCAGCCTCTTGTCCTTTCTCTGCCTGAGTGCGTTCCCATTGATTCCATGTATAGGTGTGATTACTAAATTCTGCTTCAGCAAGCTGGTAACCCCAGTTTCTAAAAGCACCTTCAGTAAATTTCATTATGTTACCTTTGTGTACCATGGTAATACTTTTTCTTTGATTGGCGATGGCATATTCGATCGCGGCCCTGACCAATCTTTCGGTACCATCTTTTGAAACTGGTTTGATGCCTATTCCGGACGATTCTGGAAAACGAATTTTTTGATACTGGTTTGGAAATGCTTCTTTAAATAATTCCATAAAGCGATTATTTTCATCAGAACCACTTTCAAACTCGATTCCGGCATAAATATCTTCTGTGTTTTCCCTGAATATCACCATATCAACCAATTCAGGTCGTTTAATGGGTGAAGGCACACCTTCATACCAACGTACCGGCCTGAGACAGACATAAAGATCGAGAATTTGTCTAAGGGCGACATTAAGAGAACGAATACCGCCACCAATTGGTGTGGTCAATGGCCCCTTGATAGCAACCAGGTATTCTCTACAGGTATCCAGTGTTTCATCAGGCAACCAGCTACCACAAAGCTGATTGGCTTTCTCTCCGGCATAGACCTCTGTCCAATGAATCTTGCGAGTCCCCTGTGAGGATTTTTCTACGGCCGCATCCAGCACCCTGACGGTTGCTGCCCAGACATCAGGACCTATACCATCACCTTCAATGAATGGGATGACTGGATTGTCTGGCACGGATAGTTTACCGTTACTTATTGTTATCTTTTTCCCATCAGATGGAATATTTATCTTGATAGCCAAATCTAACTCCCTAGAAAATCTGATTTTAACGTAAATTGGTTTTGTCTAAGTGTTCCACAATCGTTGGTTGATGTCACCCAGACTTGGCAGGTATTTGCATGGAACTTAAAGCAGCGCTAGAGTCTATGTAAAATAAGGACAACCTGGACAGGATCCAGTTAATGGAGATGGAAACATATTTATGGTGATTTACAGAGATACTCTCAATAAAATTTTGATCATTATCTTCTTCCTGTTCTGCGTAAGTAATGCAAATGCAGAGGTTTATAAATGGGTCGATGAAAATGGAAAAATAGTCTACGGCGATAAACCAACATCAAGTGATGCCAGTAAAATTAAAATAAAAAAAGCTCCTGTACAGGATCCGGTAGTACAGCAGCGAAATGAAAAGCAAAACAAGTTGCTGGATGTAATACAAGAAGAACGTGAGGAAAGGGATACCTTGAGAAAAGAACAAAAGAAAAAGAATGATGAACATAAGAAAATGTGCACAGATGCAAGGAAAGAGCTACAAAAAATGAAAAATGCAAGATTTATATACGAAAAAACGGACGATCCGAACAATCCAAAAATAATGACTGACGAAGAACGTAAGGCTGAAGAAATCAGCTTTGAAAAACAAATAAAAAAGAATTGTTAGTAATCTTTCAGAAATAAGTAGGGTCACTCTGATCCTACTTATTCTGATTTCAAAATCTGAGGGTCAGTAGATTAAAGTTGTACCTGACCCTACTTATTCATATTTTTTTTGCTAACTCCCTGGTGTTATGCAACCTTCACCGGGATTTCAGCAAGCTTGCTTGCCGCTTTGGACGCCGCTTCCTGATAGTCATCAACCTGGTCGAAA
>SMUY01132710.1_pt1 | contig 11319 bp, 7 predicted proteins | sample 2456441 | NCBI WGS metagenome assembly SMUY01 (sample SAMN11095931, study PRJNA526329) | marine sediment metagenome | biome: Marine sediment; feature: Surficial sediment; material: Deep marine sediment; isolation source: Hadal surficial sediment | place: Pacific Ocean | collected 2014-11 | depth 0-1...
AGGTGTGTGCCGCCTTGTCAACGGTGCCGAGGTAGGCCTCGGTCTCGACGATGACGCCGGAGACACGGGAATCGCCGATCTTGCTGACCAGGCGTTGGCCGAGCAGGCCGCGGGCAACCGCGACCACGTCTCGACGATAGAAGGAGCGCGGCAGGCGGGTTGTGCGGCCGCGGCGGTTGGCGCTTCCCATGGTTGCGCGAGAGTATACTGGCGCACCTGATCCATAGCGGGGTGCTGCAAAACTCCCGCGGTACACTCCGGGCTTCTTCAGCACCCGGCCAGTGTGAACGAGGTAATGGATGACAGAACAAGACGACCCGACAGTCGATACGCCCCCCCTTCTGGCAGGGAAGAAGGGCCTGATCGTGGGGGTTGCCAACGAACGATCGCTCGCTTGGGGCCTGGCCCGCAGGGCAGCGGCGGCGGGCGCCGAACTTGCCTTCACGTATCAGGGAGAGGTGCTTCTCAAGCGCGTCCGGCCGCTCGCCGAGTCGGTCGGCAGCACCGTGCTCGTACCGATGGACGTGACCGATGAGGCCCAGGTCGACGCTGCCTTCGAAACCGTGGGCGACGCCTTCGGCTCACTCGATTTTCTCGTCCATTCGATCGCCTTCGCCGACCGTGAGGACCTCAAAGGCCGCACCCTCGATACGTCGCGCGATGGTTTCTTGATGGCGATGGAGATCAGCGTGTACTCGTTGTTGCAACTCGTCCGCAAGGCCGAGCCGATGATGAACGAGGGCGGCAGCATCGTCACCATGACCTACTACGGCTCGATGAAGGCGGTGCCCAACTACAACGTGATGGGAATCGCCAAGGCGGCGCTGGAATCGAGCGTTCGCTACCTTGCCGGCGACTTGGGCGAGAAGAACATTCGCATCAACGCGATCTCGTCGGGCCCGATCATGACGCTTGCCGCCTCCGGTGTGGCCGGTTTGCGTTCGATGATCTCGCAGCTCCCCGAGCGCGCGCCGCTGCGCCGCAACGTCGACATCGACGACGTCGGCGCCGCCGGATTGTATCTGTTGTCGTCGCTGTCGAAGGGCGTCACGGGTGGGGTCCATTACGTCGACGCGGGCTTGAGCACGACCGCGGGGTGAGCCTCAGCCAGGACCGGTACGAGACCTCCTCGGAGCTTGGCATCCGACGCCGAAAATTGGCTCGCCAAAGCGCCGTTCGTGGGGCACCATATAGCCGGCTGTAGCCCTGCAGCGGCTACGGTCCCCTTTTTCGGGTTCTTGCCGTCCGACTGCGTAGGCGCAATCGAGATGTCCGCAGGTCCGCGCGCAAGGCCTTGCCAACCAATATAGATGCCGATCGCGTTACCTGTCGTTTGAACCACGCCACGCCGACCTTTGGGGGCGCGGCGACGAGGAGGACCTCCCATGTCATTTGTCGATGACATCATGGCCGAAGTGAAGGCCAAGAACCCCGCCGAGCCCGAGTTTCATCAGGCGGTGCAGGAAGTAGTCGAATCGCTCGAGCTCGTGCTCGAGCGTCGTCCGGAGTACAAGAAGGCGAAGATCGTCGAGCGCGTCATCGAGCCCGAGCGGACCATCATGTTCCGCGTCCCGTGGGTGGACGACAACGGCGACGTTCAGGTCAACCGCGGCTTCCGCATCGAGATGAACAGCGCCATCGGTCCGTACAAGGGTGGCTTGCGCTTCCATCCGTCGGTCAATCTCGGCATCCTCAAGTTTCTCGCCTTCGAGCAGGTTTTCAAGAACTCGCTCACGACTTTGCCGATGGGTGGCGGCAAGGGCGGCTCGGACTTCGATCCCAAGGGCAAGAGCGACAACGAGGTCATGTGCTTTTGCCAGAGCTTCATGAGCGAGCTATGCCGCCACATCGGCCCGAACACGGACATTCCGGCCGGTGACATCGGCGTCGGCGGCCGCGAGATCGGCTTCCTGTTCGGCCAGTACAAGAGGCTGCGCAACGAGTTCACCGGCGTGCTCACCGGCAAGGCCCTCAACTGGGGGGGTTCGTTGATTCGTCCCGAGGCCACCGGCTACGGCGCCGTCTACTTCGCCGCCGAGATGCTGGCGACCCGCGACGAGACGCTCGAGGGCAAGACCTGCATCGTGTCGGGCAGCGGCAACGTTGCGCAGTACACCAGCGAGAAGATCCTCGACCTCGGCGGCAGGCCGATCACCCTGTCGGACTCGGGTGGCTACATTTACGACGAAGAGGGCATCGACCGCGACAAGCTGGCCTTCGTCATGGACCTGAAGAATGTGCGCCGCGGTCGCATCACGGAGTACGCCGAGAAGTACAGCAGCGCGGTGTACACCAAAAACGACCCGAACGCCGACCACAACGGCATCTGGGACCATAAGGCCGATTGCGCTTTCCCGAGCGCGACCCAAAACGAGGTCAACGAGAAGGACGCTGCGAACCTGCTCGGCAACGGCGTCTACGTCGTCTCCGAGGGCGCCAACATGCCGACCGTGATCGAGGGCGTCAACCAGTTCATCGACGCCGGCATTCTCTACGGCCCCGGCAAGGCGGCCAACGCCGGTGGTGTGGCGACCTCCGGCCTCGAGATGTCGCAAAACAGCCTGCGCATGAGCTGGACCCGCGAAGAAGTCGACGCCAAGCTGCACGGCATCATGAAGTCGATCCACACCGCGGCGAAGGAAACCGCCGAGGAGTACGGCTCACCGGGCAACTACGTGATCGGCGCCAACATCGCCGGCTTTATCAAGGTTGCGGACTCGATGTTGGACCAGGGGGTCGTCTAGCCAGGCGAGAGCGATAACACGGCGTCTGCGGCGTTGCGCTCCCTCGGGCTGCCTCCCGCGTACGTGAGTACGCGTCCGGCATCCACCGCGTTCTCGCTCCCGCTGACACCGGGGACGCTGGTGGGAATTATTGTCAGGGCGGGGCGGTCTTCGGGCCGCCCCGTTCTTGTTGTCGGTTGCACTCATCTGAGCCGCGGCGGACAGTAACGGGGCGATGGAGAATTCCGAGCGACGCAGCTACCCGGGCAGCTTTCAGGACCTGATGTTGTGGCGGGTGGACAAGGTCCTGCTGGTCTCCAGCCTCTACGACTCGTTCATGCTGTCGGAGGACCGGCTGGTCAACGAGCTGGTCCTGGGCGATTTTCTCGGTCTCGACCTCTACAACGTTCCCGACCTGACCCGGGTGTCGACGGGCGGCGAGGCGCTGAAGCTGGTTCAGAGCCTCGGTGGCTACGATCTCATCATCAGCGCCACCCAAGTGGGTGACATGAACGCCGGCGAGCTCGCCCGGCGGGTCCACGAGGCCGGGCTCGACATCCCGGTAATCGTGCTCGCCTATCACCATCGCGAGCTCAACGACTTCATCCGCCATCACGATCTTACCCACATCGAGCGCGCCTTCCTCTTTCAGGGCGACATCCACATCCTGTTCGCCATCGTCAAGTACATCGAAGACCGCATGAACGTGGCGCACGACGTCGACGTGCTGGGCGTGCAGACGATCATCGTCATCGAAGACAACATCCGCTACTACTCGTCGTTTCTGCCCTTGATCTATACAGAGGTAATGCAGCACACACGTAGCCTGGTGCCGGAGGGCGTCAACCTTGCGCACAAGCTTCTGCGGATCAAGGCGCGCCCCAAGATCCTGTTGTGCGACAACTACGAAGAGGCGTGGAACTACTTCTGGACCTACCGGGAGAACGTCCTCGGCATCGTTTCCGACGTCGAGTTCCCCAGAGACGGCAAGAAGTGCCCGGATGCCGGCATCCAGTTCGCCGAGCGGGTACGGGAGTTGATGCCTGACGTGCCGGTGGTGCTGCAGTCGGGCAAGCAGGAAAACGAAGAGCTGGCGCGGAAAGCCGGGCGCGCCTTTCTGCTCAAGGGATCGCCGACCCTGTTGAGCGAGCTGCGAGCGTTCATGCTCGAAAATTTCGGCTTTGGCGACTTCGTCTTCCGCACCCCTGACGGTGAGGAAGTCGGCCGCGCCCACGACCTCAAGTCGCTCGAAAAAGGACTCCAGATCGTGCCGGTGGAGAGCGTTGCCTACCACGCCGAGCACAACCACTTCTCGGTCTGGCTCAAGGCGCACACCGAGTTCGCCATCGCCAACCGGCTGCGGCCGCAGAAGCTCTCCGACTTCGACAGTGCGGAGGAACTCCGTGACAACTTGGTCGAGGCGATCCGCGCACACCGTGAGGCGCGCCGGCGCGCGGTCGTCACGGATTTCAACCCCGATCGCTTCAACCCCGAGCGGGGCTTCGCGCGGCTCGGGGGCGGCTCGCTGGGGGGAAAGGGGCGGGGGCTGGCGTTCGCCAACCTCCTGCTCACCGAGCTCGACCTGGAAACCCGCTTTCCGAACGTTCGCATCGCGGTGCCGCCCACGTTGGTGATCGGCACCCGGGTCTTCGACGATTACCTCGATCAGAACAACCTACGCGAGCTCGCCATCACCTCGAACGACGACGAGGAGATCGTCGAGCGTTTCCTCGCCGCCAAGCTTCCGGAAGACATTCAGGCGTCGTTGTGGGCGTTCCTCGACCTCTGCTACTACCCGCTCGCCGTGCGTTCCTCGAGCCTGTTGGAGGACTCCCGCTATCAACCGTTCGCCGGCATCTACGAGACGCTCATGGTGCCGAACAACAACCCCGACCTCGAAGTGCGGCTCGGCCAGCTGTTGTGCGCCATCAAGCGAGTCTATGCGTCGACGTTCGCGCAGGTCGCCAAGCGGCACTTGAAGTCGACGTCGTATCGGCTCGAGGAAGAGAAGATGGGGATCATCCTGCAGCGCGTCGTGGGGGCCGAACACGGGGGGCGATTTTACCCCGAGATGGCCGGCGTGGCGCTGTCACAGAACTATTATCCGGTCGATCCGATCAAAGCCGAGGACGGACTCGTTGCGGTTGCGCTCGGCTTGGGGTCGTCGGTAGTCGAGGGCGAGGATTGCCTGCGATTCTCACCGCGCCACCCCGAGAGGCTCGTGCAGATGTCGTCGGTGAAGGACACGCTGGACAATTCCCAGCGCCAGTTCTACGCCATCAACCTCGACTCCGACGGCGACGCGGTGAGCGCCGAAGCGTTCGGTGAATCGATCCAGCTCGATCGCTACGATCTCTCGGTGGCGGAAAAGGACGGCACACTGGCGGCCGTCGGCTCGACCTACTCGCCGGAGAACGACGCCGTCTACGACGGTATCTCACGTCCCGGCGTGCGGCTGGTCAGCTTTGCGCCGGTTCTGAAGCACGGCGTGTTCCCGCTCGCCGAGATCCTCGTCCAGCTTCTCGAGGTGAGTGTCGATGCCGCCGGCGGCGAGGTCGAGATCGAGTTCGCCGCCAACCTCTCGACGCCGCCGGGCCAACCCAAGGAGTTCGGGTTCCTGCAACTGCGGCCGGTGGCCGCGCCGCTCGGCAGGGTAGGGGTGAAGATCGGCGAGGTCGATCCGGCTGACACCTTGTGCCGCAGCTCCAGCGTGCTCGGCAACGGGGTGGTCGACGACCTGCGGGACATCGTGGTTGTCGATTTCAATCGCTACGAGCGCGGCCAGTCGCACACGGTGGCGCAGGAGGTGGCGCAGTTCAACGCGCAACTTGCCGATGAGGCGACCCCGTACCTCTTGATAGGCGTCGGCCGCTGGGGCTCCGCCGATCCGCTGCTCGGAATCCCGGTCACCTGGGAGCAGATATCCGGCGCCAAGGTCATCGTCGAAGCGGGCTTCCGCGACTTCAGCGTGCAGCCGTCCCAGGGCACCCACTTCTTCCAGAATCTGGTCGCCAACAACATCGGCTACTTCACCGCCAACCCCGAAATCGGGGACGGATTCGTCGACTGGGATTGGCTCGCCGCGCAGCCGGCCGTCGGTGAGAAGACCTACACGCGGCACCTGCGCCTCGACGAGCCGCCGGTCGTGAGGATGGACGGTGGGCGCAACCGCGGTGTCATCCTGAAGCCGGGGGTCGGCAACCACGCCGATTCTTGATTGCTCGCCTACGGTTCGCCGGGCCATAGCCCGCAACATCGGAGGCGTCCCCCCAGCGTCAGCGGCTACAGACGTCGAAGGGTGCCAAGAAGCTCTGGATGGCAGCGGGGTCGGCGACGGATCCGCTGAAGTCGGCCTCGCCGATCGGCATATCGGGGGACGGATCGGGTCCGAACCAGACGCCCATCCGCAGGCGCTCGGCGCCGGGGCACTCGAACATCACCATCGTCGTGAGCCCCTCTCCGAGCTCACTCGATCCGCCGTCGATCTCGCCGCGATAGGCGGCCCAACGCAGCGTCCGGGTTTCCTCCTCGATGACGCCGCGTTCGATGAGCTCGCCGGTGTCGACGGTAAACCCGGAGCTCTGTCGTAGCAGCTGCGAGTTGTCGGTGCGGCCCTCGAAGAAGTCACGTAGCTCCTGCTCTTGTTCGCCGACCGACAGCATCTTGAAGTAGATGAAGCCGCGCTCGCCGAAGCCACGGATCTGGTTATCCTCTCCGGGTTCTTTGTCGCTGAGGACGACGGTCTCCATCAGGAAAGGGATCGAGATCGCGGCGACGGCGTTGTAGCCCTCGGGAAGCTCGTCGGTCGCCAGGAACTCGATCGCCAGCTCGGTGCGGGCTACCGGGTCCTCCATCGTGCGTTCGAGCTCGCGGATCTGACTGAATCCCCAGGCGCCGATCGCCACCACCATCGCGACGAGGCCGAACACAGCCAGCAAGCAGCCGACGCCGACGTAGACCCAAGGGGAAGTGCGCTTTTCTTCCGGCCCCATGTTTTTCCTCTTCGAGATCACCGCGGCCTGCTAGGCGTGTAACTCGACAAAACCCGCAGCGGTGAAATCGCCATCAAACGCGAGGGCGCGGCGAGGCGCATGGAGCGCATGGCGTCGCCTAACGGAACGGTCCGCGCCCCGGCTGGGTGATCTCGAAACCTTCGCGGTCTTTGGCGGCGCGCACGATCGTGCGAACGTCGGCGAGCAACTGCGGGGCGTCGAAGATGATGCCGTCCTTGATCGTGTACTTGACTCCGCCGACGCGGATGACCTCGTTGTCGAGGGTGAGCTTCACGGCGCCGATCCCGTACAGCACCTTGAGGTTGGCAAGCGGGTTCTCATCGACGACGACGAAGTCGGCCATCTTGCCGACCTCGACGGTGCCCACCTGATCGGCTACGCCGAGCGCCTGGGCGCCCTTGAGCGTCGCCGCCTGGATGACTTCGAGGGGATGGAAGCCCGCCTCGCGCAGCAGCTCCATCTCACGAACGAACGAAAACCCGTAGAGGTTGTACGAGTAGCCGGAGTCGGTGCCCACCGCGACGCGGCCGCCGCGGTTCTTGAACTCGTTGATGAAGGTCATCCATAGTCGGTAGTTGTTCTTCCAGGCGACCTCTTCTTCGGTGCCCCAATAGAACCAATACGAGGCGTGCGCCAGGCGGTTGGGCTCGTAGAAACGCCACAGCGACGGCAGGGTGTGCTCCTCGTGCCACTCGGCGCGAGCGCCGCGCATGAAATCACGCGTCGTCTCGTAAGCGTGGAAGGTGGGTACGATGGTGAAGTCCATCTCGAGGAGCTCGTTCATCACCGCGTTCCAGTGGTCGGAGAAAGGTGGCGCTGCCTGAGCCCATAAACGGCCGGCCTCGGAGAAGCGATCCTGCTCGTCGTTGTAGTTGTAGTCGAGCGGGTAGTTCTGCAGCGTTTGGTCGGTGAACAAGGCCTCCGGCAGGCCGTACCAGTGCTGCATCGAGGTCAGCCCGAGCCGCGCCGAGTCGAGCACGTCCATCCACGCAACGTTGAGCTGCGCGTGGTGCATCGTGGTGTAGAGGTCGCGTTTTTCGGCTTCGTCGAGCGCCGCCTCCATGATGTCCGGCCGCAGGCCGAAGAACTTGATGCCGTGGGAGCCGAGGTCGGCGATCTCGTTGACCCAGTCGCGCGCTTGCTGCGTCGTGGAGATGGGCTCGTCCCAGCCCTGACCGAACGTCGCCGAGGGCAGCAGCCGCGGCGCCGTGATCTCGTTGGCATCGGAGCGTCGCTGGTGCTCGAGCGTCCAGCCAATGCCGTTGCCGCTGCCCGGATCGGCACTCGTCGTGATCCCGTGCGCCATCCACAGCTTCAATACATACTCCGCCGGCGTGCCCTGCGGCCTGCCGCCGAGGTGGCCGTGCAGGTCGACGAAACCGGGAAGCACGTAGTGGCCTTCGAGCTCGAGGACGCGGTCGCCGTCACCTACCGAGGGGCGGCGATTCTCTGCGATCGGCGCGCCGGGCGCCCCGACGGACACGATGTTGACGATGCGGCCGCCCTCGACAACGATGTCGACCGGACCGAACGGCGGTGCTCCGGTGCCGTCGATCAGCGTCGCGCCGCGCAGGATCAGCCGATCAAACGGCCCCTCGCCCTCTCCGGGGGGCCGATCGGGAGCCGCCTGTATTTGCGCGATCCCGGACGCCGGGGCGAAGGAGGCGATGCTGAGGACGGCGGCGACGACGAGCAACGTGGAAATCAAGCGGGTTCGGTGCACGGTTGCTTCTCCTGTGGGGCATAGGTGCGGCCGGAATCAGCGGGCCGACGGAGGGTCCACGATACAGGCGTTTCGCCTGCAGCACCAAGCCCGTCGGCTTGCCTACTCGAGGTGGGGGCCGATGCCGCAGTGGCTTCGACCGCACCTCGCACCCGTAGGGTGGCGGTGGTCAGAGCCTCGTTGGTGCGGTCTTGACGTCGACGGTTCCTAGGGGCACGCTTCGATTCCCCTCAACGAAATCCCCGACCCGATCGAACACGAGAAAAAACATGGGAAAAGCTCTGGACGGTGTCCGTATTCTCGACATGACGCACGTGCAGTCGGGGCCGACATGCACGCAAATCCTGGCGTGGTTCGGTGCCGACGTCATCAAGATCGAGCGACTCGGCTCCGGCGACGCGACGCGGGGCCAACTGCGCGACATTCCGGACGTCGACAGCCTGTATTTCACCATGCTCAACGCCAACAAACGCAGCGTCACGTTGAACCCCAAGACCGAGGCCGGCAACAAGATCTTCGCCCGGTTGATCGAAGAATGCGACGTGATGGTGGAGAATTTTGCGCCCGGTGCCATCGATCGTATGGGCTTCCCCTGGGAGAAGATTCAGGAGATCAACCCGCGCATGATCTACGCCTCGGTGAAGGGCTTCGGTCCCGGTCCATACGAGGACTGCAAGGTGTACGAGAACGTTGCGCAGTGCACCGGCGGGGCGGCGTCGACCACCGGCGAGATCGGTCGGGTACCCATGGTGACCGGTGCTCAGATTGGCGATTCGGGCACCGGCATGCATCTCGTTGCCGGTATCCTGGCGGCGCTTTTTCACCGCGAAAAGAGCGGCAAGGGGCAGCGCGTGGTCTGCGCCATGCAAGATGCCGTGCTCAACCTCTGTCGCGTGAAGCTGCGAGACCAGCAGCGCCTCGCCCACGGCCCCCTGACGGAGTACCCGCAGTACCCCGACGGCGAGTTCAGCGACGCGGTACCGCGGGCCGGTAACGCCTCCGGTGGCGGGCAGCCGGGCTGGATTGTCAAATGCAAGGGATGGGAGACTGATCTGGACGCCTACATCTACGTGATCACGCAGGCGGCGGCGTTCGACGGGCTCGCCAAGGCCATAGGCCATGAGGATTGGCTCGAGGATCCGGAATGGAACACACCCGAGGCACGCATTCCGAGACTGGGTGAGATGTTCGCGGAGATCGAAAAGTGGACGATGACCATGGACAAAATGGAGGTCATGGACATCCTCAACCCGCTCAACGTGCCGTGTGGTCCGATCCTGTCGATGAAGGAACTGGCCGAGGAACCGTCGTTGCGCGCCACCGAGACGATCGTCGAGGTCGACCACCCGGAACGCGGCAAGTATCTGACCGTCGGAAATCCGATCAAGCTTTCGGACTCACCCGCCGACGTCAAGCGGGCGCCGCTTCTGGGCGAGCACACCGAAGAGGTCCTCAGGGAGGTCGTCGGCCTCGACGACCAGGAAATCGCCGCGGCCCGCGAGCAGGGTGCGATCTAGGTGCGATCTAATGGATGCACCCGCCGTCGGCGGGCGGCGTGCTCGAGGATGAACCGATGAGTTACAACGTTCTCATTCTGGGAGCCTCTTACGGCTCGTTGTTCGGCACCAAGCTGCTGCTCGCCGGACACTCCACGACGCTGGTCTGCACGCCGCCGACCGCGGAGCTGATCAACCGCGACGGTACCGTCGTGCGTTTTCCGATTCGAGGTCGCGACACGCTGGTCGAGATCGCCTCGGAGGGGCTCGACGGCGAGCTTTCGGCGAGCGCGCCGGAGGGCATCGACCCGGGCGCTTTCGACCTGGTCGTGCTCGGCATGCAGGAAGCCCAGTACGGCGCCGATGGCGTTCGCGAGCTCATGGGGCGCGTCGCCGCGTCGCGGGTTCCGAGCCTGGCGATCATGAACATGCCTCCGTTGCCGTATCTCGAGCGCATTCCGGGTCTCTCGACCGAGGGGTTGATGCAGTGCTTCACCGACCCGACGGTGTGGGAAGGCTTCGAGCCCGGCTTGGTGACGCTGGCGAGCCCCGACCCGCAGGCTTTCCGCCCCCCCGACGAGCCCAAGAACGTCCTGCAGGTAGGTTTGCCGACCAACTTCAAAACGGCTCGGTTCGCCGACCAAGGGCACACCGATATGCTCGCCGCGCTCGAGGCCGACATCCAGGCGATCCGCTTCGATCCCGGCGACGGCGCCATCGAGATACCGGTGAAGCTACGCCTGCACGAGTCTCTTTTCGTACCGCTCGCCAAGTGGCCGATGCTGATCGCCGGCAACTACCGGTGTATACGCGCCGACGACATGATTCCGATCCAACAGGCGGTGCATGCAGACGTCGATCTGTCGCGCCAGATCTACGATTGGACGTGGCAGCTGTGCGCTCGCCTGGGAGCCGACGACGCCGACATGGTGCCTTTCGAGAAGTACGCCAAGGCGGCTGAAGGGCTGGGCAAGCCGTCATCGGCGGCGCGGGCGCTGTTCGGCGGCGCCCATCATATCGAGCGCGTCGATTGTCTGGTGCAACAGATCGCCGCGCAGCAAGGGCTGCAATCCGACATCGTCGACGAGATCGTCACGCTGGTCGATCGGCGCCTGGCCTCGAACCGCGCCGCAGAGTGACTCTAACGGCGAGCCACCGCCAGGCACATTTCCCGCGGACGATTCTCACTGCCGCGGCCCCACCGATCGCCTCGTCATGAAAGCCGTGCTGCTCACCGGCACCGGTGGCGCCGAGGTGCTGCGTGTCGGCGAGGCCGAGCGGCCGGTCCCGCGCCCCGATCAGGTGCTCATCAGGGTATCTGCCACTTCGGTGAACCGCCCCGACATCATCCAGCGCCAGGGGAA
>SMUY01117386.1_pt1 | contig 11316 bp, 8 predicted proteins | sample 2456441 | NCBI WGS metagenome assembly SMUY01 (sample SAMN11095931, study PRJNA526329) | marine sediment metagenome | biome: Marine sediment; feature: Surficial sediment; material: Deep marine sediment; isolation source: Hadal surficial sediment | place: Pacific Ocean | collected 2014-11 | depth 0-1...
AATCATAAAATCGTCAACATTCTAAAATAAATGTTGACATATTACACCGTTATATCAACATTGACAAGCCAATGTTGATAATTCTTCGGAAAAATGGCTATTATTAAATGAAGATACAACAATAATTTCAAAACTATTTAATCCAGCTACTATAATTTTGAATCTTAAATATAATCCCTCCTGTTAATTCTTAAGAGGGGGGATTATATGAGTTTTCGCTTATTTCTTTTTCTTGGCAGCGGACTTTTTAGCTGCAGGTTTCTTTGTGCTGGGTTTTTTGGCAATCAGGTTTTTTAGTTCAACCCGATCTTCATTTAACAGCTCTTTTAACTTTTTAGAGTTAACTACTGCTACAATTATATCACCAACCTCGGTGTTGACTTCACTGTAAATTCCAAGTTTTTTCATGCCCTGGGTTTGCTTCATATTATCTTCTGTTGGATTTACATAGTGAACTGAATTGCACTTGTATCTGTGAATTAGAAACAGATGAATAATTGTCATCAGGCGTTTCTTTCGAAACTCTGTATTAAAAGTGTTCTGATCTCTTATAGATAATATGTTTTTCCCTCTAAGGTCTTGTATCGATCCAAATATAACGTCGGCCTTTTTGGTTTTTGCCCTGCTGCTCATAATGTTTAATTCCAGCAAATCTGAGCCTGCTCTATTGGGGCGCAGTTCGACTCGCAGCGTACCTTTAATCTTGTAATATTTTGCCCAAAGCTCCAGCCATCCTTCAAGTAGTTTGGTTGGAACCTCGGTTTGAACAAGATGCTGAAACTGTGTAGAACCCTTACTCATAGCTTTTGTGGTTGCCGTACGACCCGAAGACGCCGTAAGCGCGGCATCCATACGAGGACCGCCAACAAAACTTTGGGGTGTTCTGTAAGGTGAATCGAGAAGTCTCAATTTACGCTGTAAGCGGGCAAGAGCAAGCGCCCCGTCTTCAAGAAGAGCTCTTGAAAATTCTTCTGATGCCAGTCCGTCAATTTGATGTCCGCCATAAGTTATAAAGTTAAAAACATATCCAAGCTTTCCTATCTCTTTAGGAAAATCTTTCATTTCCTGTTCGCTCATTCCGGTAGTGTCCCAGTTAAATGATGGAGAGAGATTATAAGCAAGCATTTTATCAGGGAAAACGGCGTGAATCGCCGCTGCAAATACCCTTGCATCTGCCAGGTCTGCCGTCTTTGTTTCCATCCACAGTATATCTGCATAAGGAGCGACAGCCAGTGATTTAGCTATAGCATAATCAATGCCGCCCTGTATCTGGTAGTAGCCTTCTGGTGTTCTTGATAACTCGCAGTCCCAGGTAACATTCAGTCCCATTTCTTTTGCTTTTGCCTGAGCTTCGGGCAGTGATACATGCATGGCAAATTCATTCCACTCCTCAATTGTCATTTCAAATTCAGTGCCTTCCTCAGCTCTGAATTCCATTCTATTAGCTACTGCTTTTCTAAATGTTTTAATCCCGGATTCTACTTCCCAGGTATCAACAAGTTTGGTTACCACGTCGTCCAGTGTTTTATCAATTGATGCTTTTTTGCCGTTTTTGTAGGCGTCAATATTTTCGTCAGCAAATGACAAGATCCCAACTTCTTTAAGCCAGTTATTACAGGATTTATAAACATCATTTGAAATTTTGTACAACAGATGTCCGTTAATATCCTTTACTCCTTTATCATAGAATCTTTTTAATATTGCCAGGTATGCATCCTTGTAGCTGGGAACATTGATGTTGGTTGCTCCCAGCAGAAATGGATGGTCACGCTCGTCTCCTCTTCCTTCAAGCAGGGTTGCTGCCTCGGCATCGGTCCGGGCAACTATAATTCCGGATACTTCCATAATATCTAACTGAAACCTGGCGGCATTTAGTCTTTTAATCTGTTCGTCTACCGGCACTAGTACTTTACCGCCCTGGTGACCGCATTTTTTTGTGCCGGGTTTTTGATCTTCGATGTGATATCCTGTAACCCCTACTTCGACAAATCTTCTTATAAGATTTCTTACATGTGCGTCGCCTCCGTGTCCTGTATCGGCATCGGCAATTATAAAAGGCGTATAATCAATTTCCGGGGTAGCCCTGCGGGCTCTTTCTGTCATTCTCGATCTTTCAAACTGCTGATTTTTGTCTGCACTAAGCAGTGCCCTGACCAGTACTGCCGCGTCGTCTGGCACCTGGCTAAGCGGATAGCTGGCAAGATCGGCTCCTCTGTCTTCTGTTATAGATCCCTTTGCCGAGGTTGCCCAGCCGCCAAGATAAATGCCTTCAATTCCCGCGCGTTTCATCATAATTACCTGGCCCGGAGAATAGGGGCCATATGTAGTGATAGATTTTTTCTTTGAAAAAAGTTCTCTCAGGCGCTTATAAAATTTTATGGAAGCTTCTTTTGCGATTGTATAATCATCTTTTATTGTTCCCTGCTGAGCGACTATTTGTTCTGCAGAGTAAAGCCTGGTGATTCCTTTAAATCTCTGGCTTAAAAAATATGACTTCATTCTCTTTGCTTCGTTTTCCAATAATCCCATTTTTCTGTGCTCTCCTGTCCTGAATATTTAAGATTTTTTTTTAAGATAAAACAAAATCCAGATTTTCTGTAATTCTTGTACCATCTTTTTTAAACTCTGTCATGTAGTGCTGTATCCTTTGTTTTGCTGTATGCAAATCATGATTGTTCAAATTAATGTTAAGTAAGTCTATGTACCAGGGTACTTTGACTTCATCTAAAACATAAGTTCTTACAATTTCTTTTGCAATCGGAAGTGTAGTGTCTTTAGAGATGTCATAAACGTCCTTGTCTTTTGCACCTCGGAGTTTTTGGTATTCTTCTTCAAGTAATTTTTTGAAAATTTCTACGGTAAATGTGTCGCCGGCTTTAAGCCCTGTTTCCGAATCATCCTCTGTTAGTGTTGCGCTTTTATGAATCCATTCCCAAAGTATGCTAAGGCGAATTTCACCTGTTGCGGCATCTTCCATTAGATACAATATATTATCATCATCAAAAAAATCGGCTGGCTTTAGTGCAGCTGCCTGAAATCCCTGACCAAATGCATTTCCATACTGCAGCCCTACACTCAAAAGATTCCTTGCGCCTCTAATGGTTCTGGGTGCAGGTTCAAGATGGGTTAGGCCGTCTGAATCTTCCTGCGTATAGGTAAGAGCGGGAAACGGTCTGCCAAGCTGGTTTATTTCACCCACTTTTTCCCACACAGGTCTTACAATGTGTACCATTTTCCAGTGTGCTACCCATTTACCGCTTGCTCCTTCCCTTTGTTCTCTTTCAGCCCCTGCCACTGCCTTTTCCATACTACTAGAAACCCCCTCTTTGCTTCCAACTGGGATATTTGGTTCCATACCGCCCTGCCACAGGGCAAAGTTGCCATTTATATCAGGCGTATTAACCGCTCTTCTTACGCGGTCTTCATAATTTCTCATATAGCTGTAAGTCATTGTAATAGACTCAATATTTGGATTAATAAAGTCCTTATCCCAGGTCATCGCATCTGATACGCTATTTATATAATCCCATCTTCCCGTATTAAATCCTACGAAATGTTTGCCAAGAGCAGCGCGGATTTCCATCAGCTGATAAGTCTCTTCGAGCTGTTCAATCAGGACATAAAGCTTAATAGTTCCATCTGGCAGTCCCAGGTGATCTTCTAAAGCACTAAGCATTTCATTCCATAGAGCCGCTTCTTCGGCGGTCTGAATTTTTGGAAGGTACAGTACAATAGAAGAGTCATTTTTTTGCAATTCCTTATAATTATTAACAACATATAGAACCATATCGACTATGGAAGCCGATAGTGCAATGCCGTTTTCATCCCTGATGTGCCTGTCGTCCAGGTGAAGGCCCCTTGCGCGGAATATTTTAGTTGTAAAGTCCAGCTGCTTGTTCCAGTCTTTAATTATGTCATGTCCAAAAAATTCGTTTCCCCATTTGTTCATAGAGGCTGCTACTTTTTCTGCAGTTTTTAAAAAAACCGGGTCTTTAGCAATAGCCAATTTAAGGTTTCTCTGATTATCTAGGGACATGCTGGTTATCTGCCCAAGAGCATCCTCTCCATCAAACATCCAACCGTCTGCACCAGACAGCAGTGCATAGGCTGCATTTCTTATGCTCGTCTCTATAGGTGAATTGGGCTTGGCTGCAGGGCCCGTACCCTGTATCCACTGGCACTGCAGGTCAGCAGGAATTTCACCGCCTTCAAATTTGCCGTCTCTTGCATCCTGCACTTTTATATTAGTACGGGGTATTACAGAATCTGGATCTAAGAAATCTATTCTTTCATTATTTTTATCTCTATCTGCTCTTCTCTTATACCTTTTTGCCATGATACTCTTTTGATCATTATTAAATTTGCAAAGAGCTTGCAGGGCGTTTAGAACCTCAGGAGTGTATACATCCGAATAGTCTTCCTGCAGATTGTCGCGTATTTTTAAACTCATTTATTTCTCCTTTATTTCTCCTTACTTTACTTTATTAACTTTCTATTGTTATGTGTAATCAAAATTGTTTCTATTTTATTCATATTTTTTTTGATTAGTATGTTCATATTCTCATAACCAAGCTATAACAATAAAAAAAATGCTTGGCTGGGGCGGGTGGATTCGAACCACCATTCCAGGCGTCAAAGGCCTGTGTCCTGCCGTTGAACGACGCCCCAAAAAAGTCTGAATACTACCAAGGTTTTTATTCTATATCAAGTACCTAGCAGAGCCTGTGCCAACCTGAAATGCCTTTGGCTAAGAATACCTTGAATTCAGCGCTGTCTTTTAGATATTCATAAACGTCTTTTGCCTCAAACTGGGAGGAGAATAACGCAAATATTGCCGTTCCGCTGCCAGTCATGGATACACTTTCGCATCCAAACTGTTTTAATAGATTTATTAGCTCAGAAATCTTTTTGTTTAAAGAAATTGCGGGTTTTTCTAAATCGTTTTTAAGTAAAAATTCACCATTTTGATATTTTTCTATGGTTTCATTGATATCTAAACTGGTATTGTCCTTTATACTCATATCATCCCATCTGGTGTAAACATCCTTAGTCGATAGTCCAAAAGAAGGTTTAACTATTAAAAAGTGAAGCAGGGGGAATGAATTTAACACCGTTATTTCTTCTCCAATCCCTTCCACAACAGATGTGCGGCAATTAATAAAAAAAGGCACATCCGCGCCAATTTGAGCGGCTAGATTTATAAGCTCATCTGTGTTTAATGATTTAAATATTCTATTAAGTCCAATTAGAGCTGCTGCAGCGTTACTGCTTCCACCTCCAAGACCAGCCTGCAGGGGAATTTTTTTGCTAAGTTTAAATTTTAATTTTGCAGCGATGCCAGTTTTGTTTAAATAACACTCTGCCGAATTATAAATTAAATTTTTGGTGTTCTGCGGTGATTTTATGCCCTCAAGCTCAAGTTCTATGCCTTCTCCCTTTTCTGTTTGCAGGCTTATTTCATCAAACAGATCAATTGGCTGCATTATCGATCTAAGTAAATGATAGCCATCCGATCTTTTGCCTAAAATTTCTAAGGTCAGGTTGATTTTAGCAGGGCAGAGTAAAGTTATAGAATCCATGGCATTAGTTTATATAAATTGTGAGGGGGGCAATAAAATTACAGAGTACATCTTTATTGGTTTTAGGTTTCCTTTTAATGTTATATTTTATAATGTTTAATGAAGGGCTATTATAACTCAGGATTTGATGCAGTGCATTTGCGCAAATTTATTTTGTTATTATTACAAATAAATACTTGATTTTTAATTTTAAGTGGGAAAACTAATAACATACTATTTAAGTATTAGGTAATTTTGTTTAGTCTGTAATTTAAGTTATAAAAAAGGGAAGAAGGAACGTGGAACATTCATTTCTTTCTGATTAGACAAGATCGGAAGTATATGAATAGATTGGAGGTTGATGAAAAAGAGGGGGGCCTTGGTATATAAAAGAAATATATCTTAAGTGTATATTTCTATCTAAAACAACACATTATTTAAAACCACTTTTAAATAATATTGGTAAAATCTCTTAAGTAAATATTGTAGCGATCCATATTAATTAACAATAACTTTTCAGCACAGTTTTATTTAAATAAGCTTCACTGTATGCGGAGGAATGAAATAAGAGTTTATGAACACTAAAAGACAACAAAAAATAGCAAATTATTTTCTATATTCACTTAAGTTTACATTGCCAGTTCTTTTTGGCGTATTAATTTTAGGCTTTATTTTTACAAAATCAGTAACGTCTCCTTTAAATTATAAACGACCCAACAACCTTCTTGGAAATCTGGCCGGTAATCTTAATTTGACCGGACTCGATGATAGCTCATACGATGTCAGCTATAAATATCATGTGCCGAGTTCCGAGATTTTAAGGTATCTCCGTAAGTATTCTTCTAACCTCGACATCGAAGAAGCAAAACTGCTTGCAGATCTCATAAGAAAAGAGTGCAAAAGATATAATCTTAACCCTTTCCTGGTGTTGGCAATCATAAAGGTTGAAAGCAGCTTTAATCCGATGGCAGTTTCTTCAAAAGGTGCGGTAGGACTCATGCAGATGATGCCGGAAACCGCAATGTATCTGGCTCCGAAAAAAGGTATAATCATAGATGATCAAAGTATAATAGCAGACCCGCTTGTAAATGTTGAGCTGGGAATATATTATTTTTATAAACTTCTAAAAAGATATAACAAACTGGAAAGCGCTTTATTTGCATACAATTACGGCCCGGCAAGATTTGAAACTATCACAAGCAGAAAAGACAGTGATATTAAAGTTCCAAAATATGTAACTAAGGTAATTCAGTTTAAGAACTATCTTGAAAGAAAGAGTTTGATTGCAAAGCAAAGTTAGAAAGAATATTTTGCAGCTACTTATTACAAAACAAGTCTTAAGGGTATTCCGTTTTTTTAACTGCTCTCTTTTTCCATAAATAACCCCTCATGAAATAATTGAAATCTTTTGGTTTATTGATAAAATAAGCTACTCTGCATTATCTCTCAATTTTTTTTTGATAAATATGACTCAGATATTTGAAGGCTTAAAGTTGATGGTTGTAGGTATGAGCATAGTCTATGTCTTCTTAGTTTTATTAATGGTATCGATAATTATTTCATCAAAGATTTTTAAGGTTTCCGAGCAATCCCCTGTTTCAGTGGGTCCGGGTACAAGAAAAGATGACTCAAGTGAACTTATTACGGTAATATCATCTGCTATTACAGCATATAGAGCAAAAAAACTAAAATAAGAGTCGTGCGGGTTTAAATTGAAAAAAATACTATTTCAGGACACCTCCTTTAGAGACGGTTTTCAGTCTGTTTTTGGAGCAAGAGTACTGAGTGAAGATTTTATGCCAGCAGTGGAGGCTGCCGCAAGCGCTGGAATTACACATTTTGAAGCAGGCGGGGGAGCGAGGTTTCAAAGCCTCTTTATGTACTGCGGTGAGTCGGCATTTTCTATGATGGATAAATTTCGGCAGGCTGCAGGCCCTGATGCTACCCTGCAAACCCTTGCAAGGGGTATAAATGTTGTAGCACTTTCATCTCAGCCAAGAGATATGATAGATCTCCATGCAAAAATGTTTAAGAAGCATGGAATGACGCACATAAGAAATTTTGATGCACTTAATGACGTAAGAAATCTCGAATACTCGGCGCAGTGCATCAAAAATGCGGGTTTGCACCATCAGGTTGTTGTCACAATGATGGAACTGCCTCCGGGCTGCAGAGGGGCGCATGATGCAGAGTTTTATACTGCCACTCTGAAAAAGATACTTGATTCTGGCCTCCCATTTGATTCTGTTTGTTTTAAGGATGCTTCGGGCACTTCAAATCCAAAAAAGGTTTTTGACACAGTGAAATCAGCCAGACAACTTGTTGGACAAGATGTTGTTTTATGGGTTCATACCCATGAGACGGCAGCTCTGGGAGTAGCTCAATATACAGCGGCAATTGAAGCTGGATGTGACGGAATATGTGTTGCCAGGGCTCCGGTTTCAGGCGGCACATCACAGCCCGATATGATCTCTATGTGGCATGCTCTCAAAGGAACCGAATACAGCCTGGATATAGACGTAAATAAAATACTGGATGCCAATGCCGTTTTTAAAGAATGTTTAGAAGATTATTATTTTCCGCCTGAAGCTATGAGGGTCTCTTCAGAGGTATTGCTTTCTCCCATGCCCGGTGGAGCGCTTACTGCAAATACGATGATGATGAGAGATACGGGAACCCTCCATTTATATCCCCGAGTAATTGAAGCGATGTCTGAATGTGTGGCAAAGGGTGGTTACGGCACTTCTGTAACCCCTGTTTCTCAGTTCTATTTCCAGCAGGCTTATGCAAATGTAGTCCATGGGCCCTGGAAAAAGATCACCAACGGTTATGGAAACATGGTGCTTGGTTATTTTGGAAGAACACCTGTAGAGCCCGATCCACAGATAGTTAAAATTGCAGAAGAGCAAATGGGAAAGCCACAATTTAAAGGTGACCCATTAGATATACTTGATCCTGGAATTCCTAAAGCAAAAGAAATACTGGAAAAAGAAGGTCTTAGTGTAAATGATGAAAATTTGTTTATTATAGGTGCTCTCCAGACCCCTGGCGGCAATAAGGGGCTGGATTTTTTAAAAGGGAATTACTCAATCAATGTAAGAAAATTATCTGAGGAACTAAAAAATAAACAAACTCAACAAAAGCAGCAAACATCCGGGCCCCCCGGCGGTCTTGAAGAGTTTGTGGTAACGGTTAATGGTAAGGATTATGACGTTAGAGTAAGGGAAGGCAGCAGTGAAGTACAATCTGTTAGAGAAGTTCTAGGGGCCCCCAATCTTGTTTCCAATACTGCTGGAAATATAATTGAAGTAACAGCAAACCTTCCAGGCAATGTATATAAAATCGCTGTTAGCAAGGGAGATCAGGTAGACGAAAATGACACGCTTGTGGTACTTGAAGCCATGAAGATGGAAACTCCGCTTGTTTCACCATCGCCGGGAAAAGTAAGTTCAATAGACGTTAAACTCGGTGATGTCGTTGAAGCGGGTCAGCTTATACTTACTATTGAAATATAATGAGCTTAGAATTTAGTCGTATTTTCATACTATTTTTATTAATATTGCCGGCTTTTTGTGCTCCAGTCAGCAGTTTTGCAGAATCTGGCTTTGCAGATAAAAAATCAGAAATAGAGTCCCTATCCCAAACAGAGCAGAAAATACCTCCGGTAAAACAGTTATTTAAAAATATTGCAAAGTCTACGGGTATAGCGGGTTTTATAAGAGGAAACCAAAACGGCTGGACAGGCGGATACGGCAGGCTGCTGATGATTCTTATTGGATTTTTGCTGCTTTATTTAGGTATCGCCAAGGGTTTTGAGCCCCTTCTTTTGGTTACAATATCGTTTGGATGCATCTTATCAAACATCCCGCAGGCAGGCATCAATGAACCTGGAGGAATAATTTACTATATATATGAAATCGGAATAAAAACCGGGGCATTTCCTTTAATAATTTTTATGGGAGTTGGGGCGCTTACTGATTTTGGACCACTGCTTGCAAATCCCAAGACCATTTTACTTGGTGGTGCCGCTCAGTTTGGGATATTTTTTACATTGATCGGAGCTATAGCTCTTAGTCAGTTTGTTCCGCAAATTAATTTCTCGTTTCAGGACGCAGCATCCATTGGAATCATAGGAGGCGCAGACGGACCTACCGCTATTTATCTAGCTTCTCAATTATCACCGCGATTGCTGGGGGCTATATCTGTAGCCGCGTATTCCTATATGGCTCTTGTTCCACTAATACAGCCTCCGATTATGAGACTTCTTACTACATCTGAAGAAAGAAAAATTAGAATGAAACAGTTAAGACCTGTTGGAAGAACAGAAAAAATAATGTTTCCTTTAATTGCATTAATATTATGTATGCTATTGGTGCCTTCCGCAGCCCCCCTTATTGGTTTTTTTATGTTTGGAAATCTTATGAAGGAATGCGGAGTTGTTGAAAGGCTTTCAGATACTGCAAGAAATTCTTTGATAAATATTACAACTATCTTCCTTGGTCTTGGAGTTGGATCACAACTATCAGCGGATCAGTTCTTGTCTGTCGAAACCGTTGGGATTTTGCTATTGGGTATCGTTGCTTTTAGCATTGGAACTTCAAGCGGAATTTTGATGGCTAAATTTATGAATATGTTTTCTAAAACAAAGATCAACCCACTCATAGGCTCTGCCGGGGTTTCTGCTGTGCCCATGGCTGCCCGAGTTTCTCAGGATATTGGAGCAAAGGAAGATCCGCAAAATGCGCTTCTTATGCACGCTATGGGGCCAAATGTTGCCGGAGTGATAGGTTCTGCTGTTGCGGCAGGTATGCTGCTTTCAGTTTTTCAGTAATATACTATTTTCAGGTATATTTTATTATAAAAATTATTTAAGAAAAAACAAATAATCTGACTGATGGCCAAAAAATCTAAAAAACTCAGTATTAAGAAAATAATTGATGCAAATAAAAATACGTTTAGCATCGTCAAGTTTATAGTCACCTATGTGGTCTTAATGGGTGGGTTTTTTGCACTACTGAGGTTTCAGCCTGTAAGCGGAGTGGGTGATTTATACAGTTTCTATGAAACAGGTCTCATATCAAGCTGTGTGGAGTTATTAAATTTTTTAGGATTAAAGGCTTCGGGGCAGGGTTCGCTGCTTTTTCTTCCCAATATTACTTTTGATGTCAGATTTGGTTGTAACGGGCTTGAAGCCGTGCTCATTTATGCAGTAGCGGTTATTAGTTTTCCTGCTAAATGGTTAAAAAGAACAATTGGTATTGCCGCAGGTTTCTTGATTATTCAGGTCATTAATTTACTGCGAATTGTGGGTCTGGCATATTCAGGTGTTTATTATAGGGACATTTTTGATTTATTACATATTTATATAGCGCAGGGGATTATGATTGCCGTGGCTCTGGGTGTGTTTTTAATTTACATTTATTATTTAGGTCATGGAGAAAGCAGACAACAAAAAGCAGCTTAGAAAAAGGCTAGTTAATATTTCACTCGTTTTCATAGCCGCCTTTGTATTGTCACTTGCGCTTTGGCTTTTTGTTGGCAAATACTATGGATATGTGATCACGTCCATTTCAGCCCATGCAATTGCGCCTGTTAAAAACCTGCAACTCGATCTAGTAAAGTTCGATACAAAAGATAAAAACAATATAAGCACCTATTTTAGAACCCAAAAACCATTATCAAAAAATGTCGGATTACTCCAAAATGTAGATTATAGACATTTCACTTTCAATGTGCCACTAACAATTGGTATTATCGC
>SMUY01292164.1_pt1 | contig 11316 bp, 11 predicted proteins | sample 2456441 | NCBI WGS metagenome assembly SMUY01 (sample SAMN11095931, study PRJNA526329) | marine sediment metagenome | biome: Marine sediment; feature: Surficial sediment; material: Deep marine sediment; isolation source: Hadal surficial sediment | place: Pacific Ocean | collected 2014-11 | depth...
ATCTGACGGCGAACTTTCAGCTGGCGTCCGACCTGACCCTGTTTGTTCGTGGCACGAATCTGCTCGATGAGGATTATGAACAGGTCTTTGGTTACCAGACATTGGGGCGCTCCGGTTATGTCGGCCTGCGCGCTTCATTCGGCCGGTAGGAGATACCCCAGGCCGAGCTGCGCCAATTAGTGATCTATGGCATCGCCTTCAGGAGCTCCAGTGCGCCAGCGGCAACTGCCTGCAGACCGACTTCGTCACTGCCGACAGCGTTAACGTAGATCGCCTCCGCAAATGCACGTGTGTTGTGTATTTTCGCCCACCCGGCTTGCGATGCGTATACATCGTTCCAACTATCAAACGGATCCGCGGCGGCCAGGGTTGCGAACCAGTCGATCCATTGTGAATCGGTGAACGCATTCCGAGCGGCCATAAACAGGATCGGGCGCGCGAGTCGTTCGTTTTCCCCATAAATATAAAAGTGCTCGCCAGGTGGTGCGATCTGGCTACCAATTGCATCTCTTATCTGTAGCAACTGTGCCTGGGTTACCCGTTGATTGAGCGTCAGCTGCATTTGCAGATCTGCAGTGTGTGCGACGGCGTGGCGCCAACCATCCTGTGCATCAAATCCCCGGTAGTCTCGGATCGAGCGCATATAGGACGTCGAGATCGCTACCAGGCCAGCACGTTCGTCAGCCGAGAAAATCTGATCAATGCGATCTGCCCTTGCCACCTCTGCCAGCACCAGCGCGACAAAGGGTTTGCGAAAGCCGGGCTGATCTGCAGCGCTTGATTCCAGCTGCAGGGTCATCGTCGCCAAAAGGTCCTTGACCGCTTCAGGTCGAAGTTGCTTGCCACGCAACAGGGCAACGAAGCCCTCGTATGCAATGTCATCCCGAATTAATGGATCCGGATCGCCCAGGCAGTCCACCAGTTCAACGGCGAAACGTTCGCGTCGCGCGAGGTCAGCGATTACATAGCCCTCCTCCTTGAGCTGCAGTAATTCGCTGCGGTCCAAGTCCAATGGATCGCACGACGATGCCTGCACCAGCAATGGCAGCCAAAACACGATCAAAATTATGGCAGCAACGCGTTTTCTCGCAGCACGATTCTTGCCGGTCTGGTTGGCCATGCGGACTCACCCTCAATACTCAGGAATTGATGGGTAGATGATACGCAAGTAGCACGTGCTTTCAGCACGCTATGTAGCTGAAGCTCCGGGATGCTCAAATTCGAGGAAATTGAGCCCATGGACAGAGTTCGTTCCGACCGCAACGGCATCTTCCAGGAGCTTTGATTTCGAATGACTCGCGCTCTTGCTGTCTGTCACGAGTCTCTCGGCAAGCCGGGCATAGGATCTCCAGCGCCGCAATACAGTTGCATTGCGCAGATGCAGATCCCGCAGTGCTCCGCGATGATCGATAAGCACGACGAGTGCGGCGGCGAGCATGGTCATACGCCACGCACAGACAAATACCACGCGCCGCCATGCGCTCTGCGTTTGCGTGCGCAGGAAATCGGTATGGAAATGCAGGTGTGCGCGTTCGTCGTTGACCAGCTGTGCGAGTAAGGATTTGAGACGCGACGGTGGCAATCTGGCTGCCAGGAGATGGTAATAGCAAATTCCAACCACCTCTGCGGCAAGCAAAACGAGGACTTTCAGGCGCAACCCAAATAATCGGCGGGCGAAAACGAAAAGACTCGAAGTCCAGTTCCGCCGAATCAGGTTGCCACCGAGATTTCGAATGCAAATCGCCAGAATCTCAGCATGACGGTGTTCCTCATCTACAAACAGCTGTATGGCATTTGCATAATTTGAATCAATGTCATCGATCAGGCTCTGCCGTGCCTGTTCGATTATTGTGCCACCACCCGATTCGCCCAATTGAAAAATCGCAAGTGACTTCGCGAGCGACGCCGGTAGCGCTGAATAGTCCTCAGATGTGTCCAGTTCGGGCAATTGTCTTTCGCTGCGACGTTTAAAGAACTGCTGCCACCTTGCCCAGTTGACGATTTCCGCTTGCATGTCTTACTCCCTATTAACCCCGGTCAAAGAGAGTTGTAGCAACGAATTCTGCCGATCTTCAGGTTCAAATGTGCCAGATTGTGGCACCAGGCCGCAATTATCCCAAATTATCCGCCTAACTGATCTTTCAGTTCCGCAACCTCTGCTTCGAGCGCTTCCAGTCTCCGCGCCAGATCCGACACACTGATTCGCTCCGAAGGTCCGCTGGTCGCAACAGCTTGTGCCTGCGCCGCATGTGCCTCGACATCAACCGGGCCGGAAAACAGGTGCATATACTCGGAATCCTTACGCCCTGGCGTGCGTGGCAATTGCATGACCAAGGGGTTGCCCTCGGTCTCCATGAGGACGTTGAGAGCTGCCACAACGGCATCATTGCCGGCAAACGTGTGCAGCCGTCCGCTGTGTGCCCGTAGCTCGCCCGGAGTCTGCGGACCGCGCAATAACAACATGCAGACAATGGCGTATTGCGCCGATTCAAACTGGTAATCGCTGAACCGGGTGTTGCAAAAGCGCTGCGTATATTTTTCCACCCGGCTCTTGAAATTTTCTTCCGTGCGCAGGAGATGTTTTGTTTCCAGATCACGCACGGTTCGCTGCACCCTGCCCGGCTCCAGCGCCATCATGGGATGGCGGCCGGATTTTTGATTGCATGCATTGGTCAAAGCGTTGAGCGTTAACGGATACTGATCCGGAGTGACCACGGACTTTTCGAGCAGGCAGCCAATGATGCGGGCTTCATTGGCAGTCAGGTTTGGTAGCACTGGCAAATCCTCAGATAACGAATTGTGGCGGTTGACTGATTGTTGCAGAATTGGGCTGCCACTATGAAGTCATTTTGACAAGGGCTACGCATTCATAATCCTGGCAGAATCTCTGCAGGACGCCGCTTACCAGTCGGCAGACACTTATATCGGTGTGGTGGCATTACCTGGCTGCACTGGTGGGCGATAAGCAGGAATGCCGACCCGATCATGTTTCGCGGTGAGCCGAACCCCCCGGATTACCTATTGAAACTGACTGAACTCAGCGAACACAACCGCACTACCGAGCCCTGATCGCATCGGTCCAACAGGAATTGCTGTTGCCGATCGCGGGTACATGATTGTCTTCTATATTATAAACATACCGATATATCAGTAGTATATAGTGCCTTTCTCGATTTAACTTTACTTAGCTTGGCTCTACGGGTAGATCGCATTCGCGTTGTGGGCGGAGGCGTCATCCGGCCGGTTGGTGCAGGATTTTCGCGGTGGCCCGGCAGTGATAAGGTCGCAAGACAGCTGAAAAAGTCAAAATTGTGAACGCCAACACCCTAAGCGCGTGCCTGCCCAGGAATTCTGGAGTACTCTCCATAGTCATGCAGGCGGGTAAATCCCTGCTACACGTATGGAGAGAAAAATGGCAATGTTCAGGAAATCAGATGACGATCGGCATGAGCTTTCATCGCCACCGAAAATAGGACAGTCGAGACCAGTGCGATCCAAAAACGTTTCAGTCATTGGGCCTACCCTGGTATTCAAAGGGGAATTATCGGCCGATGAAGACCTGGTAATAGAGGGGCAGATCGAAGGCACGATTGCCCACCACAAGAAAAACCTCACGATCGGCAAGGAAGGCCGGGTCAAAGCAGATATCCACGCCAGTTCGGTCCTCATCGAGGGGCAGTTGATCGGGAATATTCACAGTGAAGGCGTGGTGTCGCTGTCCAGCACCGCCAGCGTGAAAGGCGATATCCATTGCGGCCGCATTGTTATGGAAGATGGTGCACGATTCACCGGAAGAATCGAGATGGGTGAGGCGCGCAAGGCCAAAATAGCGCCAGAGGCGGCGCCAATCATCGCGGATAAAGCCGAAAAACTCTCAGCGTAGCGCGAAGTTACGGCAAGCTAGTAAAAACGGGAGAGGCCCCGGCTTTGCCGGGGGATCGGTCGGTGGCTGCTGTACCGGAGCTGGCGTGGACGAGTCACTGTGGCCACAGCCGGACAAAACCAGCACCAGCATGAGCATAATAAGCCAGCTAAGAGCTGATATTCGCATGCGGCGAATCGCTTGAGAATGGTTGACGGTCATATTCTTCTGATTTTGTGCGTCAGCGCCGCATTATAGAGTGACTTATTGACTCAGTGTTACTAACAGACATACTGCGGTATGCATTATTCGATGTATGTCGTTCCTGTGTTATTGCCGGTTCTGTTTTGGTCCGGGTATCACTATTACAAAGATCGGCATCTGCCGGAGCCAGTGGGACATTTATTACTCGCTTTTATCCTGGGTTTCGCCGCGTTCTGGCTCGGGAAACTGATGTATTTCGGTCTGGGCCTGGTAGATCTGAGATTCGACGCCTATGTGCTGGCTGAGAGAAATCCGGTCGGCCTGTTCTTCTATGCGGTCCTGGTCATTGGTGTCGTCGAAGAGCTGTCGAAAATGCTGTTTTTCCTCTTCATCATTCTGCGCTTTCGGGAATTCGACGAGCCGATTGACGGCATCATTTATGCCTCTTTCATCGCGTTGGGCTTTGCCACGATGGAAAATATTCAATACCTGCAATACGTGAGTGGCTGGGAAGCCATCGCGAGAGGTTTTGCCGGTCCGCTGGTGCACATCCTGTTTGCGTCGATCTGGGGCTTCTACATCGGTGTCGCGCATTTGCAGCGAAAAGCGCTGCTCGCCACCGCCTTGAGTGTCCTTGCCATCACCGCATTGCTACACGGTATTTACGATTTTGTCGCAATCGGACTGCCGGTTACCGCGTTGCCGGCCTCTGCCCTGCTGCTGCTTGGTATCTGGATGTGGCGCATGTACTTGATTCGCGACTTGCACGATGAGGCGCAAGCCGGCCACGCCGACAGCGACAGCTAACTGATGGACTACTAGCTGCGGTTATAGGGATTAAACGAATCGTCAGAAGACGTTTCCTGCGACGGCTCCTCGAGGCATAGCTCAGTGCTATCTTCCTGGATGAGTTCCTCGCAGCGCTTCTGTATCAGGGACAGATTTAACGAAACGTTAGTTTGTGAAATTGGCGTATCCATACGATTGCCCTGGGCATTGGGTGACTTTTGCTTGGCGTTGTCGCGATTTGGCGACATCTCTTCGGTCACAGTATAGAGACGGGATTGCGCCTGAAATGTGAACTGCATCACATTTTTCAGCCGAATACCTCGTTAAATCAATACCTTATGTCATATCCGCTGTTTAATAGCGGACCAGCGCCGAACCCCAGGTGAAGCCCGCGCCAAAAGCCTCGAACAGCAGCAGTTCACCACGTTTTATGCGTCCGTCGCGAATAGCAACGTCGAGCGCCAGCGGAATCGATGCACTGGAGGTGTTGGCATGTTCGTCGACCGTGACGACGACATGCTCCATGGGAATCTCAAATTTCTTCGCGGCGGCGACAATAATCCGCAAATTGGCCTGATGCGGGATCAGCCAGGCGATGTCCTTTTTATCAATGTTGTTTGCGATCAGCGTTTCTTTTGCGATTAAACCGAGTGTGCTGACTGCTTTCCTGAAGACTTCGTTGCCCTTCATCTGGATAAAAGCAGCTTCCGCGCGTACCTGCGCATAGCCCGAAGAAATTCCGGCGGGTACGTGCAATAGTTCCTCGAATTGCCCATCCGCATGAATGTGTGTTGACAAGATGCCGGGCTCGTCCGCAGCGCGAAGAATCACCGCACCTGCGCCATCGCCAAAAAGAACGCAGGTCGAGCGATCCGTCCAGTCGAGAATTCGGGAGTATGTCTCGGAGCCGATGACCAGAGCGCAGCGTGCGCCGCCGGTGCGGATAAATCGATTGGCAATGTCCAGCGCGTAAAGAAAGCCGGAACAGGCAGCATTTATATCGAAAGCCGGCGAATTCGCGATGCCAAGGCGTTGCTGAATCGAGCAGGCGCTGGCGGGAAATATCTTGTCCGGAGTCGAAGTTGCCAGAATGATCAGATCAATCTCACTGGCCTCAATCTCAGCCGCCTCTATTGCCTTTTTCGCAGCGGCGAGCGCCATGTCTGAGGTGGTTTCATTTTCAGCGGCAATGTGGCGGCGCTTAATGCCCGAGCGCTCGCGTATCCACTCGTCTGAAGTGTCGAGACTCTTTTCGAGCTCTTTGTTGCTCATTATCCGTTCCGGCAAATAGCCACCAGTGCCGGCAATTTTTGACCATGTCATGTGAGCGGATCCTGTATGAAAACTCATTGTTAGTTGTGGCGCCTAGCGTTTGATGAACGCAGCAAGTTCGCGAATGGTTGGATAATCAAACAAGTCGCTGATATCTACTTTGCCCGGGTGTTTTTCCTCGATCGCAAGTACGATTTCCGTCAGTGTAAGAGAGCTCACGCCAACTTCAAACAAATTGTCATCCGGACCAATTCTACGTTCTTTGGAGAACTCGCGACAGATGAGCTCAATTTCTCTTATCAGTGGATCGGCGTCGAGATCGTCATTGGTTTCGAGCGAAGTGGACAATGAATCAACAACGTCACTGAACTCACCCTCGAGGTAGGCGGTGGTCAGGTGCACTCTTTGTACCTTGCCACTCGTTGTCTTGGGAATACGCGTCACTGGTATCACGTGATCAACCTCGAGGCCGGTGTGTTCACCAACTGTACTACGGACTCGGTCAGCAAGATCGCGAAAGGACGCTATATCCTGTCGAAACAAAACAAAAACCAGCAATTCTTCGGCCTGGCTTGTAGCAGAGGTAACACCGGCAACGACAACCTTGCCAAGATCGAGACCGTCAATGCGCGTGACAATTTCCTCGAGATCGTGTGGATAGTAGTTCTGTCCATTGACGATAATGATGTCTTTGGAGCGGCCGGTGATAACCAGCTCGCCATCAACAATGACGCCGACATCGCCGGTTCGCAGCCAGCGATCTGCAGTAAACAACTCTGCTTCGGCTTCATCGTCGTTGTACAAGCCGCGAGTCACGCTAGTGCCATGTACCTGAATATTGCCGACCAGGCCATCATCCAGGATCTGGTTACTGTCGTCTGTGATGCGAATTTCGCAATCGCGGGCGGCAGCACCCACTGTGACGAAACTTACGGCATCGGCGGCGTCAGGTTGCAGGCTTACATAGGGGGCGCCGATACGCAATTTGTGTCTGTCCACGGTGATGCGGGAATACTCCGTGCCCGGTGTCGGCATCGAAACGCAAACCGTAGCTTCCGCAAGACCATATACCGGAAACATGGTGCTGCGTTGCAGACCGAACGGTGCCAGAGCTTGTAAGAACGATTCGCAGAGGTCCCAGGATATTGGTTCCGCACCATTCAGTATCAGGCGTACAGAAGACAGGTCGAGATCTGTCAGACCTTTGCGCTCGAAAAGCTTCAGGAAATGCTTGTAACCGAAGTTAGGCGAGCAGAGCTGGGTTGCTCGCAATTCACTGGCTTTGCTCATCCATAACAATGGACGGCGCACGAAAACACTGGTGTCCATTACTGCATGGTTCATGCCTGCTGCAAGAACACTCAGGTGATAGCCAATGAGGCCCATATCATGGGTCAATGGCATCCAGCTCAGGCTTTGGTCGTCGGCCCCCCAGCCGGCACCTTCGACGATTGCCCTGATGTTTGTGGTCAGGTTGTAATGCGTAAGGCAAACGCCTTTCGGATCGCTGGTCGACCCCGACGAATATTGAATAAAAGCCGTGTCCTGCGGGTTTGCGGTGAAGACGCTGCCAGCAGAGCCTGTGCCGAGGTCACTTTCGGTTACCGTTCGTGTTTCGAGTTTCTGTTGAATGACGTTCTGGTCATGTGTTTTGCTAAATTGCAGCAGCCTTTCAAGCAGATCGGAATCGGTGTACAAGGTTCCTCGCTGTAATTGACCCAGAATCCGAAAAAGTTTGAAGCGATGTTCATCGCTGATGCCAACCGCAACGGGAACCGGAACGATACCGCCCAGAATACTGGCCCAGAATGCCGTCACAAATCTTTTATTTGATTTGGTGAAAATAACCAGTTCATCACCGGCCGATACCCCGCGATTTTGCAGTTCGCCCAGCAGATTGACCGCGTCATCCCATAACCGGGAAAACGAGAGAACGGTCTCATCTTTGTCACCATCGATAAAACGGATTTCCCGGTCTTTCGCACGCGCGTCCTGAAGGAGTTGCGTCAGATCATCGTAGAGTTGCATCTATTGTTTTTCGCGCAGGTTAGGAATCAGGAAGATATCATTTAGCGTACGCAGATTGATGCCGAGCTCAAGTTCCGGTTCAATCTCTGTCGCCAGTGTCATATGAAATTTTTGAACGAGCAAGCCAAGATGGACTTTCATTTCGAGGAATGAAAAATACTCACCAAGGCACCTGCGCGGCCCAAGCGAAAAGGGGAAGTAAGGCCGATCGCCTTTCTTGTACTCGCTGTCCGGACCAAACCGATCCGGATCAAAACGATCCGGGTCCGGCCAGTACTCTTTTGTGCGGTGCAAAATATAAGGTGATAAATAAATGTCGGCACCTGCACTGACATCAAAGTCGGTGAATGCATCATTGCGTTCAGCGCGTCGGGTGAATAACCAGACCGGCGGATAAAGCCTGAGTGTCTCCTCGAGCAGGGCCTGCGCGTACACCATGTCGGTCAGGCTTTCCTGGTCGATCAGATTCGGCTGCGCCAGTTTCTGCCTGGCTTCCTGCAGCAGTTGACGTTCCGCTTCTGCATTCCTGGTAATCAGGTACCAGGCCCAGTTGAGCGTCCCTGCTGAGGTTTCGTAGCCGGCCACGATCAACGTCATCAATTCATCGAGCAGCTCGTCATTATTGAAGCCGTTACCACTCTTGTCGGTTGCGGACAAATAAATGCTGAGAAAGTCGAATTGCTCAATGTCGACCCGTGCCCTGCGCTCGGCAATGATGCTGAGTAACAACTCCCGCAATTCTCTGAGCTGCATGACAACGCGCAAATCCCGCGTCGAGTCCCTGCTCAGAAACGCGAACGGATTCTTGCCGTCTTGCATGATCCGGCGCTCGTAGTCAGGACCAAACACGGTGCGAAGAATCAGTTCGAGCCCAAAGTCGCTCATTTCCTGGGTGATGTTGAGTTCACCGCCCGCTCGCGCGACCTCCTCCCAGGCAATAGCACGTTTTTGCGTGCAGTCAATCATCAGGCCGATCAGCCGATGTACGTTTTGCCGGCTAAAGGCCGGTTGAATCATCGTGCGTGCGCGCCGCCAAATGTCACCGTCGCTGACAATAATTCCGTTGCCGAGTAACATCCTGACTCTCTCGAATCCCGGGCCCTTGCGATACTTGCTGTGGTGTTTGACCAGGAGCTGCCGCACTTCAGCGGCATCGTTGATAAAAACAGCCTGCCGCCCGTTCTCTTGCTCCAGCCCGACCAAATTCCCATACTGCGACTGCAGGTCCTGCAGCAGCGACAACGTGGCCGCATCGATGCCCAGCACCTGCTGTTGCTCAGGACCGGGCGGATGGCGCATATCGGAGTTAGGTAGGTTCATCGATGAGGGGCTGATAACTGGCTGAGGACGCCTGGGCAGGCGCAATATTACATTGACCCGCACGCAACCGATACCGCAAACTTCCTTGCCAGAGGGAGTTAGTAGTCCATCAAACCACCCTTGTTGGACGAGTAGTGACAATTCATACCTGGTTCATTTGATTCCGCTAAGATTTCCAAGCTGGAAATCATTATCGTTTCTCAAGACAACGCACAAACCAAGGGATATTTGATGTCCGAGCAGGCCAACAAACCGGATTTTTCTGATGTTGAAGCACGCCGCAGCAGCCGCACGCGACGCACCATGTCATTCGGCAGGCGGCTGTACTACACGTTGGGAATGCCGCTGGTACGTGCGCTCTTTTATCTCGGCTCCGCGACCTATCGGGTGCAAAAAGTCATCGGCAGCGACGTTGTGGAGCGCATTATTGCCGACAAGAAAGGCGTCTATGCGCCCTGCTACTGGCATCAGAATCACATTCTTTGCGCGAATTTTCTGCGTGGCTGGATAAAACGAGGCTTTCGTGCCTGCTTCCTGGTGTCGGCCTCTGTCGATGGCGAGGTTCCGGCCCGTATCGCTCATGCATGGGGTGCCGAGGTCATCCGCGGCTCGGCAAACCAGAGCGGCGCCCTCGCCCTGCGTGACATGCAGCAAATGATGAAACGTGGCATCTCGATCGTAACGACGGCGGATGGCCCCAACGGCCCGAAGTACGAATTCAAGCCTGGCGCGGTTCTCATGGCACGCATAGGCAATGTGCCGATGGTGCCCATTGCCTGTGCTGCAGATCGTGCCTGGTACCTGAAGCGTTGGGATGATTTTATGATTCCGAAACCCTTCGCCCGTATCGTTCTGGCCGTCGGCGAACCAATAAGCGTGCCGCGGGGCACGCCATTGAACCAAATCGAGGAGTATCGTATGCAAATGCAATATGCAACTAATGCCCTCATGGCGGAGTCGAAGCAGGTATTTGGCGATAAAGTGAGCCGTAATTAGGTGACTTCGATAATGCAGCAAAGCCGCTGGAAAATTACCGCCTGGTGCCATCTGCTAATGCTGATGGGCGTCTGTGGTGTTCTTCTCACCTCCGGTGCCGCTCTTGCCAGTGAGATGCTGGTGCCGCACACGGCCGAATACAAGATAAAAATCAGCATTCTTGGTGGCAGGTTGCTGACCTCGTTTCAGCAAACCGAGCAGGGCTACAGGGCCACCTCGACCATCAAAGCAACCGGATTGGCCCGCCTGGTTGCGCGCGGCAATATTACCGAAAGTTCTTTGTTTACGGATTTTGCTGACGGCATTCGTCCCGCTGAATTTCATTCGGTCGATTCATTGTCAAGGGGTGGCGAAGTTGTCGATCTGACGTTCGACTGGGACGCGCAGGAGGTTGCAGGGCAGATAAACGGTGAGGATTTTCGCGCGGATCTTGATGGCATCGTTCACGACCGTGTCTCGCTGCAATATGCATTGATGCATGATTTGATGAACGGTGGTCACAGGGACTCCTATTCCCTGCAGGATGCTGAAAAACTAAAACTGCTAACAGTGACCAACATCGGCAGCAAAATAGTGAAGGTACCGTTCGGCAAGTTTGAGGCAATCGGCATTCAGCATCGTGCCGGCAATTCCTCACGTGTGACGACGTTGTGGTGTGCCAGGGAACTCGGGTATTTGCCGATAATGATCGAGCAACACCGCAAGGGAAAATTAAACGTTCGCGCAGTTTTAGCGAACTACACACCTGATGTGCAATCCGTCGCAGATGTTGACACCCGCTAGTACTAACGGGAGCCCCTCCCCGGCTCTGCCGGGGAGGCAGCCGCAGTTTGACAATTCCGGAA
>SMUY01082429.1_pt1 | contig 11312 bp, 10 predicted proteins | sample 2456441 | NCBI WGS metagenome assembly SMUY01 (sample SAMN11095931, study PRJNA526329) | marine sediment metagenome | biome: Marine sediment; feature: Surficial sediment; material: Deep marine sediment; isolation source: Hadal surficial sediment | place: Pacific Ocean | collected 2014-11 | depth...
GAGCGACCGTGCCCCCGCTGATCGAACCCGAAAACGGTGAACCCTCGCGCCACCAACGACTCGGCCACCAGATCGTAGCGCCCGGAGTGATCGCCGAGACCGTGGACGATCACCACCAGGGCGACGGCTTCCTCGGCCTTCCACAGACGCCATGCCAGCCGTTTGGCACCCACGCCCTCGAAGGTGCCTTCGGTCATGGAGTCATCCGGCCTCCAACATCCGAAGCAAGAGGGCCATCGTAGCCTGAGCCGCCCTCTCGCGTACTCCGGCACGATCCCCCCCGAAGCGTTCCCGGCGCACTTCGCAGCGGCCGCCCAAATAAGCTGCGAAACATACCGTGCCTACCGGCTTCTGGGCGGAATGTCCGCCCGGCCCCGCGATACCGGTCACGCCCAGACCCGCATCCGCACCCATGGTCTGCGCGACGCCGCGCGCCATGGCAGCCACTACCTGCTCCGAAACGGCGCCGTGAGCCTCAATGTCCTCCCTGGACACACCCAATGCGTCTGTCTTGATCCGATCAGCGTAGGCCACCAACCCTCCCACGAAGTACTCGGAGGCGCCGGGAAGATCGGTCAACCGTTTCGCGATCAAACCACCCGTACAGCTCTCGGCCACCGCCACCGTCCGCGATGCGGCCACCAGGGCCCTGCCGAGCGCATCCGCCATGTCACGCCGGTCGGAGTGGTACCGATACTCCCTCACCACCGGCTCCAGCGCTACCTCGATCGAATCCAACCAACGGGCCGCCTCGGCGCTGTCGACTCCCCGGGCCGTGAGCCGGAGTTCCACCCCACCCAGCCCGGGCAGGTAGGCCAGGGCGACCGGACCCATGTCCTCGGGCAGGACCGACTCGACCATCTCCGCGAGAACGGACTCCGGAACTCCCGACGTTTGAATGTGGCGATGGTGGAGAGGGCGGAGCCGGCCGGCAAAGCGCTGCGACAAAAGGGGCACCACCTGTTCCTCAACAAGACGAATCAGCTCGCCCGGCACACCCGGAAGGAGGATCACCAGAGATCCCTCGACCTCCACCGCCTGCCCTGGCGCTGTGCCCAGGGAGTTCGGCAAGATTCGTGCGCCCTCCAGAACCTGTGCTTGGGACACGTTTCGCTCCGGTAGCACCTCATAGCCACGGGCTCGAAAGCGATCTTCGAGTCCGGCCAAGAGGTCTCCATCCACCCGAAGAGATGCACCCGTCACTTCAGCCAGGGCCTGGCGGGTACAATCATCAGGAGTGGGCCCAAGACCTCCCGTGACCAGCACGACCTCGGCTGAAGCAGCGGCCTTCACCACCGCCGCGGCGATGTGGGCCTTGGCATCCGAGATCGTCCAACCGCAACAAACGGGCACCCCGAGATCCGCTAGCCGGCGTCCGAGCCAAGCGCTATTGGTATCGACCGTGTCGCCAAGGAGAAGCTCGTCGCCGATCGCGACGATGGCCGCCTTCGGGACGGAGGCTGCCAAGGATCAGTCCCGCACGCCGATGAGCGCGCGGTAGCTCCAAAAGTAGTCGATCATCGAGTACACGGTCAGGATGATCGCCATGCTCAGGGTCAGCCCGATCCAGGTCGCATGTGCGGCCGTGAATGCCCGCCAAGGCACCGAGTTCCAACCGACATCACGCGCCAAGCTCTGGATGGGATACCAGAACAGCAAGCCGCCCGAGAACAGGTTCTGCACGAGGGTCTTGTACTTGCCCGACGTGCCAGCCGCAATCACGACCTCCCGCCTCACGGCCCACTGCCGAAACAGTGTCACCACGACTTCCCGTCCCAGCACTACGATCATGACCCAGAGAGGAAGCACAGTCCACCATGGGATCATCCCGGCCGACCCCGGCCTGTGCGAGATGATGTAGAACGGCACTAAAGTTGAGGCCAGCAGCAGCTTGTCGGCCAACGGGTCGAGTAGCTTACCGACGTCCGTAACCAGGCTATGTTTTCGGGCAACATAGCCGTCCCAGAGATCACTGAATGCCGCAGCGAGAAAGAGCACGAACGCGGCGATCTGGGAACCGAACGTCGGTGCGAGCGCCAGGAGAAAGATTGCCGGGCAAGCAGCAATCCTGCCGATGGTGATGGTGTTGGGGAGGTTGAGCTGGCTCCCGGCCATAGCCTAAGGCCTCAGTTAAGCGCCTGGACAACCAACTTGCTCACCGAGCCGAGCGTCTCGAACACCCCTTTGCCCTCGATCGCAACACCCTCAAAATCGGACACGCCGGACGGATTGAGCTGCGCCCTGAGCTCATCGACCGTCATCGCGTTCGACAGATCTCGTTTGTTGTACTGGATTGCGAAGGGGATCTGTGTGAGGTCGTAGCCGTAGGATTCCAGGTTCTCGTAGAGGTTGTGCATGGCCTCTACGTTAGCCTCCATCCGTTCAGCCTGCGAGTCGGCGACAAAGATCACGCCGTCGACCCCTTTTAGGATGAGTTTCCTACTGGCGTTGTAATACACCTGTCCGGGAACTGTGTACAGATGAAAGCGGGTCTTGAATCCCCTTACCTCACCCAGGTCGATAGGAAGGAAGTCGAAGAACAGCGTCCGTTCGGTCTCTGTGGCCAGCGAGATCATCTTCCCCTTCGTGTCCGGATTCACCCGCGAGTAGATATACTCCAAGTTGGTGGTCTTGCCACCCAGTCCGGTACCGTAATAGACGATCTTGCAGTTGATCTCCCGGCTGGCGTAGTTGATCATCGACATGATCGGTTAGGCTCCTACCCCGGGGGCCCTACGGGCCGGACTATGAGAACGATCTGTCACGATCTCTTGCACTCTCCTTTTCGGCTTGGGCACAGCATTCGACCGCTTACGGTGAGCGGCCGCGGTCATCGGAGTCCTCATTCCCCGGAGGATTCGGAACCTAAGGTCGGTGCGTCGGTGAAGATAGGCAAGTTAGCTAGTGCGCGCTGCGTCCTGTTCCATCCGACCAATGATGACGGCCGCCCGATTCCGCAAACTCCTACGGGACTCCCACGCGACAAAGTCCTTCAGGAGGTTGATATTGTCCACGCTGGCGTCAGCGCGAGCCATATGCCCGAGTGCCGCGAGCCGCCGAATGAAGCGGGGGCTGAACAGATCCCTGCTGTGGCGGGCCATCTGATCCCGTATCACCAACGCGGCTACCGCCCCGGCCGCTGCAGCAGCGAGCATCGCGAGCGAGGTTCGCCGCAATCTGTCGTCCATGGGGCTACATCTCCCGACGACCCGCCAATGCTTCGGCGATCGTCGTACCGTCGACGTATTCCAGGTCACTCCCTACGGGAATGCCGCGCGCGAGCCGAGTGACTTTGATCCCGAGAGGACGTATGGTATTCTCGAGGTATACCGCGGTCGCTTCCCCCTCCACCGATGCGTTGGTCGCCACGATGACCTCGCTTACGGCATCGGAGCCCACTCGCTCAAGCAGATGCGGAATGCTCAACTCTTCAGGACCCACTCCGTCGAGAGGAGACAGCCTCCCCCCCAAGACGTGAAACACGCCTTTGAACTGACCCGTCCTCTCAATGGCACCGACATCGTATGCCTCCTCTACCACGCAGAGCAGAGAGGTGTCGCGGCCGGGATTCGAGCAGATCTCGCACAGGTCGGTCTCGGCGAAGTTCCCACAGCGCGTGCACGGTCGGATAGTCTCGGCTACTTCACGAATGGAATCGGACAGGCGAAGGGCCTCTTCCTTGGGGCGCTTCATCAGGTGGAAGACTAGGCGAATAGCGGTCTTTCGCCCAACTCCTGGGAGCCGGGCGAAATCCTCCGCCAGCCGATCGATGGCCGACATACTGGTCGCTGACGCAGCCGTCAGAAGAGTCCGGGAAGCTGCATCGGGAGCCCGCCGGTCGCCTTCTTCATCTCCTCTTCGTACAGGACGCGCGCCTTGTTCTGCGCCTCGCCCACCGCCGCCAGGACCAGGTCCTCGAGCATCTCCACGTCACGCGGGTCGACGACCGTGGGGTCGATGACGACCTTGGTCACCCCGCCCTTCCCGTCGACCGTTGCGGTGACCATGCCACCGCCGGATGACGCGGAGATTTCCTCGCCGTCGAGCCGTTCTTGCAGCTTCACCATCTTCTCCTGCAACTGCTGTCCCAGGCGCATCAACTGCTGCATATCAGTCATCCTAATAAATCCTTGGCAAACACTGTCTTAGGTTCATTCCAGGAGTTCGAGATCGAGTTCTTTTACCGCCTTCTCCAAGAGCGGTTCCCGCTGCATCAGCGCCTTCAACCGATCAGAACGTACGGTACCGGGACTGATGCGTTCGGCCGCCTGCCCGGGCGTGCCGCCCGCCTCCTTCACTACAACGTCGATCGGGCGGCCCAAGAGCTCACCCAAAGCCGCGGAAAGCCGGCGGCGGGCCACCGGGTCACTCAGGCGCTCGAAGCCCGGTCCGGCGGGCAGTTGGATTACGACCGAACCGTCATCCGACTCGCTTACCTGGGCCGCCCTCAAGAACGGCCCCATGCCTGGCGGAACCGCTGCGCCGGTATCCAGAATCCTCTCCCAAGCCCCCGCCACCGACTCGCCCTTTGGATTTTCCGATTCCGGCACCGGCTCGGCAATCGATTCCGGTTCTAAAGCGATCTTCGGTTCCTCGTCCGCCGCCGATGTAGCGTGTGCGTGATCCGGCTCAGACTGGCCCGGCTCCTCCAGCTGCTCCGGCTCCGACGGCCCTTCCGCCTCTGGTGGCGGGGGTTGTCGCGGTGCCGCCGACCGTCTCGGAGGGTCCCCTCCGGTAGGCTGCGGCGCGCCGCCGAGGCCGCGGATCAAGTCCTCGAGTGCGACCGTACTGTCTAGGTAACTGAGCCGCAACAGCAGCATCTCGAGCAGCATCTGGGGATTCTGGCTACGGCGGAGACTCCCGTCGCTCTCGAGGTCGGTAGCCATCGCAAGCATCCGTACGAGATCGCCCGGCCGGAAGGCGGCGGCGCGCTCGGCAAAAGCCTCCGTCCTGGTTCCTGCGATCTCCACCCCATCAGCCCCGAGTGCCAACCGCAGAAGCAGGCGAAGGGTCTCGACGAGTCCACGGTAGAACTCGACCAGGTCGTACCCCTCGTCCAGCAGGCCCTCAACGAAGCCGAAAACATCACCATGCGCTCCCTCGAGGATCAGATCGAGAAGCTCCAGGTATCGCTCCTCGTCGACGAGCCCGAGCACCCTCCGCACGGACTCCTGGGTCACATCGCCGCCGGTCAGCGAGAGCAACTGGTCCAGCAATGAGAGCGCGTCGCGCATACCGCCGTCCGCCTTCTTGGCGATGACTTCGAGGGCTCCTTCGGCCGCCTGAGCGTCTTCCAGCGCGAGAATGTTGCGAAGGCGCCCGATGATCTCCGCGGTGCCGATACGGCGAAAGTCGAAGCGTTGGCACCGTGAGAGAATAGGTGCCGCGACCTGTTGGATCTTCTGCGGCTCCGTGGTAGCGAAGATGAAAATGACGTGAGGGGGGGGCTCTTCGAGGATTTTCAGAAGTGCGTTCCAGGCCTCCTTGGTCAGCATGTGCGCTTCGTCGACGATGTAGACCTTGAAACGGCCCTCCTCAGACGGCGCGTACATTGCCCTTTCCCGAAGATTTCTGGCGTCGTCTACACCGCGATTCGAAGCCGCGTCGATCTCGACGACATCCAGAGCCGTATGGCCCCCCCAAATCCGCGAGCAGCTATCGCACTCGCCGCATGGTTCACCCTCATCCGTGCGCTCTGGACAGTTCAAAGCCATCGCCAGAACACGGGCCAGCGTCGTTTTTCCAACGCCCCGGGGTCCGCAAAAGAGGTAAGCGTGACCGACTCGGTCAGTGCTCACAGCCCGTCGGAGGGTCTCGGAAACGTGCTCCTGAGTGGCCACATCCGAGAAGGTGCGAGGCCGGTATTTTCTGGCTAAGGCGATGTGGGCCAAGGGCTTGTAGCTGGCGTGGTCCTATAAAGGGACGAGGGACGGCACTAAGAAAAAAATAAAGTGCCCCAGGCTACCCGCAGCGACGATCGCTGCACTTACCGCTGCTACCGGCGAGGTCCTGACGGAGTTCATGAGCTCCCGCCCTACGGACCTGGGGCACTTTCAAAAGGTATCGGTGACCCCACCGGCAGTCAACGGACAACGGACCGAAACGCCTTAGTTTGCACGCCTTTTCAGCAGTTTCGAGAGTCGTCGATCATCACGAGCGCCGCCACGCGTCCGGCGTATGCTCCAGGGTGGGAGGCCCATCGGAAACCTCCCGCACCGCAATGGCGTCGAATCGGATTGTGTCCCACCTCCCGCCATTCTCCTGGATCCAATGTCGGGCCACCTGCGAGATTTCGCGGCGCTTCCGCCAGGTGATGGCCTCCAAAGGGTGGCCGTACCCATCACCCCGGCGCCCTTTCACCTCGACGAATGCCAGCGTGCGCCCGCATGAGACGATAAGATCGATTTCCTTCCGGCCGAACCGGTAGTTCCGGGCAAGAATGGTCCACCCCCGAGCCAGAAGGTACTCCGCGGCCAACGCCTCGAACCGACGCCCAACTCGATGCGTGTTCATGGTGGACGGTCGCACGCGGTGGAAGGCGGTGGAATACGCGCATGGGACGACCCCACGTCCGGCGACCGGGGAAGCGGCCCCAGCCGCCGTCGCGGAGGCGAAGACGGGCTCCACCACCATGACCCAAAAGCAAAGAAAGGGTGGTCGCCGGCCCTTAGGTGCCGCTCACCACAGGACCGGGGAGCGGCCGAACGAGATCGCGCCCTATGGCTTCGGCGATGACGCCGATCTGCCCCATGAGTTCTGCGAACTGTTCGGGGTAGAGCGACTGGACCCCATCGGAGAGGGCGTTCGGCGGGTCCTGGTGCACTTCTATCATGAGCCCATGCGCTCCGGCCGCAACAGCGGCCCTGGCCATGGGGATCACCTTGGCCCGAATTCCCGTGCCGTGGCTCGGATCTGCGATGATGGGCAGGTGCGAGAGCGACTGCACGACCGGAATGGCGGTCAAATCGAGGAGGTTTCGCGTATGGCTGTCGAAACTACGAACACCCCTCTCGCACAGGATGACGTTCGGGTTTCCCTCTGCCAGGATGTACTCTGCGGCTAGCAGTAGTTCCGTAATGGTGGCGGCCATCCCACGCTTGAGTAGGATCGGCTTTCCGGAGCGACCCGCGCGACGCAACAGCGGGTAGTTCTGCATGTTGCGCGCGCCGATCTGGATCACGTCGGCATACTCGGCCACCAAATCCAGGCCCTCCGGATCGAGAGCCTCCGTAACGATCGCCATGCCGGTCTCGTCGCGGGCCCTGGCCAGCATGATCAGACCCTCCTCTCCGAGTCCCTGGAAAGAGTACGGAGAGGATCGAGGTTTGAATGCCCCCCCCCTGAGGATCGTCGCGCCCATGGCCCTGAGCTGGTGGGCGATTTCCAGGATCTCAGCCTCACCCTCGACCGCACATGGCCCCGCCATGATCGCTAGTGCGACCCCACCTATCTCGGTCCCGTTCGACAACCGCACCACCGTGTCATCGGCACACCATTCCCGGGAGACCTGCTTGTACGGGCGCGTCACCGCAATGAGCTCACGCACTCCGGGCATGCCCTGAATCCGTCCCTCATCCACACGCCCATCATTACCGACGACTCCCACGGTCGTGCGTTGCTTGCCCGGCATGGGGCGCGCGCTATACCCCATGGCCTCGATCTGGGCGGTTACGGCCTCGATCTGGGCGTCCGTGGCATCATGATTCATGACGACGAGCATGGGCATCTCACTAATCGGGGCCGCGGCGGCCTGTAACCCTCTTTATTACTACGGGCCTAAGTCTAAGAGCGGGAACAGATGTAGTCTACCGCACGTGGGCTTCTCCACCGGCCAGGCTTACCACCAAACCATCCTCGGCAACCCTCACCCGACCACCATACCCAGCCTGGGCGAGGAGTTCAGGCACGGCGTCGGAGTCCAAGTCCGGGTAAATGTGGGTCACGACCAGAAGATCGGGCGAGGCCTCCGCGGCAAGCGTCGCCAGCCCGGAGGGCGTGAGGTGGGTCCCAACCTTCGGTGGGTCGGGATAGGAGCACTCCGCGATCATCAACTCCGTTCCACGAAAGAACTTACCAAGGCCTGCTTGAGGTCCTGTGTCACCTGTGTACGACACGGTTCCGGCGTCGGTCTCGAGGCGATACGCGACTGAGGAATCGGTATGCAGTGTCGGGTGCGTCGACACGCCGAGGCCGCAGGATTCGTCGGACCACACCGAGTCCCGCGCCAACTCCAAGACCTCCAACGGAAAACCCGGGTCGAGCACGTACGCACCGAATGCCTGGGCCAGGCGGTCCATGAGACGGTGAACGCCCGGCGGGCCGACAACGGTGAGTGGGTCCGTCCGTCTCGGACTCGATCCGTGGCTCAGTGCGAAAAGCAGCGGGGCCAGGTCGCCAACATGGTCGGTGTGAAAATGGGTCAGCAGGATGTGGGATATGCGATCCCACGCAGCCCCCCAACGCGCCATCCCGTGCAGAGTGCCCGAGCCACAGTCCATCAACACGTGGATCGAGCCGGACGTGACATAATGACCAGCAGACCGCCGCGTGCTCGAGGGCACGAGAGTGCCGGACCCGAGGATTGTGACCTCAAAAGCCATGAGCTTCTATTAGGCGGCGGACCCGCTCGCCTTCGCGTCCTCACGCAGCCGGACCCCCACCACCGAACTCACGCCTGCTTCCTCCATGGTGACCCCGTATATCCAGTCGGCCGATTCGATCGTACGGGGGTTGTGCGTGATCACCACGAACTGGGTCTGTGCCTTGAACTCGCCAAGCAGCTTGATGAAACGGCCTATGTTGTTCTCGTCGAGCGGCGCGTCGACTTCGTCCAAGACGCAGAACGGGCTCGGCTTGACGAGATAGATTCCGAAGAGCAGCGACAGAGCCGTCAGCGCCCGCTCCCCGCCCGAGAGAAGGTCGATGCGTTGTGTGCGCTTGCCCTTGGGCGACGCGTGAATCTCGATGAGGGACTCGAGTGGATCGGAGGGGTCCGCCAGCCAAAGATCGGCTTCCCCACCCTCGAACAGCCTCCGGAAGGTGAGCTGGAAGTTGACGCGAATTTTTTCAAAGGTGTCCTCGAACAGCGAGATCGCGGTCTCGTTGATCTGCTTGATGGCGGCCCGAAGGTCATCACGAGCCTGGAACAGATCCTCCCGCTGCTCACTCAAGAAGTCCAATCGCTCGCTCTCCTCGGCGTGCTCCTCGACAGCCAGCATGTTCACCAAGCCGATGCGCTCGATCTTGGCCACGATTTCGGTGAGCTCCGCCTCGAGTTCCTCAGGCTCACCGTCAACGGGCTCGGCCTCGTCGAGCAGGCGCTCGAGCGGACGGCCCCACTCGGCCTCGAGGCGCTCCTGAATCGAGTTGACGCGGCTGCTCGCCTCCTGCCGCTCCAACTCGAGCCGATGCCGACGCTCCGTGGCCTCTCGCTCCGCCGACCGAGCCGTGCGAACCTTGCGCTCGATTTCCGTGAGGTTGGCGATAACCTCCGCCAGCTCCTTGTCCTTTTCGCGCAACAACTCTTCTACTTCCTCTCGCTCTCCGAACAGCCGTTGCGTTGCATCGCCTCCCTCGGCCCGGACCCGCTCTGCCTCTTCGAGATCCTTGGCCAACGCCAATTCTTCCTCGTCCAAGGCAGCGATGCGGCCCTCCGTAGAAGCCTGTTCCAGACGGAGATGCTCAGAGCGCTCACTCAGCCGGCCCACTGCCGCTTCGGCCCGGGCGAGCTCGACGCCCAGTCGATTTTCCTCTGCTCGCGCCGCTTCCCATTCCTCCTGCACTTCCGAGTGGGCATGCCGTGCCGCCTCGCGCTGCTGCTGGACCTTCCCTTCCTCGGCCAGCATCAGGGTCCGGTCCTCCCGGGCGCTCTTCGCCCGCTCCAGTAGCCCGGAGCGCCCAGCCTTCGTGCCTTCGAGTTGGCGGGTGAGTTCGTCCCGGTGGAGGTCCATGCGCGCCTGACGGTCCACGTGGGCGGCGGCCTCGGACGAGGCTTCTCTGAACCCGTCCTCAGCGGCCTGGAAGCTCGCGCGGGCAGCTTGTAAGTCCTTCTCGGCCTGGTCCACCTCGGTGCGAGCGTTGCCAGTCACCTCGCGAGCCGTTTGGGCCTCGTGATCGACTCCCGTCTGCTCGCCCGTGAGAGCCCGGATACGCTCCTTGCGCTCCAGGGCGCCGCTGCCCCCCGTGGGGCTGCCTATCTGAACCACGCCGCGCGGATCGACTAACGCTCCCACGAAGCTCTCACCGGCTGCCCCGATCGAATCGACGCCCGCAAGCAGCGCATTCACCCAAGCGGCCCCCAAGCCGCTAACGGTAATCGACGCCAGAAGAGCGCCACCCGAGGCCGAGGACGAGGGAACCTCATCCAGAGGAAGGAGCACGAGGCCCCCACCCCCCTTCCACTCCGCGACAAACCACTCGACGAGGCGCAAAGCGACAGCCGTACTCTCGACTACGAGGCCATCCGCCAGGGGTCCCAACACGCGTTCGACAGCCTGGGCGACCTCCGGCGGTGCCTCGATATATTCCGCAAGGGGCCCCAACACACCCGAATCGCCCAGCGCCATGGCGGCGCGCACAACCGCCTCACCACCCTCCTCACGCTCGTCCATGGCTCGAAGCGCTTCCAACTCCACAGCGACGCGTTGCTCCGCCAGGGTGGCCCGCGCCTCGGTCTCTTGAGCATCCCCAAGGGTTTGGCGGATCTCCGCAAGTGTTGCAGTAGCCAGCCCGAACGCCTCACGGGCTGCCTCCACATCCGACTCCAACTCGCTGAGCCTGTCCGAGAACAAGTCACCCTGGCTCTGTATCTCCGAGAGTGCGCTCGAGGCGTCGCTCAGCCCAATTCCGATTCGCTGGATTCGCCGTTCCAGCTCCTCCGCCTGGGACTCCGACGCATCGGCGTCACCTTCGAGCTGCGCGGCGGAACGAAGCAACTCTCGTTCCTTGGTCTCGGCTGTCTCAACCGTCTGGCGGGCGTCAGCGACGCGAAGATGGACCGCGCTGGCCTCGGCCTGACTCTCCGTGAGCTCTTGCTGAACGCCAGCGCATTCCGCCTCACGTTCCTTGAGGTTCGCGTCCAACGTAGTGAGTTCTGCCATCACCTCGTCGGCCCGCCTACGGGCTTCCCCTCGCTCAGTCGTGATCTGTTCAATACGGCGTCCGGCATACAACCTGCGCTCCTCGGCGACTGCGAGGTCGCGCTCCCATTTCACGAGTTGGGAGCGAATTTCTTCGAGCGCGCCGGCCGCGTGTGTACGAGCTTTCTCGGCGGTCACCCTGCCCAGCGCAAGCGTTTCTTGCTCGGTTTCGGC
>SMUY01111392.1_pt1 | contig 11311 bp, 9 predicted proteins | sample 2456441 | NCBI WGS metagenome assembly SMUY01 (sample SAMN11095931, study PRJNA526329) | marine sediment metagenome | biome: Marine sediment; feature: Surficial sediment; material: Deep marine sediment; isolation source: Hadal surficial sediment | place: Pacific Ocean | collected 2014-11 | depth 0-1...
CAGAATATACGCAATCCGCAAAACATGGGTTTTATCGGCAGTTGCAATCGTGGCGCTGAACACGCGCAGGGCCAATACCTGGTATTGCTCAACAATGACACGCAGGTACTGGATGGATGGCTCGACGAGTTGCTCGACACGTTCGCACTGTTTCCGGAAGCCGGGTTGGTTGGTGCAAGACTGGTCTACCCGGACGGGAGCCTGCAGGAGTGTGGTGGCATGGTTTTCCGGGATGGGTCGGGCTGGAATTACGGTCGCGGGGATAACCCGCAGCGGCCTGAGTACCTGCATGTGCGCGAAGCGGATTACTGTTCCGGCGCCTGTATCATGATCGAAACCAGTCTGTTCCGTGAACTGGGTGGCTTCGACGATGCGTACCGGCCTGCATACTACGAAGATACCGACCTGGCTTTTCGCGTCCGGGCGGCGGGCCGCAAAGTCCTGGTTCAGCCCGCAAGCACCGTGATCCACCATGAAGGCATCAGTTCGGGAACCGACACGGACAGCGGCACCAAGCGTTACCAACTCATCAACCAGGAAAAATTCCATGAGCGCTGGCGCTCTGAACTCGCTGCTTACCCGCCCCGCATCGAGGACCCGACCAACCCGGCTGTGGTGCGCGCAGCCAGAGACTTCCGTTTGCGTGGAAAGGTTTTGATTATCGATGCCAGCACGCCCGAGCCGGACCAGGATTCAGGCAGCCTGCGCCTCACCCACCTGATGCGCTGTTTTCGCGATCTCGGCTACGGGGTCACGTTTTTTGCCGAAAACCATGCACACGCCGGGCGCTACACCCGGGACCTGCAGCGGTGGGGTATCGAAGTGCTGTACGAGCCATGGCTGCAATCAAACCAGGGTTTCTTCCGGCAACGTGGCGAAGAATTTGACATCGTCCTGATCAGCAGGCATTACGTCGCGGCCAATTACCTTTCCCTGGTGAAGCGTTATTGTCCGCAAGCCTCGTTCATATTCGACACGGTTGATCTGCACTACCTGCGCGAGCAGCGCCTGGCAGAGCTTGAAAACAGTCTGCCGTTAAAGCGCACTGCAAGCCAGACACGGCGATCTGAATTGTCGGTGATTGCCCAGTCGGATGCCGTGCTGGTGGTCAGCCCGGTAGAGCTTGACGTACTGGCGCGCGACGCCCCGGAAGCGCGCGTACATGTGCTGACAAATATTCATGATGTTGCCGGTCGCAGGGTTGAATTCGCGGACCGCAAAGACCTGTTTTTTGTTGGTGGCTACCAGCATCCGCCCAACGTAGATGCCGCCCACTGGTTCGTCACAAGAATCTGGCCATTGATCCATGACGGGCTCCCGGAAGCAAAGTTTCACCTGATTGGCAGCAAGGCGCCGGATAAGGTCAGGGCGCTGAAGGGAGACGGCGTCATTTTTCATGGCTTCGTTGAGGACCTGGAGCACTACCTGGACCACTGCATGCTGGCGGTGGCGCCGCTGCGTTACGGGGCGGGCGTGAAGGGCAAGGTCAACATGAGCATGAGCCATGGTCAGCCGGTGGTCGCCACAGCCACGGCGATTGAAGGCCTGTACGCGGAACACGGACGTGAAATCCTGGTGGCTGAGACAGAACAGGCATTTGCCGAAGAGGTCATACGCCTGTACCAGGATGAAACACTGTGGAACGCCATTTCTAACGCCGCGATCGAAAACGTGGAAACACACTTCTCGGTACGCTCGGCCATGAACAGCCTGGAAGAACTGCTGGATAAGCTTAACAAGGGAAAGAATCAGGCCTGAGTATTCAGTCTGCGCGCTTCCAGTATGTTGCGAATTGCACCGAGGCGATTCAGCAGTTCACTGAGTTGTTCATAGTTTTTCACCCGGATCTGCAGCCTGATCTCGACTTCACCGGTCGCTTCGTTCAGCTTGCTGGAGATATCGGTCACACTGACTTCCGACGTTGCCATGACCGCCGAGATGTCCTTGATCAGTTCACGCCGGTCGTAGGCCTTGATCAGGATTTTTACGCGGTAATTGGCCACCGGGGCCTTACCCCAGCGCACCTCCAGCAGACGCGGGTTCTCCTCGCTTTGCCAGCGCAACACGTTGCGGCAGTCCTCGCAGTGGATGGTCACGCCTCGCAGCCGCGTGATGTAACCAATCACCGGGTCTCCGGGTACGGGCTGGCAACATCCGGCAATACTGGACATCAGGTTACCCACACCATCAATGGAAATATCATCGCCATCGTGACCGGGTTGAGTGCGCTGGCGTCTTGAATCCCTTGTAACCAGGTCCTCGGCGCTGGGCATGACCATCTCCGACCTGAGCCTCTCTGCGGCGTGTACGACCTGGCTGACCCTGAGATCGCCATTGCCGACCGCGACAAAGACGTCATCGATGTCGTTGAGACTGAAGCGCTCCGCCACGCCCTTGAGGTCGGCCTGTTGCAGGCCCAGTGTTTTGAGCTCCGTTCCGACCAGTTCGCGGCCGTGGCGCAGGTTATCGTCATGGCTTTCACGCTTGAACCACTGGCGTACCTTGGCCCTGCCCCGCGCACCCTTGACGAAACCCAGCCTCGGATTGAGCCAGTCGCGGCTGGGCCTGGGGTGTTTGCCGGTCAGGATCTCAATCCGCTCACCGGTCTGGACCTGGTAGGTCAACGGCACGATGCGGCCATTCACCTTTGCGCCCTGGCAACGGTGTCCCACCTCCGTATGGACATGGTAGGCAAAGTCCAGCACCGTGGCGCCGAGCACAAGATCAATCACCTGGCCCCTGGGCGTCAACACGTATACGCGATCCTCACTGGTCGCTGATTGAAAGCTCTCGAGCAGGCTTTCGTCATCCAGCAACTCTTCACCCGAGTCCAGCAACTGGCGCATCACCGCAATCTTGTTATCGAAGGCCGGATCATTGGGCCCGCCTTCCTTGTAACGCCAGTGCGCGGCAACGCCCAGCTCCGCGTGCTCATGCATTTCTACGGTGCGGATCTGGACCTCCACGGCCTTACCTTCGGGCCCCACCACCGCCGTGTGCAGTGACTGGTAGTTGTTGCCCTTGGGCGTGGTGATGTAATCATCGAATTCACCGGGAATGGGCTGCCACAACGTGTGTACCAGCCCCAAAACGCTGTAACAGGCGGGTACGTCATCCAACAGCACACGCACCGCGTGCACATCGAACAGTTGGTGAAAATCAAGGCCCTTACGCTGCATTTTCCGCCAGATGCTGTAAATGTGCTTGGGGCGGCCCAAAACCTGTCCATTGAGTCCGGCATCCCTGAGCGCATCTTCCAGCCTGCGGATAAAGCCGTTGATGAATCGTTCCCGGACCACCCGGCGTTCCGCGACCAGCTTGGCGACACGCTGGTAGGCCTGCGGCTCCTGGTAACGGAAAGCCAGGTCCTCCAGTTCCCACTTCAGTTGCCACACACCCAGCCGGTTGGCGAGCGGCGCATGAATCAGCATGGCTTCATGCGCCAGCGCCGGCGCCAGTTCGCCATTCGACTTGGCGCCGCGCAATTGAACCAGTTGCCAGGCCAGTGCAATCAACACCACGCGCACGTCGTTCACCAGCGCCAGCAATAACCTGCGCAAGCCTTCCGCACTGCGCTCCGTGCCGGGTGGAAGGTTCTCAGACTCCACCTGTTTGAGCCGCAATAGCCCACTAAGCTGTTTCCACACCGCGGCGGGCAGGTCCTGCTTCCATTTGGCCAGATCTTCGCCATGTTGCCGGCCAACGAACAGCATGGCGCAACTCACCGTCCCGGGGTCGGGTGAAAGGCTTTCCATGATGCCCAGCAGTTCCAGTAGTTGTTGCTGGCCCTCTTTCGAATCGAGCGCACCGTTCAGCAGGCGCTCCAGAATGCTCGGGCACAAGGCTGCTGAAGGACCGACGGACACCTCGTAAGCGCTCAGCCACCGCTGGATCTTGACCTTGATATTTGTTTGATTTTTAACGCTTTTATTTGCCATACAACAGAAATATACCACCCGGTTCGGGCATTATCCTTTATGGACTAGTGTAGTGCACCCCGCATCCCTATAATCGGACCTTCGCATGTCCCGTAGCCGGACCGGAGAACCAGGTTCCATGAGCACCAATTTCAGAAGCGCCAATTTTAGAAGCGCCAATTTTAGAAGCGACAATGAAACCCCGGTGGCCCCGCAAATCTGGGATGCCTTGGAGCAGGCCAACCAGGGCACCGCATGGGCCTACGCGGAAGACCGTTGGTCAGAGCGGCTGGACGAGGCTTTTTCAGCCCTGTTCGAAACGCAAACAACCGTTTTGCCCGTCGCCACCGGCACCGTCGCCAATGCGATTGCGCTGGCCTGCGTGACACCACCGTGGGGCACCGTATTCTGTCATCGGGATGCACACATCTACAGTGACGAGAGCGGCGCGCCGGAGTTTTTTGGACATGGCCTGCGATTGGTCCCGGTAGACGGCGCAAATGGGAAAATCAACGCCGCCGGCCTTGGCGCTGCAATTGATGCAAGTGAAGGTCACGGCATTCATAGCTACGTCCCGTCCGCACTAAGCCTGACGCAGAGCACCGAAGCTGGCGCTCTGTATCAACCCGGAGAGTTATCCGATCTGTACGCGATTGCGCTGGACAAAGGTATGAGCACGCACATGGATGGGGCCCGTTTCGGCAATGCGGTTGCCGGCCTGGGTTGCAGCCCGGCGGATACCAGTTGGCGAACGGGCGCCCAATTGCTGTCCTTCGGGGCCAGTAAGAATGGCTGCATGGCGGCAGAGGCCCTGTTGATTTTCGGCCGGCCCGAACTGCTTGAAACCGCAGAACGCCTGCGCAAACGCAGCGGTCACCTGCTTAGCAAGATGCGCTACGTATCCGCCCAGTTGCTGGCCTACATCGAGGACAATCTTTGGTTGGATTTGGCCAGTTATGCCAATGCGCAGGCTGCGGCATTTTCCCGGGCGATCGAATCGCATTCCTCGGCCCGGCTTGAATTCCCGGTCCAGGCGAACGAGGTATTTATTCGCTGGACAGCGGAAAACCTGGAAGGGTTGGGAAACAAAGGAATCCAGTTCCACCTGTGGCCCGGCCAGGATGATCTTGCGCGCTTTGTTTTTGGCCATTCGACCAGCCGGGAGGAGCTCGAGAGACTGATCAGCGCCTTCGGTGATGCCTGAGGTGAATACCAAAGCAGACCAGGAAAATGTACTCAACCGGGCGATCGGAAAGCTCGGATTCGGCGCCATCAACATCAACAGTGTGATCGGGGCGGGTATCTTCGGTTTGCCGGCCGTGGTGGCCGCAAAAGCCGGTTATTTCAGTCCGTGGGCATTCCTGCTCGGCGGCGCACTGGTGTTCACAATCGTCCTCTCATTTGCCCGCGCCGCCAGCATGTTCCGATCCACCGGTGGCGCCATTGTCTATGCCAGCCACGCTTTTGGGCCTTTTGTGGGATTCCAGACCGGCTGGCTTGCCTACCTGGCCCGTGTCACGGCCATGGGCGCCAATACCAACCTGCTGGTGACCTATGCCAGTTGGTTCTGGGCGCCGCTGGATGGCGATCCCTGGCGGGCGATAGCGCTCACGGTGCTGATCTCGACCCTGACCTGGCTAAACGTCGCCGGGGTCAAAAACAGCGTGGGCATCACCTACATTTTTACCGTGCTCAAGCTGGTTCCGCTGTCGCTGCTGATCCTGTTTGGCCTGGGTAAAGTGGATGTCGGCATGCTGATGCACGGCGCAGATTTGCCGGAGTTTGGCAAACTGGGGGAGATCATCCTGGTGCTGCTCTATGCCTATGTCGGCTTTGAGGGCACCGTGGTCAATGCGGGGGAAGGGAAAAGTCCGCGCAAGGACCTGCCGGGCGCACTGATCAACACCATCATTTTCATTGGCGTGTTTTACTTTCTTATCCAGCTTGTCACAATGTTTACCTTACCGGGGCTGGCCACCAGCAGTGCGGCCCTTGCCGACACCGCCTTTGTCCTGTTTGGCAGGGCCGGCGCAGCGATGCTGATCATGGGTGCGGTTTTCTCCATTGGCGGAAACCTCTCTGCCTCCCTGCTATCGGCGCCCAGGATGACCTATGCGCTGGCGTGCGACGGCACCATGCCCCGGTGGTTTGCGGGTGTCCACACGCATTACCGGACCCCGCACCACTCAATCTGGTTTTACGGGTTCTTGTGCCTGGCCATGGCGCTGAGTGGCAGTTTTATCTGGCTGGCCGTGATGAGCACATTGGTTCGGCTGTTGACTTACATGGTGTGCATCGCCGCCCTGCCCCTACTGGAGAGGACCACCGAGGCCTACGAGGGCCAATTCACGATTCCGGGCGGCCTGCTTATCCCTGTGATTGCTTTTGGCCTTTGCATCTGGCTGCTGACCCACGCATCTGCCGATGCCTGGCTGACGATGCTTGCATTCTTCGTGGTAGGCAGCGGCTTGTACTGGTACTCAACGCAGCGGGGCGCCGCATCAATCGTCAAGCAGTGAGTCGATCATCGGGCAGTCTGCCATTGCGCCTTCAGATTCGCAGTTTGCGACCAGGTCCTGCAATGATTTTTCCAGTTTCCTGAGATTGGTAATTTTTTTCTGCACCACGCTTAGCTGCTGATCCGCCAGTTTCTGCACATTGTCACAATTGGTCCTGGCCGGATCAGCCATTTCGACCAGCAGGCGAACATCGTTTTGGCTGAACCCCAGGTGCTTCGCACGCAGGAGGAACATCAGCATTTTGAAATGTTCGCGATTGTATTTACGGTGACCGCCCTCAGTACGCCACGCTTCGGTAAGCAGACCTTGTTGCTCGTAATACCTGATGGTCTCGGCACTGCACCCGGTTGCGCCTGACAGGGCGCCGATACCCAGTGGAAACGACAATTTTGTAATATTTTCCATCAACACTTGAACCTGTAGTAACTACAGGTACTAGACTTGATTTATTCCGGCAAGTTCAAAGGTGAATCGAATGGCTTCCAGGAAACCACTCAGCGAAGTTTTCCACTTCAATGAAGAAGGCACGCTACCGTCGCCCGGCCCGATTGGCAGGCTGGTGCGGCTGTCCATGGGCGCCATCATCATGAAGTTCATTTATGACTGGTTTGTGTGGATTGACAGCAGTGATTTTGACAATCCCTTTATCCTGTTGTGGATCGCCGTCTCAGTCGCCCTGGTGCCTTATGTCGTCAATATTGGTTTCGGTTTCAATGGCGGTGCGAAACCCCGTTACGCCTTGTTGGGCATCTGGGTGCTGGCCGCGGTTGCCGGTTTTGGTATTGACAGCAACCTGCGCAGTGAAACCCTGTGGACAGTTGTAGAGATAACCCAGATTTACATCTACGGCCATCTTGGCATCTCGTTCGTGCTGTCCGCAATTCTTGCCACGCCCGGATGCGAGATGCGCGCCATCCCGCACCTGCTGGGCAAGCTTTCCAGTCAGGGAAGCCAGGAGCATTATTGCCCGGGGTTTATCGATAACGTGGACCGCTGGGAGCGGGAACGGGCATCGGGAGGCAGCACGGGTGATTGAGCGCAGCGTCAAGTTTCTGTCATTTGAGGGCTGCCCGCTGGCGCCCGTAATGCTCGGGGTTTTGCACTCTGCGATCAATCAGTTGCGTGACACCCTGCAGATAAATATCGAGCACATAGACCTGATGGATCCTGGCACGCCTTTTAGATTAAAGCGCTGGGGCTCTCCCACCATACTGCTCAATGAGCAGGACATCACCGGCGGGCAACCGGGTGATGCAAATAGTTGCAGGATCTACCCGGGTCCCGGCGGTGTTCCCACCGCACAGGAGATCGTGCAAGCACTGTGCCGGGAGACAGGGCATTGAAAGATCACGGAGACAAGAATGTAGCCACTACCACCGGCGGCGCAATCGGATTAAGTGCGTTTGCGTCATTTGTCGGACTGTGCTGCGTCGGGCCGTGGGCGGTCACCCTTTTCGGCGTACCCGGCGCCGTGTACCTGGCCCGCTGGCAGCCGGCACGCCCGTATATCCTGAGCGTCGCAGCACTAATGATGGCGTGGGCATTCTGGCGTGTTTACCGCCCGAGGAAGGTTTGCGAAGACGGGACCTGCGAGGCCGGGCCATCCGGCTGGCTGAAGCTGTTCCTGTGGTTGGGGGCGGTCCTGTTGGCACTCGCTTTTTTCGCTGAACAACTGCAATGGCTGATTGTTGACCCGACACCGGAAGGACTCAGGACATGAATAGAATGAAGTCGTTTTTTCTACCCGTCATTTCAATGCTATTGATGGCGGCCTGCGAGCAGCAATCCGCACAGGATGAAGTCTCAACAACGAAAAGCGGAACTGAACCAAAACCCTATATCGTGCTGGAAGAGTCGCTGCAGCGCCTGAAGGATGATTTCAATGCCAACAGGGGAAGGATTCGATTGCTGTTTATCGTCGGCGATGCCTGCGGTATTTGTTTGCGCGGCATGGCAGACCTTAATGATGCGTTTATTGCGCAGGCGCAAAACGACGAGCGGCTGGTGACTTTCGTATTGCATGTGCCCGCCCTTGGCACTGAGGAAAAGCATGTCGCGGCAGCGATACCCCTGATGAACGGCCCGCGTATCCTGCACTACTGGGACGGTGTGGGTAAATCCGGCATCCACTTCGCTGAAACACTGGAAATAGGTGACATGTATGCCTGGGATGTCTGGCTGGCATACGGGCCGGACGCGCAGTGGTTAAAAACCGTGCCGCCCAAACCTGAATTCTGGATGCACCAGTTGCCGCTCGACCGTGATCTGCGGCTGGATGCCGGGCTGTTTGCGGAAAAAACACTGGCCCTGATGGAGAATATTGAACCCGGTTCTTTTGCGGAACTGATCGCGGACGAAGCAATGCTGATTGCAGACGGCACCGTGATTCCCACCGTCGCCCAGCCCCGAAGCGTCGCCATCAGCACCCACATCCGGCGTGCCGGTGGATACAAAAACCTCGTAAAAATCCAAACCATCAGACAAAGCGGCACCATTGAGTGGGCCTCGGGAACAGCAGCCCTGGAAATTATTCAGGATCGCGACAGCGGCCTGAGCCGAAATTTCCGGGACGATGCCCGGCCCCTGGGAGATATTGAAAACACCCTCGCTGCCGCATGGGAAATGAACGGGCCACTGGTCGATTGGAAGGACAAAGGCCACCAGATCCGCATCAAGGGCATGTTGAAAGTGGGCAAGTCACTGGCCTGGAAATTGTTTCTGCGCCAGGCGAACGGCTTGCGCTGGGAAATCTATGTCGACAGCCACAGTGGTGACATTGTGCTGGCCAATCATTTTAATGACAGTGGCGCCACTTTATTTTCCATTCGCGCCAGCGATTTCCGGGAAATTGACGGGTTTCGCCTGCCGTTCAAGGTCGAATACCTGGATGCAGAGGGCAAGCTGATCGCCACGGAAAATTTCCAGCAGGCGGAAATCCTGATCAATTAGATACAGATCCTCATCAGTGAACTTATGGCTGCTTTCTCATGTGGTTCGGCCAAGAGCCGACGTCGATGGTTTATTATATTTTCTTGATACTCAGGGGTCCGGAGCACCAGGATCTTTTTCAATCGATGCTTGGTGATCCTCTAAAACCTGGTACAAGGGAAAATCTACCCAGGTGTCGTTGAGATAGTTGAGTTCGGGCACCTCTTCTTTTGGGTCTACCAGCAGATTGTAGATGGTTGGATAAGCCAAGTTTCTGATCGCATACGGACTGTGTTCATCCATTTGCTTGAGAAGCAATTTCCAATTACGCCATTTCACACCAAAAAGCTCATTGCCGATGTAAATGATGACGGACTCTCGAGCAGATTTCTCCGACTTTCCCATCAGGAAATCAGATTGGTCGACGCCATCCATTATTCGATCTTTCGGGACATCGGCTCCTACAATATTGGCCAATGTGGGAAAAAGATCTATTGCGTGGACAATTTCGTTCGAAACTTGCCTTGCGGGAATTTTCCCGGGCCAGCGGATCAGAAAAGGGACGCGTAAGGAACCCTCATAGGGAGAAAACATGCCGCCTCGCCAGGGGCCGGTGAATCCAAACGATCTCGGCACGCCTTCGCGGCCATTGTCCGATGTAAAAATAAATATGGTGTTTTCCTTTAGTCCCAGCTCATCGATCGTATCCAGCAGCTCACCCACATAGGCGTCCGTCTGTGCCAAGACGTCAGCAAAGCTTCCGTTTCCGGTCTTGCCGTTGTAGTCAGGATGAGGGTCGACCGGTTCATGGGTTTGCGTATAGGGGAGATAGGCAAAAAATGGCTGCTTGGCACTGGCCTTGCGTTTGATGAAATCGATGGCCTGGTCGGTGATTTCGCGATCGATCGTCCTGCGCTTGGCGCGGCCATACACTTCCAGTTCCTTGGGTTTTTGACCTCGCTTTGCCGACATGACGTGGGTGAACACGGCACTTGGGTGGCTGCCAGGCGTGAAGCTATTGCTATCCGGCCAGAAGGCCCGGTCTGATGATCTGGGGATTCCAATCCATTCATCGAAACCCTGGTCCGTGGGGTAACGGCCCTCCGTGTCTCCCAAATGCCATTTTCCGAAGATGCCAGTCGCGTAACCGGAATCCGACAGCATCTCGGCCAATGTAATCTCCCATTTGGTAATCCCGTACCACACACTTCGAGGCGGGCCGTCTTGCCGTTGCCGGGTGCGAATCCCATAACGACCCGTCATCAACGCTGAGCGGGACGGTGTGCACTCTGCTTCGACATTGAAATTTGTTAGCTGGAATCCTTCTGCGGCGATACTGTCAATATTCGGTGTAGCCGCGCCGCGCATAACGCCACCGCCATAAACGCCAATTTCGCCGTAACCAAAATTATCCATCAGGACAAGGACAATATTGGGTTTGTTTTCACTCCCGGGTGCAGCCAGGATTGGGGAAGCGAACACAAAAAGGATCAGCAGAAATATGGGCATCCTCGCAATTCGAATGTACTTGGACATCGCGCTCTCCTTTGATGCAGGCACGGCATATGACTCTCGCTCAAGCTAATTAAGACACTCTGACAAATTGACGGCGGCTGAGCAACAGTCGTAGGATGAAAAGATTCGAATCGCTGTACAAACGGCTGTGGGGCGCGAGAACTCCGTCGCTGTCGCGCAACGCTATCCGGGCAGGCTCGCGAACAGCCAGTTGCCGTATTCAAGAAAGCCGCTATTATTGGTGGTCTCCCCAACGCAGAAATATCCCCCTAAGCAAGAACGAAAGAGAAGGTGAAATATGAAACATCTAAATACTAAGTCCACTTTTAGCTGGCGGAAGGCAATTTCTGCTATCGGATTTATCGGCTGGAGTGCCGCTATGGTTCTGGTCGGTAGCATTGCGCCCGAATTCGGTTTTTCACAATCACAGGC
>SMUY01186632.1_pt1 | contig 11301 bp, 10 predicted proteins | sample 2456441 | NCBI WGS metagenome assembly SMUY01 (sample SAMN11095931, study PRJNA526329) | marine sediment metagenome | biome: Marine sediment; feature: Surficial sediment; material: Deep marine sediment; isolation source: Hadal surficial sediment | place: Pacific Ocean | collected 2014-11 | depth...
TAAAGGATACCCTGGATATGGGGTACACCGCCGTAAGGGACGCCGGGGGCCTGGACCAGGGCTTTAAACAAGCGGTGGATGAGGGATTGATTCCAGGCCCTCGGTTGGTGCTGAGCATCTCTCTAATTTCGCCCACGGGTGGCCTGGCCGACGTGAGGAGCCCTTCGGGCCACTGCTGCCCGGGACCCACAAACCTTAGCCTGCCCGCAGGAATGGCCGACGGACCCGATGCCGTCCGAGCCAAGGTGCGGGAGATGGTCCGCATGGGGGCCGACGTAATCAAGTGCGCCACCACCGGCGGCGCCAGCTCCCGCCCGGGCCACGGCCCCTTCGACCGGGAGTTCAACCGACAGGAGATTCAGGCCCTGGTGGATGAGGCTCACGACCAGGGCCGCAGGGTGATGTGCCACGCCCTGGGTGGTCCTGGCCTTCGCTTGGCCCTGGAGGCAGGTGTGGACAGCATAGAGCACGGCACCTACCTGAATGAGGACCCGGACTTGATACCCATGATGGCGGACAAGGGTATCTCCTACGTGCCTACCCTGCTGGTTTATGTCTACCACCGGGAGAACGTGCTGGCGCACGTGAAACCCCGAGCTCGAGACCTCTACCCCCATCATATGGAAAGCATCCAGAAGGCCCTGAAGGCGGGGGTGAAGGTGGTAGCGGGCACCGATGCTGGAGGCTGGGGACACCCGAGGAACGCCGGAGAGCTTCAGTGCATGGTGGAGGAGGCCGGAATGACGCCTATGCAGGCCCTAATGGCCGCCACCGGCCTGGCCGCGCAGTGCCTGGGGATGGAGAAAGAGATAGGCACGGTAGAGAAGGGCAAGCTGGCGGACCTGGTGGTAGTGGACGGCGATCCACTGCAGGACATCAAGGTGCTGCTGGACAAGGCACGTATCAAGATGGTGCTCAAAGGTGGCCAAGTACATGCAGACCGGAGGGCAGCGGTAGGAGTTAAGGCGGCGGCCGATTAGCAGGACTTTTCTGATGCGGGCCTGGGGTTCTTGGATGAAGTGGTAATGGATGGCTTTGTGCTGGTTTCTCTTGCCCTTCTTACCTTCTTAGTAGAAAGTTGCTCCTCTAGTCCCGCGGGTGTATAACCGTAGTGGTTAGGAGGGGGCCTTCATGCTGACCAAGGTCAAGACGTGCGCCATCGTTGGGCTGGAGGGGGCCATCGTTGAGGTGGAGGTGGATATATCGCCGGGGCTGCCCGCCTTCAACATCGTGGGCCTGCCCGACACGGCGGTCCAGGAGGCTAGGGAGCGAGTACGGGCGGCCATCAGGAACTCGGGCTGCGAGTTCCCCGTGCGACGCATCACCGTGAACCTGGCGCCTGCCGACCTGAAGAAGGAAGGCCCCGCCTACGACCTGCCCATCGCCGTGGGCATCCTCAAAAGCTCGGGCCAGCTTCCGTCGGAGGAAGATACGCATCTGTACCTGGGTGAGCTATCGCTAGATGGTGGGGTGCGACATACCAGGGGGATTCTGCCCATGGTGGCCCTGGCCCGGGACGAGGGGTTTGCACAGGTCTTTGTGCCTTCGGCGGACGCCAGGGAGGCTGCGCTGGTGGAGGGCACCACCATCCGGCCGGTGGAGTCTCTGGAGGGCCTGGTAGCCCATCTGCGTGGAGAGCAGGCCATCCAGCCACATCAAATGGATGACTCACTGCTTTCGACGGAAGGGGCCGCTCCCCGGGGGCCTGACTTATCCCATGTTAAGGGCCAGGAGCACGCCAAGAGGGCTTTGGAGGTGGCCGCCTCCGGCGGGCATAACCTGATAATGACCGGCCCCCCTGGCAGCGGCAAGACCCTCCTGGCACGGACGTTACCTTCCATACTTCCCACTATGGCTCCCGAAGAGGCCCTGGAGGCGACTAAGATCTACAGCATCACCGGGCTGCTTCCGTCGGACCAACCCTTCATACGCCAGAGACCATTTCGGTCGCCGCACTACACTACCTCCCACGCAGGACTGGTGGGCGGAGGTCGGACGCCACGGCCCGGGGAGATAACCCTGGCCCACCGCGGCGTTCTGTTCCTGGACGAGCTGCCGGAGTTTGGCCACACCGCCCTGGAGTCCCTGCGTCAACCCATGGAAGACCACGTGGTCACCATAAGTCGGGCCCAGTGGAACGTGACCTTTCCCTGTAACTTTATGCTTGTGGGCGCCATGAACCCCTGTCCCTGCGGCTACTATGGCGACCCCAAGAAGGAGTGCAGCTGTTCGCCGTCCATGGTGTCTAAGTACCAGAGGCGTATAAGTGGGCCACTGATGGACCGCATGGATGTGTTTGTGGAAGTGCCGTCTGTGGAATACGAGAAGCTGGTGGACTCGGACCAGGGGGAAGGCTCGGCCTCCGTGCAGAAGCGAGTGGAGGCGGCTAGAGAGGTGCAGAGGGTGCGCTTCCAGGGATCATCCATGGCCTCAAACGCCGAGATGGGCCCCGCCGAGGTCTGGGAGTTCTGCCAGGTGGACGAGGGCGCTCAGGGCCTGCTGCAGGCGGCCATGAACCAGCTAAACCTCAGCGCCCGGGCCTTCCATCGGGTGCTCAAACTCTCCAGGACCATTGCCGACCTGGCGGGCTCTGATAGCATCAATATCGCTCACCTGGCGGAGGCGTTGCAGTACAGACCCCGCTGGATGGAGTAGCTACGCCCAAGATAAAAAATGGGAAGTCAAACTCAGTTGAGAGCATCTCATCGCTCACCTGGCGGAGGCGCTGCAGTACAGGCCTCGCTGGATGGAGTAGCTTCGCCCAAGATAAAAAATGGGAAGTCAAACTCAGTTGAGAGCATCTCATCGCCGCACCGGCGAGGGACTCAGTGCCTTCAAGCGGGGCTGTGGAGATGGTCGCTTACCGGCTCGATCTGAATCGACCATGATCGCCAGAGCAGGAACTTCTTCAGGCCGATGTGTAGCCGCTTGGCGTTTAGCGCTAGGGTAGGGGCTACCAGGAACTGCACGTCGGCTTGTTGCACCCTCTGGTAGCGCGAGGTGTTTTTGTTTCTCAGGTAGGTGTCGACCGCCACCTCGGGCTGTCCACCTCAACCAAGTGGAGGGATGTAATCCAGGGCCATGGTACCACCCCGCCGCCGCAGCTTTTCGATGGCATCGTTACTGATAGTCAGCTTCATAGGCCTTCATTTTATCCCTGTAAGCCTTGAGTAGATAGGGACGTAGCTTCCATATACCGCCGAGGTTATGATGATCCGCCCGAACCAAAGGGTGCATGGACGGCCCTAAAAATGGTCTTTCCCTCTTGCCACCATACCGCAATTCAAGTAGGGTATGGCCCGTAGTAACGGTATAGGTTGGAATTGAGACCCTTCGATCCCGTCTTAGGGACGGGCAGGCTCAGGGTGACCCCTTGATCCCGTCTTCCCGACTGCGGGACAAGTCGGGAGGGGCGAGCGGGATTTCTTTCCGCTCATGGTGAGCTTGTCCCGCTGGCGGGACTTGTCGAACCATCGTGGTGAGCCTGTCCTGTACCGTTGATAGGGATCAAAGCATGAGTCGTGATAGAGAGGGTACCGATGGCTGCATTGGGTGTTCGCCTAGACCCCGTTCCCCAGATCACTCCTAAAGACTCCCTTGAGCTTGCTCTGCTGGCTGAGGAGCGGGGCTACGAGATGGTGTGGGTTCCTGAAGGCGGCGGTAGGGACTCCCTAACGCAACTCGCGGCCTTTGCCATGGCCACTAGCCGGATACGGTTAGGCACGGGGATTCTCCCTATCTTTTCCCGCACGCCCACCCTAACGGCAATGTCCGCCGCGGGCATGGATATAATATCTAACCACCGGTTCATCCTGGGGTTGGGGGTGGGACACCAGGGCTCGGTGGAGGGGGCCCACGGGATCCCCTTCCAAAAGCCCATGACTCGAATTAAGGAGACGGTAGAGATAGTGCGGCGGCTCCTGAAAGGAGAGCAGGCGTCCTACCAGGGTAAGGTGTTTGACGTGAAAAGCGGAAGCCTGGGTTTCGCTCGCGAGGTTCATGTTCCCATTTACATTGCGGCCCTGGGTCCCCAGATGATAGAGTTGGCCGGTGAGGTGGCCGATGGAGTGCTGCTGAATTGGGCCGCACCCTCTTATTTACAGGAGGCGTTGGACCACCTGCAACGGGGAGCCGCTCGGGCAGGACGCGATCCGGAGGAAATAGACGTAGCCTGCTATATTCGGGTGGCGGTGACGGTGGATGAAGAGGCGGTCCGCGCGCCTCTGCGCCAGCAGATCCTGCGATACTCCAGCATGGACTACTACAGGAACTTCTTTGAGAAGACGGGGTTCGGGGAGGAAGCCCAGGCCATTGGCCGCTACCTGGCCGAGGGCGACAGGGATAAGGCCGCAGCAGCGGTGAGCGATGGTATGCAGCGACAACTAGCCGTCTTTGGCGGAGCGGAGTTCTGCCGGCAGGAGATAAACAAACGCCGTAGTCTGGGAGTGAAGATGCCCGTTATTGCTCCCTTTGCCGTTGGCGGCGCCGTAAACTCCTATCGGGCCACCATAGAGGCCTTCTCCGGCTGAGCCTTATCTAAAAATCCATATTGTGGGAGGTTGCTGTGGGGTCACGACAGATTTCCCTGGAGGTGTACCAGGGCCCCTGGGCGCCCGACGACAAGGATGCCAACTTCAAGGAGGAGGTAGCCCACTACAGTCGTGTTGACCCTATGACCACTCTGGATCGGATGAGCCATAACCTGGGTATCCCCGTTGGTGCCCTGGTTCGATATATACTGGTCAAGTGGGCCGCCTCCGGCAGCGAGGGGTTGATGGAGATAGGCCCTCGGGTTGTTCGTCAGATGGAAGGTATGGTAAACAAAGCAGAGGCCGCGGGTACCAACGAGGCGCGACTTGATGCTTACCATGCGTTGGCGCAGATCATCTCCTGGCTCAAGGTGCCCCTGGACAGTCCCCAACGGCCCATCGCTCAAGGGAAGGGCTAAGGGTCTGCCCGATCTGGAATCGAGATGCCGGAAGCTCCCGACCTAGAGGTCATCAAGGACTATCTCAACCAGCGGGCCGCGGGACTTGTGGTATGCTCCGCCAAGGTGCTACGTCCCACGGTGATGCGGTCCCTGGCGGGAGATTTCCCCGCCGATGTCCAGGGGCGCACCCTGGATGAGTTCCGACGCCAGGGGAAGTTCCTCCTGGCTCAGCTGTCGGGCGACCGACTGCTGGTGGTGAACCCTATGCTTACGGGCGCCTTCCAGTACTGCGGCTCCTCAGAGCGGTTGTATAAGCGGACCTGTTTCATTCTTTCCCTTTCCAACGACCGAGAGCTGCGCTACCTGGATGATCGGCAGATGGGGATAGCCTACTATGTGGACGACAAGAGCCTGTCGCAGGTGCCGCGCTTAGGAGAGCAGGGTCCCGATGTGCTGGACCCCGGTTCCTTTGAGGAGTTCCAGGAGCGGCTGCGGCCCTACCACGGCGAGATCAAGGGGATACTAACCAGGGGGCGGGTGCTGGCAGGCATCGGCAACGCCTACGCCGACGAGATTCTGTTCGCTGCCGGTATATATCCTTTCCGAAAGAAGAAGGCGCTAACCCAGGAAGAGACGCGCCGCCTATTCGAGATGTCTAGAGAGGTTGTCCAGGAGGCCATACCGGTCCTGAGGAAGCGTTTAGGAGACAATATCCATGTTAAGATTAGAGACTTCTTGAAGGTTCACAACAAGGGCGGCCAGGCCTGCCCCAGGTGTGGAAATACCATCACCCAGGTCAGTGCCAACCAGCGGATCACCAGCTATTGCCGTCGCTGTCAGCCTGGATTGCTGCTTAAAAACTAGCGCCACCTCAGCAATCCCATGACAGCCGCGACAAAATAACCATAGAAAATGTGGCTAAATAGCTATAGAATAACTGTCGCAACGTTCACTATACTTGCCCAGTCGCCGTTCAAGCGACAGGGTGTAATAGCAGGACGTTGAACCTTTAGGAGTCTAAGAATAGTGAAGTTAACTGTAATCCTGGCAACGTTGGCACTGGTGCTTACCTTGGCCGCTTGTGGCGGCGATCCTACCGCCACTCCTACTCCCGAGCCAACGCCCACCGCCACCAGTTCACCTATCCCTACGGCCACGGCTACGGCCACCGCCAGCGCCACACCTACATCCACCCCAACGGCTACTCCTACAGCCACTGCCACACCCGTACCGACCCCGACGGCTACCGCTACGCCCACACTAACTCCTACGCCTACCCGGACTCCAAGGCCCCCGGCTACCCCCACTCCTACGCGAACTCCGACCCCTACTCTGACCCCTACCCCCGGACCTCCGCCAACCGTAACCCCAACCCCAACCAGGATAGCCTTTGACGACCCGACCTCCGTTCCGCCCTTCCCTAACGTGTACCTGGGAAAGGCGTCCATCGGAGGGCAGCCTGTCCCGGATGGAACCCCGGTCTTCGCTCGAATAGGTGCCTATCAAACTCCTAGTGCTTCTGCTTCCAATGGGAAGTATGAGGTGGTGGTTGGCCCGCCAAGCCGCACTTTTTTCAATAGGCTCATAACATTCCACGCCATGGTGGGCGATATAGAGGTCCAGGCGTCGGAAACGGCTATCTATAGGGAAGCTAGCTTCGGCCCTCCAATCCAGTATTTTGTCAATACCCTGAACCTCACCTTCCCATCCCCATAGGCTGGCATACGTCCGCGCCGGGGCTCCGCCAAGGCGGGTATCTGGCTATGCCAGATGGACTGGATCACTAGACCTATCCTGGTTCTCGCCGAGTGGTTTAGCCATTGAGGACTTCCCTTGATGCTGCGACGGGTCTTACCTGTCACCTAACTCCCAGGAACGTCATCTAAAAAGTTAAATTCGAGTCCTGTGGTACAGCGAAGTGCTATGGGGGAGCTTCGCTGGCTCAAAGGGAGTGAAGTGATGTTAAGCAAAAAGGTGGTCTTACCTGCGGTCACAGCTATCCTGGCTCTAGCTACGGCGTGTGGTGGAAGCGCAACTTCCACCCCAGCTGCTAGTTTGGCGACTTCTACGCCTACATCCACCGCGACATCGCCGGTGGACTCGCCGACTGCTACGGCGACCGTAGCCGCAACACCCACATCTACCGTCACTCCAAGCGCTGGTGGCGAGGATGGAGGTGCCGAAGGGTCCTTTGTGTGGGAAATCAGGGACGTTGACGAAGGTGTCAAGCCTGCCTTAGCCTTGGATAGCCAGGGTATCCCTCTTGTAGCGTATATGCTGGAAGACCTACAGGGCTTCGTAAAGGGGGCGGTCCTGAAGGGCAATGCATGGGACATAACCACCGTAGCCGAGGGATATTTTTATGGCCCACTTGACCTGGCCATCGGCCCCGACGATGTGGGCCACGTCGCCTACCACGACCACCAGGACACGCGGTTTGACCCATCAAAAGGGGATGCCGTGTATGGAGCCTTTAGAGATGGTAAGTGGGATGTCCAGACTATATTCGACCAGGGTCACGATGGCTGGGACAACCGCATCGTAGTAGACTCCACCGGTGTTCCCCACATGAGCGCCATAGACCCGGAGGACTTCAACGGCAACGGCGTGGAGTACTACTATGTTGACTCCAACGGGGAGTGGCAGGTGGAAGAGATTGGAAGCGGCCCTCTGACTTACAGGTTCAGCACCTCAATTGGAATTAGCCTTGAGGGTGTGCCCCACATTACTTACTATGACCAGAATTCACTTGATTTGAGGCTGGCCATCAAAGACTCCGCGGGCTGGGACATCAGCACGGTGGACGCCGATGGTGATACTGGCCTCTTCTCTTCCCTGGTTGTAGACAAGGTTGGTAGCATCCACATTAGCTATCTGGAAAAGACTGGTTCATCTGCGGGCATCGTCAAGTACGCCACCAAGGGTACCTCAGAGACCGAGTGGCAGATAACTGAGATAGGGACCCTGGAGGAGATACGGTTCGGCTTTACCGGAGCCAGAAACATCATCTCCCTTGCCTTGGACAGCCAGGGCAATCCATGGATTGCCTACTCCGACGAGGCGGTCCTCAAGCTTGCCATATGGGACGGTTCCCTGTGGCAAACGGAAACAGTGATTGATGCGGACTCGAGGCCGCTGGGCCAGCTTGTCTCCATGAAGCTGGACTCGGACGACCAACCCCACATCGCCTTTTTTGAGGTGACCAGCTCCAACCCCCTGGAGGGGATGGTGAAGTATGCCAAGGGGACCAGGAACGGCTAGATTTTGTGGGTTGCTGTTCCTTGAGTTGTCCCTGGGCGGAAGTAGACACGGGCTAACCCACTCCGTAGAATAGCCGCCGAGACCTATATCTGTTATAGGAGGGGCGACTTGGCTACTGTTAACACCGTTTTGGGGCCAGTTGACACCGCGGACCTTGGATACACTCTGGCTCACGAGCACATTCTGGTTAACTCGGCGGGCATTCAGCAGACCTTTCCCGAGTTCATTAACCGAAAGGACTCCATCGAAAAGTCGGTCCAGGACCTTAGCGAGGCTTATAACGAGGGCCTCCGCACCCTGGTGGACCTGACCACCCACGACCTTGGAAGGGATATCCGTCTGATAGAAGAGGTGTCCCGCCGCTCCGGCGTACACGTCGTCGCCTGCACAGGCACCTGGAGGGACATACCGCGTTCCTTTTGGAGCGTTGGACCCGACGCCATAGCGCCCCTCTATATCCGAGAAATTGAAGTGGGTATTGAGGGCACGGGCATAAAGGCTGGCATCATAAAGGTGGCCAACGATGAGGGTGGCGTCACCCCTGAGGGAGAGATCGTCCTCCGGGCCGCCGCCCGGGCCCACAAGGCTACAGGCGTTCCCATCTCCACCCATACCTGGGCGCCGGAGAGGGTAGGGGAGCAGCAGGTACGCATCTTTGAGGAGGAAGGGGTTGACCTAAACCGGGTCTACGTGGGCCATAGCAACGACACCAGCGACGTGGACTATCTCCTGGGACTGCTTAAGGCTGGCGTATGGCTTGGCCTGGACCGCTACCCCGGAGGCTGGCACCAAGGCACGCCCATGTGGGAGGAGCGGACGGCTATCGCAAAGCAGCTCATCGACGCGGGTTACGCCCACCGGATAATGCTCTCCCACGACTGGTCCGTGGTGCTGGATGATGACATGACCCCTCCCTGGCGAAAGCAGCGTCTGGTGGATAATCCCCACTCCTACCTGTTCATAGACCGGGTTGTCCTGCCGAGGCTGAAAGAGATGGGGGTGTCTCAAGAGGCCATCCAGCAGATGATGGTCGAGAACCCCCGTAGGTTCTTTGAGGGAGCCTAAAGAGCCCACCTCGGAGCGCCTTTATAGTAGTCACTAAAGCAATAGTGGGTCCATTAGCCAGACCTCTCGTTCCGCAGGCAGAACTTCGGGCGAAAGGGCCACTGTGTCGGATCCAATTCGGCGCACCCGCTGCTGACGCTGAAGCCAGCCTTCTGGTAGTTCCAGCGTGGATTCCAGGGTGGTGAGTCCTGGGATGTAATAGTGCATGGGGATGACTACGAGGGGCTTGAGTAGGCGCACAAGGGCATCCACCTCATCGTAGGAAAGAAGGTGGCAAGAGTCGTCGACCGTAACCATTAGCACGTCCACCGGGCCAATGGCGCGGCGGACCTCCGGGGGATGTCGGCCCGATTGTCGCCGATGTGGCAGGTTCTCACTCCCCCAGCTTCAAGCGTAAATATGGTGTTAGCCATGCCATGTCCACCCCAAGTTGACGAATGCAGATCAGTAATTCCCCAGACAGACAGGTCAGATATCTGGAAATGGCCAGCGTTCCTGAGCACGGTGGGATCGCCGCGTACGCGCTCTAGCGCATCATGGTCAAAGTGAGAGTGGGTCATCAGGAGAAGGTCGGCCTCAACAGAGGGGAACTCTCGAAGGAACCAGCGCCGCTCCTCTCGATTGCCATAAGGGTCAATGAGAACGCGGATGCCCAGGGGCGTAGTCCATTGAAAGGCGCAGTGGCCGTAGTAACTCAGGGTTACGGATTCGGAAATCTGCGACACCCCATGCTCCCCAATTCTGATGTGTCTTTAGTTTAGAGGGCTGAGGCCTTTTATCCCAGCATTTGTTAGAAGGGGCTGTAGTCCAGAGCTTGACCTTAATGGGTGTGGGCCTACAATAGGAATTTGTCGGTGCCTCAAGGTTTGAGAATCGAGTGGAATAACAAGTAATGATTTGTCCGTAAAACAACGCGCGGACTACAAATGGCTGGTCTTCTTTACCGTTGGTATGGGGACCTTCATGGCGGTGGTGGACCACGGCAGCGTTAACGTAGCCCTGCCAACCATTGCCAGCCACTTTAATACGGATATCGCCACGGTTCAGTGGGTTTCCCTTGGATATGCCCTGGGTATCAGCGCCTTGTTGCTTCCCGCGGGCAGATTAGCGGATCAGTTTGGCCGCAAAGAAGTGTACGCTGCGGGCTTCGTCCTCTTTGGCCTGTCGTCGATTCTGGCCGGTTCCTCGCCAAACCTCTGGTTCCTCATAGCATTCAAGATATCATCGGCAGTGGGCGCAGCCATGATTATGGCCAACGGCCTGGCCATCCTCACCGCGGTCTTTCCCGCCAACGAGCGAGGAAAGGTCTTGGGCACCCATATGGCCTTTGTGGGCAGTGGCTCCATCTTTGGCCCCGTCCTTGGCGGGCTCTTGGTAAGTACCCTGGGATGGCGATATGTGTTCTTCATCAACCTGCCTTTAGCTCTGTTTGGACTTGCGTTGGCGTTGCTATTCCTGAATAGGAGGCAACTTTCTCAGCAGGAAAACGGACGCCGTGGCAGCTTCGACTGGATGGGAGCATGCCTCTCCTCAGGCGCCCTTATTATATTTCTAATGGGCATGACCAACGGCCACCGGGTGGGCTGGGGCTCCCCTGTAATCGTCATCGCGCTGACCGCGGCGGTAGTACTGCTGGGTCTCTTTCTATGGCGGGAAACGCGAGCGGCCTCCCCCATGCTGGACCTGGGCCTCTTCAAGAGCCAGACCTTTTCTTTTGGCGCCCTGGCAGGGTTCACAGCCTTTTTGGCTTCAGGGTCCATTTTCTTCCTAATGCCCTTTTACCTCCAGAAGGTCCTTGGCTACAGTCCAGGAGGGTCCGGACTGATAATGGTATCCAGCGCCGCCTGTATGGCCCTGATGGGCCCCGTGGCGGGACGGCTGTCCGATAGGTTTGGATGGAGGCCCTTCAACGTCGGCGGAGCTGCCCTAACCACGGCTGGGATTTTTCTAATAGCCACCCTTTCCGAGGACTCGTCGGTAGGCCTGATTATTGCTGCCCTTGTCCTGCAAGGGTTGGGTGGCGGGATGTTCTACGCCACCAACTA
>SMUY01090418.1_pt1 | contig 11299 bp, 10 predicted proteins | sample 2456441 | NCBI WGS metagenome assembly SMUY01 (sample SAMN11095931, study PRJNA526329) | marine sediment metagenome | biome: Marine sediment; feature: Surficial sediment; material: Deep marine sediment; isolation source: Hadal surficial sediment | place: Pacific Ocean | collected 2014-11 | depth...
ATGTCCTATCACGAAGTATGGGAATACCCTTTGGTGGTTCCATAGGGATAGCTTTGTATGTTGGTACCGCATTTTCGATCGCTTTATATGTGATTGGTTTCGCTGAAAGTTTTAACAGCTATTTTGGATTTGGAATGACGGCCAGTGACTTTAGATTAACCGGAACCATTGCACTGGTTTTATTAACTGTTCTCGCCTTAATTAGTACCTCTGTAGCTTTAAAGACCCAATTCTTTATTTTGGCAGCGATTATAATTTCCCTGGTTTCTATCTTTTCGGGTAGCCGTGAATTTGCTCCGGAAACCGTGAGTATGTTCGCCTCTGAAAATTCGGTACCACTTGAGGTAGTATTTGCAATTTTTTTCCCTGCCGTGACTGGGTTTACTGCAGGAATTGCCATGAGTGGTGATTTAAAAAACCCTAAAAAAGCCATCCCTGTCGGAACCCTATCCGCGATTGGGGTTGGTCTTGTTGTTTATATTGGTCTTGCCGTTTTTATAGCCTATAATATCAACCCTGAGGTCTTAAGAACCGATTATAATATATTGATGAAAATGGCAATGTTTGCACCCGCAGTCGTGGCCGGAATCTGGGGAGCAACATTATCTTCAGCAATGGGAGGTATTTTAGGGGGCCCGAGAATACTTCAGGCTATGTCCAGAGACAAGGTAACCCCAAGAATATTTGGAAGGGGCAAAGGAAAAAACAATGAACCTGTAAATGCACTATTTTTGGTGTTCATTATTGCCGAAGCCGGTATTTTAATTGGTGAGTTAGATGTAATTGCGCGTGTGGTTTCGATGTTTTATCTCACGGCCTATGGATTTATTAATATATCATATTTTTTGGAGAGTTGGGCGAATCCTGACTTTCAACCCACGTTCAAAATTAAGCGTTGGATCGGCTTGATGGGTTTTATCGCTTGTTTCGGCGTGATGTTTAAGCTGGACATGTTCGCTATGTTCGGTGCATTGGTGGTTGTTGGATCGCTCTATTTCTGGCTGCAAAGGAAGGAGATCAAATTACAATCCAATGATGTATGGCGGAGTGTTTGGGAAAATGTTGTGAATAAGGGGTTGAAAAAACTGGATGCCAAAAGTGATGAAACCTCTAGCTGGAATCCTAATATTATTTTATTTAGTGGCGAAAGCGAGCATCGTTCTTATTTGTTGGAGTTAGGTAATACGGTTTCTGGTCGTACCGGTATCGTCACTAATTTTAAACTTATAATTGTTAAAGAGAATAGCAAACCTTTGGCTAAGACAGAGCAAATTGTAAGGGATGACGATTTCAGAAAACTAGGTATTTTCGGCAGGCAAATAAAAGTTGAAAATATTTATAAAGGCATAGAAAATATAGCTACTGCATTTGGGTTTTCCGGGGTCGAACCCAATACCATTATGATGGGATGGCCGAAAGGCCTGGAAAATTCTGTGGAATATTCTAAAATGACCCAGACCTTGCTTCATTTAGATTATAATCTATTGTATTTGGATTTTGACAGGAACGCAAAATTTGGTGATTATCAAACGGTGGACCTATGGTGGCGGGAAACCGATAGTAAAAATGCTGAGATGATGCTTAATATAGCACGCTTCATTATTCAATCTCCAAAATGGGGTAAAACAAATATTCGAGTGCTATTTCTCAATAATAAAAATGCGGATAGTGATATCATCAAATCTAAAATCTCCAAACTGGTGGAAGATCTACGTGTCAAGGTAGAAATTGAGATAATAAATAATGCCGTAGAACAAAGGCCATTTTACGATCTAATTGCGCAACATTCTGCAAACACCGATCTAACATTAGTAGGTATCCCGGACTACAAAATTGAGAAACAGGCAGAGTTCGTACTAAAAACAAATCAATTATTCGAAACTATTGGCTCAACATTATTGGTAAAAGCCGCGAATAATTTTAATGTCCTTGACTTGGATTTTGGCTAGCACAAACAACTATAATCGATATGGGGTCATTGCTGATCTTTTTTGTTCCAACTGTATAACGGTCAATAGCAACCTTAAATTTCGTGTTTCAGATATTCCTTGGTATCTTTAAAAACTCCCCCAGTTGCATTACTTTAAAATTTGAAGTACAGATCAGACTCTTTTTCGATTAAAAATTGGAACGAAGACGATCGCCCACGAGAAAAATTATTAACAAAAGGCAAGGCCATTTTGAGCGATGCTGAGTTGATAGCCATTTTAATAAGTTCGGGCAGTCGTACGGAAAGTGCTGTGGCGTTGAGCCGGCGTATTTTGGCCTCAGTATCCAACAATTTAAACGAATTGGGTAAGGTGACCGTTCCTTATCTAATGCAATTTCGAGGAATAGGGGAGGCAAAAGCGATTACTATTATAGCGGCTTTGGAATTAGGCCGTCGTCGTCGTGCCGAAGAAGCCTTGAAACGAAATAAAGTAACTTCGAGTGAATCGGTTTTTGAATTGTTACAACCCATCATTGGCGACCTGCCCCATGAAGAATTTTGGGTAGTGTATCTCAACAACGCGAATAAAGTGTTACAAACACAACAATTGAGCAAAGGCGGTATAACAGGCACCATTGTGGATGTGCGATTAACCATGAAAACTGCCTTACAATTAGGCGCGGTAGGCATCATTTTGGCACATAATCATCCCAGTGGAACTTTAAAACCCAGTAACGCCGATAAACAGCTAACCACAAAACTAAAAACGGCGGGAGAAAGCCTCGATATTAAAGTATTGGACCATCTCATTATTACCGAAAAAGCGTATTTTAGCTTTGCCGATGAACAACTTCTTTAGCACATTATGCTGTTAATTCATACTCAAAAAATTACACCCCGCCTCGACTTTGCCTTCAAGCATATTTGTACCCGAATTCTGAGAGTGAAAGTACAATTTACTTCGGTGATCGAGGTTTTTATTTCGCATCAAGGCCCTAAGCTTTCTTATGGCAGGCAACCCATGGGGAGTGAACTTTTTATACAATCACAGGGATTATTGACGCAGCGAGGAATCGAAGCTATAGAGATCACAGTTCAGCCCTGGAGAGGAAGTGTTGGTTTTTTTGAGGTTGGTGAAAAAAGCGTATTACCCTTCGATATTTTTTCGGCTACCTTCTATTTGTTGAGTCGCTATGAGGAATATTTACCACATTTAAAGGACCATTTGGGTAGATATCCCGCGGAGGAAAGCCTTGCATTCCAGGAAAAATTCCTGCAACAACCTGTTGTCGATATTTGGGCGTTTCGATTTAGGGAAGTGTTACTTCAACATTTCCCTGATATGCAATTTCCCAGCAGATCCTTCGAAAGGCATCACCTGGTAGAGGCTACTCAGCCCTTTGCCTATACACAACGAGGTTTTTTACGGAATTTTATAGGTTATTTTAGTGACCTTGTGAATTTGAGAATGAGAAGTTTCTTTCTAAGGGGAAGAGTGTTGCTAAGATTGCGAAAAGATCCATTCAATACCTTTAGTTGGATGATTAATATGACCAAAAAGAGCGATGTGAAAATTTCGGTTTTCTTTCAACTGGGCGATAGTTATTCATTTCTTGAGGGTATAAATTCGAAAAGGAAAAAATACCAAATGTTGGTCAAATTTGTAGGGGATTATACGGAAGTGGGCTTGATTTTTTCTTTTCATTCCCTACCTGATTACGAGCTTCTAAAAGTAGAAAAACATCAGATGGATGAGCTTACTCATCGCAGGTTACGAAGTTCCATGAATGACCAGTTTTTATTGGATCTTCCTCATAGTTATAGAAATTTATTGGAGCTCGAAGTAGAAAAAGATGTGACCATGGTCTATGAAGATCACCTTGGTTTTCGAGCCGGAACTTGTACCCCGTTCCTATTCTATGACCTGGACTACGAGATAAAAACACCTTTGATCATTCACCCGCTAGCAGGAACAACTTCAGCATTGAGATCTCATACAAAGGCCGAAATGGAAAGTGATATCTATCGGTTACTCGATTCGGTTAAAAGTGTGAATGGCACATTTTCACTCTTATTCTCCAACAGGGATTTTACCATGAAGCAAGTGTTTTGGAGACGTTTGTTTTCTGAAAATTGATCGATATGGACTCGAGAAAAATCACTGATATATTTTTCGATTTGGACCATACGCTTTGGGATTTTGACCGGAACTCAAGGCTAGCGTTTCATCGTGTTTTTAACGAATATGGGATCACGATCGATATGGATGATTTTCTGGAAATCTACGAGCCCATTAATATTCAGTATTGGAAAATGTATAGGGAGGAGAGAATCGATAAAACAGGACTGCGCCGGGGTAGATTTCTTGATGCTTTTCAACCTTTTGGCATCCTTTTTTCCATGGAAGAAGTTGATGCTTTGGCGAGTTCTTATATAGATGAATTGCCCAAGGACAATCATCTTCATGAGGGAACCATCGACGTTTTAACTTATCTTACAGAGAAAAAATATAAACTTCACATAATTACCAACGGTTTTGACGAGGTCCAATTCCTAAAACTTAAAAACAGCAATATTGATAACTACTTCGATACCGTTACCACATCCGAAGAAGTGGGAGTAAAAAAACCAAATCGGTTGGTATTTGAGAGAGCCCTAGAAAAAGCCAATGCAATTCCGGTTAAAAGTGTGATGATAGGCGACACTTTTGAGGCAGATATCATGGGGGCCGAAGCGGTTGGAATGCATACCTTATTTTATAATTATAGAAAGATAAATCCGCCCATCAACTGTAGAATGATCAACGATTTACACGAAATTAAAAATTTCTTTTGATATAATATTTTGTTAGAATATTACGTTATCTACCAAAACCTGTCCCTGATGAAAAAGAATCTACTAATGCCCACTGTGGGTCTGTTGGCTGTCTTATTACTGTTTTCATGCATCAAAGACACAAATTTTGATGAAGCCCAAAACATCGCGCTTACTCCTGTCGTGGAACTGGACTTGATATACTTTAATGTTGATGCCGGCGAGTTTTATGATTCTATCACGAATACTTCCATTCTTACCCTCCGGGATACTACGGAAATTCGCTTTCTTGATGATACCGATTTTCGAGAGAGCCTGATTAGAGCCGAATTTCAGTTCAATTTCACTAATAGTATCCCCAGAGAGTTTATGGTGGATTTTCAGTTTTTAAGTGAAGAAAACGAAGAAACCTTTGTTACGGGTACTATTGTAAATCAGGGAACCGAACAGGCACCGGTCTTTACCCAGTTTATTGAAAATGTGGAAGGGGAAGAAGTATTGCAACTTACCCTGGCAAATAAGGTAGTGGTTACTATCACTATTCCTTCTTCCGATGCAAGCTTACGAGGTATTCTCAACTTACAATCCAAAACAACCTATTACCTGGAAATTAAAGATAGAGGTTAACTACTATGAGGATAATTTCAATCTTTTATATAGCCTTTGGGCTATCGGTTTCTTTTGCGCAAAACAAGCAGATCTTGTATGGGTTCGAAGAGGTTCCACAGTCCCTGATGTTGAATCCGGGGGGTAAGGTTCCACAAAAATCCCATTTTGGAATTCCTTTTCTGTCTCAAATTCATATTAATGGAGGTGCTAGCGGAGTGAGCACTTTTGATATCTTCGGAAAATCAAGTGTCGATATCAATACCCGTATACGGAACAAGATATTCGAAATGACCGAGAAGGATTTCTTTACAGCCACACAGCAGCTGGAGATCTTAAATTTTGGTTGGCGCTCATTTAAAGATATCTATTTTTCAGGAGGTTTTTATCAAGAATTAGACGTTATTTCCTATTTCCCCAGAGACCTGGCTATACTAGCATGGGAAGGGAATCGTGATTATCTCGGCTATGAATTCGATCTGGGTCAAGTTAGCGCCACAGGAGATCTCATGGCCGTATATCATTTTGGGGCGAACAAAAAGATCAATAAGAAATGGACCGTAGGTGCAAGAGGGAAGATATATTCCAGTATGATAAGTTTTAAAAGCACTAAAAACAAAGGGACCTTTGTGACTCGATTAGGCGATGTTGATAGCCTAAATACCTATGAGCACATTGTTACTGATATAGATATAAGTGTGCAAACATCGGGCATTGCTTCTTTAGAGGACACTTCGGTAGGGAAAGTCCTTGGCAGAGCTCTATTTGGGGGTAATCTTGGATTGGGAATAGATTTTGGTGCAACCTATGAAATTAATGATCGATGGACGGCGAGTGGCAGTGTATTGGATGTGGGTGTTATTTTTCACACCAAAGATGTTGAACAGTATCGGGCTACCGGAGACTATACATTGAACGGTATAGAGCTTATCTTTCCTCCATTGAGCGCCGGGGAATCTACCATCCCTTACTATGATGATCTGGAAGATGAGATAGAACGCGAGATTCCTGTGGATACTATAACCAGTGGTTATACGCAGCTGCGTCCGGTAAAAGTCAATGCAGGAGTAAAATATAGTTTTGGAAAATTTGTGGGAGGAGAAGAGTGTGATTGTTATAATAAAGGGTTGGAGAGAGTACAGTCCGTCGGACTCCAATACTATAGTATTATACGGCCGAAAGGCCCTCAAATGGCTGCTACCTTGTTCTATTATCACAAATTATTTCAATTCCTTTCGGCTAAGGCTACTTACACATTAGATCCCTATTCTTATTATAATGTAGGACTTGGAATAGCAACAGATCTCGGCAAATTGAATTTTTATGTAGCCTTCGATAGCGTGCTGTATTACGGAAACATCGCAAAAGCAAAAAGTGTATCTTTACAACTAGGTTTTAACTTTGTAGTTGATCAAGAATGACGAAATATTTAGTCGTATTGGCCCTCGTATTTTGTTTTATTTCTGTAGGGTTTTCGCAAGAATCTCTTAGTGATTATAGTTTTGTAGTAGTGCCCGAGAAATATGACTTCGTTAACGAGACGGATAAGTATCAATTGAATTCGTTGACCAAATTTTTATTTAATAAACACGGCTTCAACGCTTATTTCGACAGAGAAATGCCGGATGTAAGACGATGCGATGGTCTTTGGGCCGTAGTGAACGGCAAGCCAGGCTTTATCTGGACACAAGTGTATATTATATTAAATGACTGTTCGGGCAAGGAAATTTTCAGAAGTGAAGTCGGCAAAAGCAAATTAAAGGAATTCAGTAAAACCTATACTGCCGCATTAAGAAACGCTTTTTTGAGCATAGAAGAACTCGGTGTGCAACAAAAGGAACCTGTAATTTTTGGTACAGATGAATCCAAAGTGCAAGCCAAAGACGATTCGCCTTCAGAAGTATTGAAAGAGATCTCCCCCGAAACTGAGGTTCCTAAAAGCGTGCCTATCGCAACAGTTATCGTTCCGCTGGTGATTTCAGGTAGCGCCGCACTATTCACAAACAACGGTGCGAATTTTGTTCTGGAGGAGAATAAGAATGGTTATACGCTGTATCAGCAAATGGAAACGGGCAATAAAGTGAAAGGAACGCTTGTTCAGAAAAACAACGAGACATATCAATTTGTGGATACTTCGGGCAATACATTTAATTGCTATTTTGATTCTGAAAAGAACCTCGTTATCGAGACCTCATTTCAAAAGATGATATTTGAGGCAGTTCGTCAATAGTTGTATTTCTCTGCCCAAAGACCCGCCAGGTATTTTTTTAAATTCTGTTCTCTTGTATTAGTACCGGGAATATAGAAAGTTGTACCAGCGATCTCTTCAGGTAGAAACTCGTGGGGCACAAAATTGCCATCATAATCGTGGGCATATTGGTAGTCTTTTCCATAACCCAACTCTTTCATTAGCTTCGTGGGAGCGTTTCTAATGGAAAGTGGAACTGATAGGTCCCCTGTTTGTCTTACGACTTGTTGCGCATCTTTAATGGCCTTATAAGAAGCGTTGCTCTTTGGTGAAGTGGCTAGATATACTGCACATTGACTTAAAATAATACGTGCCTCCGGATATCCAATCGAATTAACAGCATCGAAAGAGGCGTTTGCCAGGACAAGAGCAGTTGGGTTTGCCATTCCAATATCTTCGGAAGCAGCGATCACCAATCGGCGGGCTATGAACTTAACATCTTCGCCGCCTTCGATCATCCGCGCTAACCAATAAACGGCAGCGTTGGGATCACTTCCCCGAATGGATTTTATGAAGGCCGAAATGATATCGTAATGTTGCTCTCCTGTCTTGTCATACAATACAGTATTCTTTTGGATCTTTCGGCTAACCAGATCATTGGTGATCACAACTTTTTCTGAATTTTCTGAAAGAACAACCAATTCCAGAATGTTCAGTAATTTTCGAGCGTCACCACCCGATAAATGTAATATCGCTTCGGTTTCTTTAAGGGTGATCTTCTTTTTGGAAAGAATTTCATCTTTTTTGACAGCGCGACGAAGCAACGTTTCCAGGTCATGTTTAGAAAAAGGATTGAGCACATAAACTTGACAGCGGGATAAAAGTGGAGGAATTACTTCGAAGCTTGGATTTTCGGTGGTAGCGCCTATAAGAGTGATCCAACCTTTTTCAACCGCCCCCAATAAAGAATCCTGTTGTGACTTGCTAAAACGGTGGATCTCATCAATGAACAATATTGGGTTTTTAGTTGAGAATAGACCATCATCCCTTTTGGCTCTCTCAATAACCTCTCTGACAGCCGCAACTCCACTATCCACAGCACTAAGTGTATAGAAAGGGCGATCGGATTCTGATGCGATGATGTTAGCCAGGGTGGTTTTTCCGGTGCCGGGAGGGCCCCAGAAGATCATGGATGAGATCATACCCGATTCCAGTTGCGCAGAAAGGGCGCCTTCAGACCCTACTAAATGCTGCTGACTAAGATAATCTTCGAGGGTTTTGGGTCGAATTCGTTCTGCCAAAGGAATGCTCATGGGTGCAAAATTACGATAATAAAAATATCAAATTACTGACAATTTATCATAAATTGTATTTTAGGATTGTTTTTTGACATAACAAGAATATGAACCAAAAAAAAGCATTGCACTATTCTCCGGATATTATATTGTATCCATTATTCTTTTTAGTGATAATCTGGATAGCGTTTTGGTTGGATATCCGTTTCAATTTCAGATTTTCTAAATGGGGGATCTATCCTCTAAAAGCGGAAGGACTGAAAGGGATCTTGTTTGGACCCCTTATTCATGGTAGCCTAAAACATCTTTTCAACAATTCAATTCCCCTGTTTGCCCTGAGTATGGCGTTGTTTTATTTTTCCAGGAACATTCGCTGGAAAGTCATGCTATGGGGAACTCTTTTAACGGGACTACTTACCTGGATAATCGCCAGACCTGCAATGCATATAGGAGTCAGTGGTGTGGTTTATATGTTGGCTGCATTTTTGTTTTTTAAGGGAATAGTTTCAAAAAGGTTTCAATTATCGGCAATCTCACTCATTGTTGTGTTTCTGTATGGTGGCTTATTGTGGTATTTATTTCCTGTTGATCCAAAAATATCCTGGGAAGGTCATTTATCCGGATTCATAGTAGGGTTTGTATTCGCTTTTATTTTTAAACAGAAAGTTATTGAGAATAAAAAATACGCCTGGGAACGGGATGATTATAATCCGGAAGAAGACGAATTTTTAAAACATTTTGACGAGGATGGTAATTTTATCGAAAAACTTCCGGAAAAAGAGCCTCTTTCAAATGCTTCGGAAGGAGAAGCCAAAGACGAGCGGGTAACAATTAATTATATCTTTAAAAAGAAGCCTAAAGACAAAGACGATTAAGAAGCCCTTTGCCGAACCACTTCATACAGAAAAGCACCGCAGGCAACGGATACATTTAATGAATTGATTTCACCCAACAGGGGTAATGCAGCCTTTTCGTTCACCAGGTTCAATACAGACCTCGATATCCCCTTTCCTTCAGAACCCAAAACAATAGCTAATGGAGTATTCAAATCCAGTTCATAAAGTATCTTATCTGTTTTTTCGGTGGCGGCTATTACTTTAATGTCAGAGCCCTGTAGGTAAAAAATAGCATCTTTGATATGATCCACCTTGCAAACTGGCATTTTGAATATTGCACCCGCGGAAGTCTTAACAGTATCACCACTTACGGGAGCACCACCTTTTTTCTGAATAATGATACCATCTACATCCGTGCATTCTGCTGTACGAATGATAGCGCCAAAATTTCGAACATCACTTATTTGTTCCAAAATCAGAAATAGAGGTTTCTTATTTTTTGCGAATGCTTTTTTAACCACTTCTTCAATACTAATAAAAGAAATAGGGGAGGACAGAGCTACAATTCCTTGATGGTTAGAACGGGTGAGTTTATCCAGCTTTTCCTGAGGTACAAAGCTTATCGATACGTCTGTATTCTCCAGTTGTTGAACGATATCGTTTATTTTGGTATTGGAGGTTCCTTTTTGAACATAAAGTTTATGGATCGTCACCTGGGACTTTATAGCTTCAATGACTGGATACACACCAAAAATTAAATTTTCATTGCTCATGGTATAAAAGTAAAAACCATCCCGCCATAGGCGGGATGGTTTTTTATCAATTTATTTCAGTATAGTTACTATATACAAGTTTGAGATAAATATCTAACTACCCAGAAAATTGCCGGTATGAGTTCATTCTCTCCGGTGTCACCACCTTGTAGCAATACACTATCATTTGTTCCACCATTCCAGTTTCCCGGATCTAATGGATCCCCGTTTTCATCCACAGGGTTTCCATTTTCATCGAAGAATACTTCATCCGGACAATCTTCACAACTCGATGCGTTCGAGTTATAAACTCTGCCATCGTGAGTTATAATGGTTGATGTAAAGAAGAAATCGTCTTCGGATTGGATTGTTTCAACCGGTACACTGAATAAAGTTGCCAAGTCTTGGGCTGTATAACTCACATCAAATGGAAATGTTGTAGTGCTCATATAAGCGATAGGGTCCTTAGGGGCTCCCTTGAAAGTACCTCTTACAAATAACTCATAAGAAGCTACATTTCCGGATGGATCTTCAGTGACAGCGTTGAAACTTGCCTCCGTTGGATCTGTTCCTATGTGATATTTCGTAATAGAAAATCCTTCTCCTGAAATAGCAAATAACCCTTCCCAACAATCCGGTAGGAAGGTAAATTTCACAAATCCACCATTACCCAATTCCGGGAAACGGAATTTATCAGAATCTTCACAGCTTGTAAATACGGCAGTAGAGCCAACAGCTAAAATGATCGTCATTATTATATATTTGAATCTTTTCATGATTATATTTTTTTATTAGTCAATAAAACCTGCAGGGTTGTTATCCCAGAATACTCTTTTTGTTAAAGGTTGTTGGGAAATATTAGGGTTCCCCACCACTTC
>SMUY01017090.1_pt1 | contig 11293 bp, 11 predicted proteins | sample 2456441 | NCBI WGS metagenome assembly SMUY01 (sample SAMN11095931, study PRJNA526329) | marine sediment metagenome | biome: Marine sediment; feature: Surficial sediment; material: Deep marine sediment; isolation source: Hadal surficial sediment | place: Pacific Ocean | collected 2014-11 | depth...
GGGTAATCGAGTTTGAGTAGCGAATTCACGCATGCTGCGACGGTCGTTTCTTCGTCACGCAGAGCTACCAGGACTGAGATTGTCTGCAGGCGTTTTGTCCTTGGATAGTTTAGGCGGTGCGTGCCAATGAATATGAGCACTGTTTGCAGAATGTAAGCGATGATGAAGGCGAAGAGCAAATAGGGTAGGACAAGTTGCACCGTGTAAATTTTCCCTTCTATAAAACTTGTTCAAAAATTGGGTTTAGGATACAGATTTGTGCGTCCAATTGCAATGAAATTCTTGTGACTGCCTTGTGACATCTTAAATCATAGGTCGTCCGGCTGAGCTTGCAATTGCGGCCTTAGTTTTGCTCGGTAGGATTCGCCTTTCCACTGGAAGCCTGCGACCTGCCCTGCCAGCCCCGCCAGAACGATGTAAAGGGGGTGGATGAGTGCGGTGAGAACGAAGTCAGACTTAGAGAATGTTGCCCGGAAGATGACTTTTGCCTGCTGTAGAAATGAAAATTCCACTATCCATTTTAGAAACAATGCACCAAGCCAGGGTGCCAGAAGTACCGGCTGAAACAGGGCAGCCAAAGGACCGAACACGAGGCAGAAATTCATCACATAAATGAGTATCAACGCCACCGTGACGTTCCATTTGTAGTGGCGCCCTTTTGAAGCGTAGCGTATTCGTTGCTGCACGAATTCTGCGATGTTGCCTGGCGGCTGTGTGGGAACAAAGGAAGCGGCGTTTACGGCATATCGGATTTGCCAGTCGGTTTTGTCGCGCACCTGTTCCAGAAACAGGTCGTCATCGCCCGAGATCCAGGCGCCTAGATGTTGCAGGCCGCCCGACTCAAAATAGACTTCTCTGCGGTAAGCCAGATTGCCGCCGGTACAACTGATGGGATAACCGAGACCCGCGCTGGCGGCAGCGACGGCGGCCATGGCAAAATAGTCGAGCGCGAGCATGCGGTGAAACACGCTGGCTCTTGCGGTTTCGTATGGGTTGTAGCCCGCAACCATCCCGACACGTGGCTCGAAGTGTCTGACCATCTCTGCGACCCATCCGGGGCCAGGGGTGCAGTCTGCGTCGGTGGTCAGGATGATCTCTCCGGTGGCATGCCTGACGCCTGTGTCGATGGCGCGTTTTTTTGGGGCCAGGTCACCGCTGACGTCACGGATTCTCAATAGCGTGACGCGGGGGTCTTGCCTGGCGAATTCGGCGACCATCGCGGCCGTGTTATCTTCGGAGCGGTCATCCACTACGATGACTTCGAGCTTCTCGGACGGATAATCCTGCTGCAGCACGTGCTGCAGGCATGTTTGAATATTGTGCTCCTCGTTGCGCGCCGCTATGACTACCGAGACGAGCAACTTGGCGCGGTTCCTTCCCGGCGGCAGTTTGCGCAGTCCGCGTCCGAGGAGTAGCAGCGTTGCCGCGTAAAGCACGGCTAAGCTGAGTAAGAGTATCGCATATGTGTGGAGCATGTTTGATGCCAGAAAAGTGACCCCGGAATGCAAGAACCAACGAGGGATCTTCTTGCACGCCAGGTGACTATTCGACCGTTGCTGTTGGCTTTTAGCTGTTGGCCTTGAGCTTGCTGATCAGGTTATATATCATCTTTTGTTCTTTGTTCAACTGAGCCAGAGTCCTAAAATCTCTCATTGTGTGCTACCAATTCATGACATGGCCAATAGCCATCAGCCAAATGCCAATGCTGCCTTCCTTCGTCTTTCGCGCGAACATGCAGATTAGCACGGAAGCGCTTTGAATTTGACCTTCCGTTCGAGCAGGTCCGGCAGTGCGTTTTTAAGTGCCGTCAGCATGCGCCCACTATTTGCGTGGCCGTCGTGCAGCAGCACGATTTGTCCCGGCCGCACGGTGTGCAACCTGCTTTGAATTTGGCGGGTCGTCGTCGTCGCCCGGTAATCCTTTGTGGAGTGATTCCACAAAACCATCTTCCGGTTGACTGCCCGCAGGCTGCGCAGCAGGTTCGGCCCGAAGCGGCCGTGGGGTGGCCGGAAAAGAGTGGCTGTTTTTCCGGTGGTTCTGAGAATCACTTTGTCGGTTTGGGTTAGCTCTCGCTCAATATCCAATCTGGATTTCCAGGTCATCACGGTGTGACTGAACGAATGGTTGCCGATGGCATGACCGGCTGCTTGAATTTTAGCCAGAATGCCAGGGTGCTGTTCGACTTTCTTGCCAATGACGAAGAAAGTAACTGGTATCTGAAACTCCGCCAGCAACCGCAACAATGCAGGTGTGATGGCGCTGTCGGGGCCGTCGTCAAAAGTCAGGTAAACATATTCATCCGGCATGCGCCACAGAATTTCCGGCAAAATGTTCATGGAGATCGCCGGGTTCGGAGCAAGATCGGTAGTCCCAGAAGCGACGGGAAGGCGACGTTTAGCAAGTAGAGAAGCAGAGCCGCATTGAACGCAGCAGCAGGCGCTACCCCAACTTTTTGCATAAAGAAAACTGATGCGCCTTCGCGAATACCAAGATCGCCGAATGAAATGGGAAGCACTGTTTTAACCAGGAAAACGGACGATGCTGCCACCGGCAGGTCAGCAAAACTGGCCGTCTGGAAATTGAGAAGCAGAAGTGTGAATTGAGTCAAATAGACAGTATAAAAAAGAATGGAAAAACCCCAGAGAATGCTCAGATGCTTTCTGCTGAAATCGTAGATTCTGGTAAACCGTCCTGAGGCTCGTGCCACATTCCTGCCCAACAATGACCAGAGGATGAAGCCCGCGAGAAGCGTGAGCGCCATAATCAGCGATGCGCGAAGGGTCGGGTTCAGATTCAGCGCCTCGAAGGCCAGCAGCCCGGTGAGTCCCACAACCAGGGTGATGATCAGATTTGTGAGTTTGTCCATCACCGCCAGGGCAAACGTTTTTGTCTGACTTATTTCCTTGACGTAAAGTGCACGGCCGACTTCGCCGAGGCGGCCAGGCGTCACAAAACCGAGTGCAAAGCCTACCATCAGCGAGCGATAGGCCGTTCCTAATGAAACCGACCGGTTGGCCAGCTTCAGGAGGAAGCGCCACTTCGCGAGTTGTACCAGCAGGTTGGGCGCCAGGAGCGTCGCTGCCATGAGCAGGTAGGCCAAATTCGCGCTGTCGAAAGCAGCTACCAGCGTCGAGGGTCGGATTGTGTGTACAAGAAGGAAAAGTACAGCAGCGGTCACCGCGAGCTTGCCAAAGAAGATGAGCCTGGACTTAAGCAAAAAGTTTGAGTCCCTGCGAGCAGTTGGCGCAGATATCGATGGCGCTGCGGTCGGCGAGCATTTGGGCTCTGAAATCGTCATAAGCCTGGGAGTTCCAGATTTGGGTGAACATTTCGTGGTCGGCGACCGACCCTGCCGGGTGGCCGGCGTTCTTGTCAAAGCAGCAAGGCACAACCGTACCGTCCCAGTTTACCAGAGAGCTGGTCCACGGCCGTGGGCAAGGACCCCTGCCTGTCTTTTTGGGTGTTAAAGCGTCTTGTTCGATTTTATATCGCTTCAGGGATTCCTGCTGTGGTAGCCAGGCGCAAGCTTCTGCTACAGTTTCAACCTGAACTTTCTTTACCAGCAGGCGGTTTGCCCCCAACTCCCGAGTCAGTCGTTTCATCCTGGCCAATTCGTGTTCGTTGTGTTGCATCACAATGAACTGAATATAAATCACGGGCGTCTTGCTATGCTGGTGTTCTTTTTCGTTGACCAGATTGCGTACGCCGTCAAGCACCTGTTGCAGGCTGCCTCCGACGCGATATTTTTCGTAAGTCTCCTGCTCCGCACCATCGATGGAAACGATGATCGAATCCAGTCCGGAGGCCACGGTGGCTTGCGCTGTCTCTGGGTCAAAGTAATGGGCGTTCGTGCTGGTGGTGACGAAAATTCGCTTCTCTTTTGCGTATTGAACAAACCGAATAAACTCCTTGTTAATGAACGGTTCTCCCTGCTGATACAAGAGGAGATAAAAAAGGTAGTCGCCGGTTTTGTCGATGAGTGTCTTAAACGTGTCAAACGTCATCAAGCCGGTTTGTCGCGTCATTTTGCCATTTCCAGTGACACAGAGCGGGCAGCGCAGGTTGCAGACATTGGTGGGCTCCACGGTCAGGATGAACGGACGGCCCCAGCAAACCGGCTTTCTCGTGCTGGCGGACACGGCGAAGGAGGCTATCGCCAGCGCTGCATTGGCGATGCGTTTGAAGGAAAGCGTCCGAATCAGGAATCTGAGAGGTATTTCTTGCATGACAAACAAAAATCCGGTGTCTGAACGTTAAGTTGAAGCCAGCAGGAATTAGGTTTTTCAGCTTGAGAGAAACAAGCCCGATTTCGTTTTAGGTCCTGGGGTTTCCGGGGTTTGAAAATCACGTTGCCTGCGCTCACACTTTCCATTTAATCTTGCCAACCAGCCCCAGCGGCGATATCAGTGTCTGGGTCAAGATAAAGAAAATTTCCCAGCCAGGAAACAAAAAAAGTGACTTTGCCACATTTATACTTCGCGCGATCAGAAAAAGTGCGCTGAGATCGAAACCCAACTTCAGGCCAAAGAGAAGCGCTGCTGACGGGAGCAGAGCGGGTTCCGAAATTGAATATGCGATAAACACAAACAAAGTTAGATTGGCGAGATTAAACAGCAGGTAGATCGCCTGCGACCCTTTTGAATAGAATTTAGACGCCGAAACATGCCGTCTTCTTTGCTGCAGGAAGCTGAGAAAAGACGTAGGCACCGGACTGTTTACGACTGCTTTACTCGTCAGCGCAAACGTGACCCGCCAGCTCGTTCGCCGCTTCACGAGTTGGAGAAACAGGTCGTCATCACCAGACAGGCTGTGCTGGATTCTCTCGAAACCGCCAACTTCCTCGTAAACGTTCTTCCGATACGCCAGATTCCTGCCGGTACAAGTGGCGCCGATATTCCAGCCAGCCGCGCCAGCCGCCACCAGCATGGCCGCCAAACTATCGAGGGCAAGGAGGCGGCTCAGAAAACCGTGGCTGCCCACCAGTGGTGCTGGTCCGATGACGACGCCCACATTTTTGTCGAAGAACGACACCATCGAAGCCAGCCAGTCAGATGACGGGGCGCAATCGGCGTCGGTTATGAAAATAAGGTCGCCTTGTGCGGATGTAATCCCCTGGCTCAGCGCGTGTTTTTTGGGGCTGGTTGCCGCGGACTGCGTTCCGTGTATCCGAATGCTGCGCAAATTCTGGTGTGAGCGTTCGTAGCTGTTCAGCACCGCCGCAGTGCCATCGGTAGAGCGGTCGTCCACCACGATGATTTCTGTCAAACTGGGCGCGTAGGTTTGCGCCAGGAGAGCGTCGAGACAGCCGGGCAAGTTCTTTGCTTCATTTCTGGCAGCCACCACAACCGAAACTGTTGGCCTCAGAAGACTTTGCCCGTGCCGGAGGCGAAGGATGCCCGTGACTAGAAAAGCTAGAATCGCCAGATAGGGGGCCAGCGCCCCTAACGCTATGGCCGTAATGAGAGGCATTGGGAAGTTCTTTCAGAGAATGGTTCAGTTGCGAATAACCACCGGATAGCGAAAAAAGTCGACCGCCAAATGCAAAGTGGCAGATCAGGTCCGGTCTTGAGTACGCAAATATCACGCGAGCACCTGGCGTCTATTCGCTGTTAAGCGTTGCGCAGCAAAATATCGAAAAAGACGAAACGGATCAAGTGAATTCGTGTTTTCGGCCAAGTACGAATTAATTGATCCCAGAAAATACTTGCCGTCCGAGTTGATTCTGATTTGCCGGCGCACAGGACAAAGTCAGGTCTTTTGTGCGCGATGAACTTCTGCGCTTCGTCCGGATTTTGTGGTTCTTTGATGTGTAAGGACGGGACGCCAGAAAAAGCGATTGACTTTTTGAGTTGGTTTGGATATTTTAAATGTTGAAAAAACAGTGGTTTCATATTGCCAGGTACGGGTAAAAGAAGCTGTGATTGAAGTTTCTCTGCGATTTGGGAATCGCGCGCTCAATCTTAACATTCCTCAGAATCATGTTTTGGGCGTACTCACCCCCAACTCTGTTCGACCGAAAGTTTCGCCTGATAGGTTGGTCCGGCAGCATTTAGAGGCCACGACTGTAGCCCTTGAAAACAAGAAAACAGTTATTGTCGTGCCTGACAAAACCCGCAATTGTGGTGCGACTGTCTTCCTGCCGATTCTGGTTGGTCGTCTCAATCATTTGGGAGTTTCCGACGAAGAGATCAAAATAATACTCGCCAATGGCTCTCACGTGCCTAATGATGCAAATGAAGTCAGAAAAATTGTTGGCGACGGGATTGCACGCCGCATCAAGATTCTCCAGCACGATTGTCACGACGCGGACGCGCTCACCTTTGTGGGTAAAACCAAATTCGGTACACCTGTCATTCTGAACAGGATTGTGCTGGAGACGCCGCAGGTCATTATCGGCGGCACAGCGGTGCATCACTATTTTGCCGGTTATGGCGGCGGCCCAAAGATGATTAACCCCGGCTGCGCGGGCTACGAAACCATAACTGCGAATCATGCGCTAACCATCGACACTCGCACGGGCAGAATTCATCCGAACTGCCGGGCGAGTCAGGTCCAAGGGAATCCCGTGCAAGAAGACATAAGGGATTCGATGCGATTTGTGGAGGTAAACTTACTCTTGGAGACAGTACTGAACGAGCGCCGGGAAATCGTCGATGTCTTTGTCGGTGAGTTATTTGAAACGCACGACCGTGCCTGCAAACGGGTTGATGAGGTTTATCAGACGCCTATCTCGGAAAAAGCAGATCTCGTGGTGGCCAGTTGCGGCGGCTTTCCAAAAGATATCAACCTGATCCAGGCGCACAAGACCATTCACAACGCGTTTCAGGCGGTCAAAGAAAACGGGGTCTTGCTGGTGCTGGCGGAGTGTGCTCATGGAATCGGTTCTGCAACGTTTATGGCGTGGTTTGAGTATGCCGATGTCGGAGAGCAGATTCAGGCGCTGACGAAAAACTACAAGTTAAATGGCACCACTGCGTTGTCGTTGCGGAGGAAATGCGAGCGTGCCAAGATCGTGTTTGTCTCAAAGCTACAGGATGGCATCGTGCGCAAAACCGGCATGTTGCCGGCTCGCGACCTGCAGGAAGGGTGGCAGACCGTCCGTTCACATTTACCGGAGAATTTCACTTGTTATCTTATGCCAAACGGCTCATTAACCCTGCCAGTGCTGATTTGATCAAGCACTTTTATCCAGGCCTGATGGCGCTGGTTATGTTGCAGGCTTCCTGTGCGGGAATACGTTCGAATCCTCAATACACTGAATCCAAAACTTCGACCAATCATCATAAGGGAAAGTCAGGTGCTGTCCGATATGCGGGGGCGAATTCTCTCACCGAGCGCCGCCTGTTCCGGCAAATTGAGGCATATCTTGGGGTGCGGTACAGATGGGGCGGAACGAGCGCCTCCGGAATGGATTGCTCCGGATTTGTGCGTGTGGTTTATAAAAATGCCGCCAACCTGGTTTTGCCGCACAGTTCACGGAAGATGTATGGCCGCGGGCAGCACATTTCCGTAAGCAACCTGCAGTTCGGTGATCTCGTGTTTTTTGAGAACATCGAATCTAAGGGCGTTTCCCATGTGGGTATTTACATTGGTGATGAGAAATTCGCACATGCGAGTACCAGCAGGGGCGTGGTGATATCAAGCTTAGGCGAAAAATACTACCGTGTGCGGTATGCTGGCGCCCGGCGCGTTCATAACCAGTAGTGGATTCAAGAGCAGGAGTGTCAAGTCGATTGACTAACGAGCCAACCGGAAACATCAAGAAGGGGATGGAAGTCGAGCTCAAGATCGAGAGCCTGGCCTTTGGTGGCCGTGGTGTTGCGCGAGTAAATGGCTTTGTGGTGTTCATCGACGATGTACTGCCTGGTCAACGCGTCCTGATAAGAGTCACGCGCAAACGGAAAGGATATGCTGAAGCGAGGCTCCTGCAAATATTAGAGCCATCGCCAGAGGAAGTAGCGGCAAAATGCAGGCATTTCGGCGAATGCGGTGGCTGCCGGTTTCAGCATCTGGATTACAGGGCTCAACTCAAATACAAGCGAGAGCAGGTTCTGGAAAGCCTGGAGCGAATCGGAGGTTTTGTAAACCCAACGGTGCTTGACCCGATTCCGTCCCCAGACATCTTCTATTACCGCAACAAGATGGAGTATTCCTTTGGGCGTCGGCGCTGGCTTTCCAGGGAAGAAATTGATGCGGACCAAATCATCAAGCCGCGTGATTTTGCACTCGGATTGCACGTTCGCGGCCGCTACGACAGGATTCTCGATCTCGACGAGTGTTTTCTGCAATCATCTGCCAGCGTGGAGATGCTTAGCTTGGTGAAAGAGACTGCGCGCGGGAGCGGAATTCAGCCGTACAGTACCGAAGATCATACGGGCTATTGGCGCCATCTTGTGATTCGGGAGGGCAAAAATACCGGTGAGACGCTGATAAACATCGTCACTGCCGATGAGCCCCGAAACTTGCGCCTGGTCGATGACCTTGCCAGAATGCTAAAGCAACAATTCCCGCAGATCACAACCATCGTTCACAATATCAATCGGCGTAAAGCGGAAGTTGCCATCGGACAGGAGGAGCGTGTTCTGCATGGGCCGGGCACGATAACAGAGCGAATTGGGGCGCGTCGCTACCGCATTTCAGCGAATTCGTTTTTTCAAACGAATACAAAATGCGCCGAAATTTTGTATCAGAAAGTAGCCGAGTTTGCGGACTTCAAAGGCGATGAACTGGTTTACGATCTGTATGCGGGTGCTGGAACAATCTCTCTGTACATCGCCGATAGTGTCCGGCAGGTGGTTGGTTTTGAGCTCGTACCAGACGCTGTAAAAGATGCAGAGGCCAACTGCGAGTTGAACGGCATCGATAATTGCTCGTTTGTCCTGTGTGATTTGAAAGATGCGGGTGGGTTACAGCATTCTCAGAATGGTGAAGAGCCGGACGCCATAATTATCGATCCACCGCGAGCCGGTATGCATCACGACGTGGTGAACCAGGTCATTGCCATCAACCCGCAAAAGATTGTGTACGTTTCGTGTAATCCCACCACCTTTGCCCGCGACGCCCAGGCGCTGTCGAGTGCAGGATATTCTTTGCAGGACATCCAGCCGGTGGATATGTTTCCTATGACTGTGCATATCGAGTTGGTGAGTCTCTTCAGAAAAGTATGATTTTGAAAAAATCGACATTTATCCTCAAAACTGTTGACAATTGTCAATTTCTTTCTATCTTGTTTTTATTAAATGAGGGGTTACCTTAGTCATCTCAGGTCTCATGCAAACACCAGAAGCCAAGTCTCTTGAAAGAATTGCTGCCAATTATCGATCTCAATTCGTAAGTTTTTACGTTTTTTTATTGACATTGGACACAGTGGTTGATTATATTACAGCGACCCGAACAGTATATCTTCTAATTGAACCTTTAGGAGGGTCTAAAGATGAAGAAGAGACTGTTCGCAGCAGTTGTTTCACTGTTCTTTTATATTCTTTTTGTTGTGAGTTTTGGCATGGCTGATAATTCCGGCCAGATTCCCCAGGTGCTGTCCAGGTTTGGTTTGACTGATAACACGCCTTTTGCATCTTTGACACATAACTATTTGGGCAACCAGGGACGTTTCATTGATCCCGTACCAGAACCGAAAAGACCGCCGGCGGCCCCAAATTGAGTGAGATGCCGAGAGCCACTTTCGCTTAAAATCCATCGTTGTCAACTAATCTGTTCGGGTCAAAATGATTTCAAAGAGAAGTGTTATTCATTTCAGAGTGATCAATATATGGTTCGGGTTCGTTCTGTTCCTGATTCTGATATCTAATCTATCCCATCAAGCCATGCCAATTTTGTCATGGCTTAACCTTTCTCTTTTTTTTCTGGTACTATTGCAGTGCGTCTTCATTTTCGGTAAGGAGCTGTACCGAAAAGCGATCTTCGTTAACATTGGATTGTTGTCACTGGTTTACAGCCTCAGCTTCATTAATCCGTTTGTTGGAAACGGTTACGCATTTGGCAACGATTATCTCGCCAACTACATTTTTCAATACCGCACGATGGCGTTGAGTTTTCTACTCGCTTTGGCTATTACCTATATTTGCGTACTGTATATTTTTGACAAAATAACGACTCTCAAAGCCTACTCGATATCCTTCGTCGTCATTCTGCCAATTTTCGTATGGCATTTCTATCCTTATCTGGCTAACAGGGATTACCTCTTAAGCTTGCCGGATAATACATTTTTGTATGAGAGCGTATTGTTGTTCACCTTCTATTCCTTCTTTATGGTCTGTCTGTACGGTTATTTCCTTTATAAGAATGAGAAATCGTTAGGTGAACACATCAATTCCTTGATGGTTTGCTTTTTTATAATGACACTCGCTGACATTACCGATACCTTTGCCAGAGTTTACAATATCAAGCTCTTTTCTTTGAGTCAGTACATTTTGTTGCCTGTTCTTTCCGTATTCATTATCACACTTTTCAGAAAACTGAATTACATCTACTCCGACTTCGGCCAATTCTACGACACTCTGATAACGGAAGGCAACAAATGGGGCGTTCCGATCAAGAGGAAAAAGAGCGCTTATGCTCTTTCCTTCCTGAGCCTTGTGCGAGCTTATTTGCATCAAAAACGCAACGTTTTCGGCCTCGCGACTCTCTCCCTGGTCTTTTGTGTTAGCTATTTTGACGTGTCGCCATTTCTGAAGCTGCACTTGATTGCGTTGGTGGCGGGCATGATTGTTTTATTTTTCTATTTGTCAGCGCTCTACCACAAGCGGTTGAGCAATGGCGATCTCTTGTCCCTGCATAGACATACACACTAGTCAGCCGTGGGTATTTGATGCGTGCGGCGACATCTTCCAGCCAGTCTGTTGAGACCTCCAATTTCATAGGAACCAGTCCTGAAGCAAAGCACGTCAACCGGGCTATCAATAATTTCGCCAGGGTTGAGGACAATGTTTTGCTGATCGGCGAGGTTGAAACGCGGAAGAAATTTTGCGCGCAACATTCATCTGCGCAGCCCCAAGCGAAATAGCTCGTTCGTCATGCTGAATTGCTCTGCTTTGGGCACTACGATCGATAGGATGGCATTTCTGGGCAGTGAGGACGCTGGGAACGGAAGCAAAAACATCATTCGCGATATCTTGGATAAAGCCCACGCCGGTACGCTCTATCTCGAGAATCTTCCCGATATCCAACCGAAATATCAAGCCGAAATACTCCGCATAATCGAGGAGGAAAAGTTCAGGCGAGTGGGAGGTCGAAAGAACATAATGCTTAATGTGCGCTTCATGTCTACCTGCAA
>SMUY01016827.1_pt1 | contig 11291 bp, 11 predicted proteins | sample 2456441 | NCBI WGS metagenome assembly SMUY01 (sample SAMN11095931, study PRJNA526329) | marine sediment metagenome | biome: Marine sediment; feature: Surficial sediment; material: Deep marine sediment; isolation source: Hadal surficial sediment | place: Pacific Ocean | collected 2014-11 | depth...
CCAATTTCACATCGCCGCTGACCAGCACCAGAACGTCGGCAGGATCGCCACCGACAACATTGATCACGGATTGTTTTAAAAGAGTCATCTTGCCGTCGATAATGAGGGTCAGGGTGCCGTTGACCTGGATATTAGCGGTGTCGGTCATGGAAATATTACCACCGACGTGGAGGGTCACATCCCCGTTGATCACCAGCGTGGTCGATTTTCTCATGGAAAAATTACCCGCAATATACATGACGGGGTTGACGGCACCATTAAGGATCACCGTCGAATTGTTTTTATTTTCGATCCACTGGCAGAATTGCGTTTCGCCGGCCCCCGGATCGGCGGCGTTGATAAAATCAGGGTAAGAAGCGTTGGGACAAGCCACCGGGTCCGGCGGAAAAACAATGGGATCGACCAGTGGCGTCGCCGGACAATATCCGACCTCTGTGGTGCCCGTGATAGTGGTGTTGCCGCCGATCGTTGGATTTAGACACGAGGTGAAGGCGTTCTCCGTCAGTTTACAGACCCCTCCCTGAATAACGGTTTTGGAAATTTCCCGGGTGGAGGCGCCGAAAGTGCCTACCGAATTCACAATCACGTTGTTCGAATCGATCAGGGTGAAGGAGATGGCGAACTGCCCTTTTCCCGACCCGAAGGGCAAGGTGAACCCGGTGAGGAGGTTCAGCCAGTCGGCGTTGGCGGTAACTGCCGGGCACGCCGGATCGTTCTGCAACAAACATTTTTCGGTGTAGCGCAAACCGGCCTCCGCCGTCAATATGGCGTTGGTCGAGGTCGAGGTCAAGGTGGACCCGTATTGCTTGGTTTCAGTTTGGGCCAGAAAATTGAGCACAATGATGGCCACCACGATCATGGCCAGTATCACCGCCACCAGAGCGGCCAGGCCCTGTTCATTTCTCAGGGTGCCGGCAATACGTCGTGTCACCTCGGGCGGGGTCATCAAGGAATTCTCGGACGCGCGGCGGAAGTCAGGGAAAAGTTATCCGCCAAAGGATGGCTGAAAGTCATGCTGATGGTGTACCAACCACCATTGTCGGTGACGGCAAACGCCGCAACCTGGGTGGCCACTGTGGACACGATAGCGCCAGTGCGCTGGATCACTCGTGTCACGGGATTGTAAGTGTAATCGATGCCCACCACGGTCGGATCCTGCAAATATGGAAATTGTTTGTCGAAGGTGATGGAAACCGCTGTGGCGACCACGCTGGCGGGCACGGCAAAACGGATTTCGCGCACCATGGCTTCCATGGCCAACCGCGCCTCGTTCACCAACCTGTTGCGCTCGGTTTGAATCTGGGCCACTTCCGCGGCACTGGCCACGAACTGGATGGTCACCGCCGACACGATGCCCAGCAGAACCAGCGTGATCACAATTTCTATTAATGTGAACCCGGTTTCATTGCGTGATGCGTTGGCATAGTCCATGCGATCAATCCAGACCAAACAAGGTGTAGTAGTTGATGGGGGGCATATTGGACCGGCTGACGGTTAAAGTGACTTTGGACGCAAAAACCGGCGCGCTGGCGACATCCGGTGTCGCCGCACTCACGTCTTCCACCAGCCAGCTATATGTGTACTCGGGAAATCCAACAACGGGACACTGCACTTCCGGAACCGCCGGCGGCCCGGCCTGAAAAGCCGCGCAACTGTAGGTTCCGGCCACGGGAATCTGCAACCGGGTTTTAGCGCTGATGGCTTCCATTTGCAATTGACCCAAAGCCGCCGCCTGAATCGTGTACTCTGGCGTCACCGTTCCCTGCAAACCGGAAAAAGCGTTCATGATCGCAGTCATTGCGATGCCGATCACGACAATGGCCACCACCATCTCAATGAGAGTGATACCAGAACAACCCCGCGGACTCCACTGCGGCACACGATTGCGTTTTCGCGATAATGGCGTCATGAGACGATGGACCTCCCGGAAAAAGCTTCGACGGTGATAGTGCGCGTGACGCCGCCCGATTGCACACTGATCGTGGCAATAGTCTCCGGCTCTCCATACTTATTGAAGGCGATGGTTCCGCCGACGGTGAGGATCACATCGGACGGCAAATTCCGCACAATGGTCACGGCGCCGGCCGGATCGGTGACGGTGTAGGTTCTCGTTCCCGCGCTGAAGGTGATCCCAATCGGTGTTCCCGGCGTGGGGTTGCGCGACATCGCCAGCTCCTGCGCAAATCTGAGGTCCGACTGGATAGTGCTCACTGCCGTGGCGAGACTGATCGGGGCGGTCGATAATCTCGGCATGAACACTGCGCCTAAAACACCGGCAATGACTATCACCATGATTATTTCAAGCGCGGAAAATCCTTGCGCATTTTTCTGTCTGGCAAAAAACATGGCCCATCCTGCAGGCAAATAGTTCACAAGGATTTCAGTATAAATGTGCGCAGGTGGGCTGTCAAAAAAGAAGACTGCGCTCGGACTGAAGAACGGAACCAACGGGCCGAAAGGCATTTCCAAACTTCTTCAAACTGGCCAGGAGATCAGGCCATTTCACAAAGCTTTTCGGTAGCGGCAGGGACAGCGGGGTCGGCTCTTCGGGGTTTGGATTTTTTATCAACCGGTTGCGGGTAATGGAAAACTTTTCCCTCAAAGTTTTTAATGATGACTTCTTTATCATTGCGCTCAATCACCGTATCGGGGAGCAGTCTGACTTTGCCGCCGCCGCCGGGCGCGTCAATCACAAAATAAGGCACCGCCATTCCCGAAATGTGCCCCATCAATCCCTGGATGATCTCCAAACCTTTTTCAACGGTGGTTCGAAAATGATCGGTGCCCAGGGTCATGTCAGCCTGATAAAGGTAATAAGGTTTCACGCGCATTTTAAGCAACTTGAGCATCAGTTCTTTCATGATCTCCACGTCGTCGTTCACGCCTTTCAGCAAAACCGTCTGACTGCCCAGCGGAATTCCGGCATCGGCCAGCCGGTTGCAGGCCCGTTCCACTTCCGGAGTGATTTCATCAGGATGATTGAAATGCAGGTTGGCGTACAGGGGATGGTATTTTTTCAACATGGCGCACAACTCTGGAGTGATACGTTCCGGAAGCGTTCCCGGCACGCGGGTGCCGATGCGAATAATCTCCACATGAGATATATCGCGTAACGCCGATAGAATGCGTTCCAGCTCTTTATCCGGCACCAGCAGAGGGTCGCCGCCGGACATGATGACATCACGGATCTCAGGATGTTGAGCGATGTACTCGATGCCCTGGCGCAGGGTTTCGCGGGTGACGATGCCGGGAAATCCAATTTTTCGTTTGCGGGTGCAGAACCGGCAAATGATGGGGCATTGGTTGTTCAGCATCAGCAGTACCCGGTCCGGGTAACGGTGCACCAGCTCGGGCACGGGCATGTCCCGCTCTTCACGTAGCGGATCGGATTCCAGCGATTCCTCGGCGCTCAGAAAGTCATCCAACTCTTCTACAGAGGGCACCACCTGTTTCCATAACGGGTCGTTCTCTTCTTTGATTTGTTCCAGAAAATATGAGTTGATGCGGATCGGGAAAATTTCGGACACTCTCCGAAGTTTTTCCTTATACACCTCAGAACCGGAAACGAAAGGCAAGTCTTCCACTTTTACTACACTCGCGCTCAATTGTTTTTGCCAGAGTTCCATGTTTTACCTTTATTTAATTTTGGGTCTTGGAAGAATAAGTAGTTTTCAAGTAGTCGATGATTTCATATTCATCACTGAGAATGACTTCGCCATCGACCATGACGGGAACATGACTCTGGCCCGATACTTCTTTGACTTCTTTCCGCATATGGTGCGGCCAGGGAACATCAATTTTTTCGTATTCAAGGTCCAGTTTTTCCAAAACTTCCCGGACCATGCCGCAATAACCGCAACCGTCAATGTTATAGAGTTTCATCATACTGCCAACTTTAATTTTTAGGTCCGGGCACAAGGCGCCAGGACCGCATCCACCATACCGTGGATTTTCTTTTTGTCATGCGGCACCAGAGTGGCCAGAATACCGCCCAGTTCCGCCCGGTCCCCGATGACAAAATAATAAGGGGTCAATCGCACCCGGCTTTCCATGTCCTTAAGAGACTGAGATGGGACATCCCAATACCGGACGGTGACCCGTTTTCCCTTGTGAAATTTCTGCAAAATGTAGGGTTGCGCCGGGAATTCCCCCAACCCTTTGTCGAGGGTCGCCTGCCAATCCTTACTGGATACATCGTGGCCAATCACCACTCCCCGGCTACCCCACGATTCGGGGGAAAACCCGGAAGGCTTGATCACCAACCGCCGCTCCTTCTGGGTCAAGGGGTAAAGGTCCTTCCAATCGTTCACCTGGTTGCCCTGCAGAACCAAATCCGGGATCACTGCGTGCGGCGGTAGAGGACGATTGTCCAATATCCAGGTGTTTGGAATTAGATGAGCCAAAAGGGCAAAAGTTTCAACCCCCAGGGCTTTTTCCCACCAATCATTCAAGGCCGGGTGGTGAAACAGGGCAAAACTAAGCTTTTCTTCCAAATAATGCTTGTACGGGGGCGTGGTCCGGACCCGGCCCTTTTTCGCAGAAAACATCAAAAGTTCCGATTTTTGGATATTTTTAAGGTCAAATAGCTCAAAAAAACGGTAAATTACGTCAATTGCAACTTCGCCTGTCCCCATCTCCAGAGACAACCCTTCTTCCTTAAATAATACCTCTTTGGGATGCACCACATACGCTGAGAATCCCCTGTCATTCAAAATCTTACCCAAATATTGCATCTCCCTGAGATAGTCCCGCGACTCGTCGGAGACCACCAGCGCCAGCGTACAACCCGGTTTGCCCGCATACGATTCAATCATTTGCTGAAATTTGGACGGCAGGCCCCCGTTTTCCTGACCCAGCACATTCCAACCATTTTGGGCATACCAGTCCATCAATCCGGCAGTCACGCCAAATCCACCCGGCACCGAATCCAGCTCGGTGACGGAAAATCCAGTTTCGGTCACAATAACATCAGGGCGAATGATCCCCGGAAGCTGGTTTTTGAACCGCTTCATCTTCCCAAAATCAATCAGGTCGGACGGCTTGCCCAAATCCAGATACTCGGCGACCCACGCCGGGGCTTTACCCTTGGCGCTGTCCAGGTACAAGCGGTTGAGAGCACCGTAAAATTTCAAGAGATGTTCGCCCAGCCCTTCAAAAAATGCGCAATCATCGGGCGTCAGGAAATAAGGGTCAGGCGAAATCCGCCAGTGGTGGGCCGGGTCGGCTTCATCAGCGGAAAACATCCCGGAATCGGTCAGCGAATTTTTAATTTTGGAGCAAATCTGTTCGGGGGTGGCGGTCATATTGCGAAAAAGGTTAGAACAACTGGCGCAATTAGTCAAAAAAACATCAACATTTCAATATATTATAAGAAGGTGTGGAACCTCTGAGGATTCAAGGAATCGGTGACTAACTTTTTTCGGAAAGTAAACAGCTCACCAAGAAGGACAACGCGATATAATTATTCCGGACCCTTGGGGCCTGTTGCAATTTCAAATAATCCATCTTTAAAAAAATATTATGGAAACCAAACGCATTTCGCTGTTCCCCCTGCCTGCGTCAGTTTTTTATCCGAAAACCGTCCTGCCTCTGCACATTTTTGAACCCCGCTATCGGGATATGGTGGCCCACTCGATTGAATCCGGGCAATGGATCGGCATGGTCCTTTTGGAGCCGGGTTATGAGAAAGAATACTTTGGCGGTCCGGCGATCAAACCCATCGGCTGTGCTGGCAACCTGGAAAAGTGGGATCGGCTGGAGGACGGCAAATACAACATTCTCCTGCGCGGACAAAGCCGCTTTCGGGTCGTTCGCGAGGTGGGAGATCGCCCGTTCCGTGAGGCGGAGGTGGAACTTCTGCCCGCCATCAACGACCGTCCGTATGCAGAAAATGATCCGGAGATGGTGCGCTTGATGAACACCTACCAGCAATTCACCGAACTCCTACCGGATACCAACCCGCAAATTGCGGAGCTGGAGTTGTCAGGGAGCGACACTCTCGGCGAGGTGGTCGACCTTTTGGCCTACTTGTTGGAACTGCCGCCCCACCAGCAACAGCAGTTGGTCGAAGAACCGGACGCCCTCAAACGTCACCAAACCGTGATGTCTCACCTGCAACTCAAAATCGCCATCGTTCAGCAATCCAAAACCTTGGCCAAATCGGGACACGACGTCCGCATGAATTAGTGCTCGGCGCACAGCCAGCCGGCGAAGCACCGGGGCCAATGGGGCAAGGCCCGGAGCTAAATTAATATTCACCACAGATGAACACAGATAAACACGGATGACGTCACCTGTCATCCTGAGCCCGTCGAAGCATGACCCACTCATCACAGAGCACACGGAGGAAATAACAGCTCCTCCCCCTCCCTACACAAGGAGAGCTTTGCACAAGTATGCAAATTTCTGAAAACCCAGATTCGTCGTCGCTGATCGCTCCTCAGAATGACAATCTGAAGCTGGGTGGGTCATCCTGAACGAAGTGAAGAGTCCAGGTTTTACCTGTGGAGAATTTAATCTTTTCGTTCGCCCCGCGCGGAGTGGTCGGTGTTCATCTGTGGTTACTTTTGAGTTTAGTGACCAACGGCACTATTGTATCGAGCAATTTTCCAAACCTGCAATCCGATCAAATAACCGTTGCCGAGCAACACCACCAGATATAAAAACAGTTCGAGCTGGCCGATGAGGGAAAACACAATGAGGGCCATGGTGTTGCTACAGACGCACAGGGGGCCCATCCAAACCAGAAAAGTTTTGTCCGCGTACCAGCGGTCCGGCTGTTCGGGCGCGCCGGCCCCACCGGCCAGTTTACGGCTGAGGCCATCAAACATTGCCACAGCCTGGTCCTGCCAGCCGTAAGCGGCGTTGTGAAATTTCTGCAGAAAAAGTACGAGGCCCGGCAATTCGCCCGCCACCGCCGCTTGCCGGTCCTGTTCGGTCACGGTTTCATCGGTGCGGTTGTTTTCATAGGCGCCCACTCTTGACGCGTAATGCACGTAATAAAATACCCAGTAACTGCAATGCAACAAGCCACTCAGCAAAGCTAAAATGCCGAGCGCCCAGAGGAATGCCGGGTTCGGTGAACTCTGCGCCAGCCGCCAGGTGATGGCGCCATACACCGCCACCGCCACCGTGAAATCCGCAAACGAATCCAGAAAACGTCCCAGCCGCGACACCTCACCGCGCAAACGCGCCAGCGGTCCGTCCACATTATCCAGGAACAGCTTGCCGTACAGGAACACCGCGCCAAAAATGAAGGCCCGCTCCCCGCCGAAAGCATAAAACCCCGCTGCGGCCAGCCCCGCCATGAGCGCCAGCAAAGTGATCTGGTTGGCGGAGATGGGCAGGGGATACAAAACGCGCACCACCCAGCGGTTGGGGAAATACCACAAGGCGTTCAGGTCGAAGAACCGGCATGGCTCCGGCAGTTTGTGCATTTTTTCAAAGTGGGGTGTCGATGCCATGGCGGAATGGAAGGTTCAGGATGCGCTAGCAGATGCCGCAGATTTTACAGGTGGCAGTGTCGCACACAGGCGTGTGCTTTTGACGCAAACCGCGCTGATAATCCTGCCAGAGAAAATCGGCGAAGTAACCGTGGTCGATGATGTCCCACGGCAGAAAATCTTTTTTCTGGAATTGCCGGTACACGAACTGATCGGGATGCGGCTGGGCGGCCTGCAACGCCGCCTTGGCGTCGTGCCCGTTGGCCAGGTATTCTTCAAAAAAACTCATGGCCCGCCGGTCCCCGCGCGAAAAATAAGTTTGCAGGTAGGCTTCGTTGGGCGAGCCGAAACTCAGTTGAATGTTAGGGAGCCGGCCCAGCGCCTTGCGCACTTTCATGAACTTTTTCTTGAGGATCGTCACCGCTTCCATGGGATGCCACTGAAACGGCGTGCCCGGTTTCGGCACCAATGGACTCAGGCTGATGGTCACCGTGCCGATGCTGGCGCGCTTGCGGCAGGCGTCGACATACACCTTTTGGATGTTCTCCACCAGGCGGATGAACTGGTCGATGTCCTCGTCCTCCTCGGCGGGCAGGCCGATGATGGAGTAAATTTTTAAATGCAGGACACCTTTCTCGGTCAGGAAACGGCACTTGTCGATGATGAAGTCATCGCTCGCGGATTTGTTGATGACGTCGCGCATGCGTTCGGACGGAGCGTCCACCGCCATGGTGAGGGTCTTCTGTCCGCTCTTCAAAATCAGATCCACCAGCTCATCGGTGAGTGTTTCCATACGAAGCGACGAAAATGACAGTTTTTTGCCTTCCGCCACCAACCGCCGCGCCAACGGAAGCAGTTGCGGGTGATCGGTCACCGACGGACCGACCAGCCCGATGGTCGACGCGCCCTTGCCCTGCTCGTCTAAAACTTTGGCCAGCGAGTTGTAGGTGGTTTCCAGATTGGGCTCGCGCGGGGGCCGATAAATGAACCCCGCCGTGCAAAACCGGCAGGCCCAAATACACCCGCGTGTCACCTCCATCAACGCCATGTCCTTGAAGGTTGACACTTCATCATGAATTTCCGAATGCGTGCACAGGTCGGGAGAATCCTCCGCCACCCAATGCCGTTCCACCCGTGCGGACACCTGCGGTTCGGCCCGGAGAGCGACCTGCCGGTCTTTTTCATACACCGGATGATAGAATTGTGGAACGTAGATCCCACTGAGTTGCGCCGCTTCGGGAAGAAATTGCCGCGGGTCGTCCCAGTCCGAGTGAGTGACCAGATCAAAAAATCGTTCGGCCAGTCCTTCCCCTTCGCCGATGAAACACAGGTCGAGGACGTCCGCCAGTGGCTCCGGATTGATGAACAGCGCCGAGCCGCCGGCCACGATCAACGGGTACCGGCGGTCCCGCGCCGTGCGCTTCAGCGGGATGCCAAAATATTTTAAGATGAGAACCGTGTTGAGATAATCCGGTTCGAACGAAATGGAAAACGCGATGATGTCAAAATCGCCGGGGAGACGGCCCAAATCATGCGAGCGCAGTTGGTCGGATTTCAACTGCGACGTCTCCGGGTCCCAACCAGCCGGCAAACTGAACCGGTCACAGGTCACGCCGTCAATCTGGTTGAGCAGAGAGTACACCCGTTGAAATCCCAGATTGGCCAGCGCCACGTCGTTGGTGCTGGGGTAGGTCAACAAGACGCTCACCGGCCGCCGTCGGGTCTTTTTAGGCGGTTCAATTATTTCCGTTTCAGGCATATAATCCATTAGGTAAATGAAACTGCTATTCTACTCTAAATGAGGCCGTGAGGCCAGAGCCCAAGTCTATGAATGAAATTTCATCCATCCCAGCCGACCAGCGCATGAAGACCTACCTGGTCAAGATCGCCACCGGACCAAAAATGAGCAAGGACCTGACCGAGCTGGAAGCCGAAGACGGGCTTCGCATGGTATTGAACGGCGAGGTGTCGCAGGTGCGCTCCGCGCTGTTTCTGATCGCCGCCCGGATGAAGCTCGAAACCGTCGCGGAAAACATCGGCTACTGGCGGGCATTGGACGACACCACGGTGAAACAATCGGTGAGCCTGCCGTGCCTCCTGCAGGTGGCGGACGCCTTCGACGGCTTCAACCGCGTGCCCTATTTTGGATTTTACGCTCTGCCGGTGCTGGCCGCGATGGGCCTCCCGGCCTACGGCCACTCCACCCTGCCCCTGCCGCCCAAGTTCGGCATCACCTTTGAAGACCTGCTGGTCAACCATTATCGGGTGGCGGCGGACCTGTTGTTTGAAAAAAGAAAAGAACTCATCGAAAAATTCAAATTTGGATACCTGAGCACCCGGCAGAGCCATCCGCCACTGGAAAGCCTGCGCGACCTGCGCGTGGAAATCGTGAAGCGTCCCATGCTGGCCACTCTGGAAAAAATGCTGTTGCCGCTCAAAGCTGAAAAAAATTATCTGGCCACCAATTACTTTCATCCCGGTTATGAAGTGTCCATGCTGGCCGTGGCGAAGTTGAGCGGATTCGACAGCGTGGCCATCGGCAACGGCATGGAAGGCGGCACCTTGTTCGGCGTCCACAAACAAGGCAAAGTGTTTGTCGAATCCGGCGACGAACAAGTGGCGGAAAAGAAACTCGATTATGAAAGTCTGTACGACAGCACCACCGCCCGGAAAATCGGTGACGCGTTTAAGGCTTTGAAAAAAATTCCGGCGACACGTGAATCGCTGGCACAACTGGGCGAGCAGGCGTTACAAGACGGCACCGGTCCCGCCGCCCCGATGATCGCCCACCAGGCAGGCACCCTGTGCCACCTGTTCGGCATCCTGCCCGACCTCCCAACGGCAACCGCCACCGCCTGGAAAATCCTTAACAAGGGAACTTGTCAGAATCAACTTATGCAGTATGTCCAAGCCTGCAGGTGATACCGGCATTTCTTATTTCTGCGCCAGCATGGGTTCGAGGTATTGCCAGACGGTTTGGGTGACGATTTCGTAACCTGCGGCGACCGGATGCAGGCCGTCGGGGCGGGTCAGTTTTTGGATACCGGCGACGTTGGCGAGAAAAAACGGGATGAGCGGCAGATTGTGTTTTTCGGCGAGCCGGGTAAACACGGCTTCAAATTCCTGATTGTACTCTTTGCCGTAGTTGGGCAGGGCTTTCATACCGGCCAACAGGACGCGGGCATGGTTGGCCTGGCAGATTTCGATGATGGTTTCGAGGTTGGCCTCCATGGCGGTCACCGATAATCCGCGCAGGCCATCGTTGGCGCCCAATTCGAGGATCACAATTTTGGGCTCATGCTTGAGCAACCAGTCGATGCGCCGCACTCCGCCGGCCGTGGTGTCGCCGGTCACCCCGGCGTTGACCACTTTATGCGGATAGCCTTTGGCTTGCAGAATTTCCTGCAGGCGCGCCGGATAACTTTGTTGTTCGCCGACCATGTAACCGGCGGTGAGGCTGTCTCCAAACGCAAGGATCACGGGCTCTCCCAATACAGGGGTTGATATTCCACAGAAAAAAACCAGCGCCAGTCCTGCCATGATCCGCTGAAAGCGGTTCCTGCCGACAGGCCCATGGACGCGCGGGAAAAGTCTACCGAAGACTTTGGGTACTGCCAACTGGCAAACGGTCTTTTTATCACTATAAAAAACCACTGGAACAATACCTCGGACTTTGTAAAAATAGAACATGGTTTTAACACGAAGGTTTAAATTCATCGATGCCAGCAGTGACGTTCGCCCCTTACTTAGACCGGGTCCCCATAATCCATGATCCAGATCAGCCAGTTGAACAAATCCCTGCACGGCGGCGGCCACCGGGTGGACATTCTGACCGGTATCGATTTGACG
>SMUY01275631.1_pt1 | contig 11291 bp, 11 predicted proteins | sample 2456441 | NCBI WGS metagenome assembly SMUY01 (sample SAMN11095931, study PRJNA526329) | marine sediment metagenome | biome: Marine sediment; feature: Surficial sediment; material: Deep marine sediment; isolation source: Hadal surficial sediment | place: Pacific Ocean | collected 2014-11 | depth...
AAAAGTTTGAACAGGCGCAAACACAGTTGGGTTCGGCCCTGGGCAGGTTGCTGGTTACCATTGAACGATACCCGGATCTGAAGAGCAACCAGAATTTTATTCGACTGCAGGATGAATTGGCTGGCACGGAGAACAGAATTACGGTAGAACGACGACGTTTTAACCAGACCGTGCAGCTGTACAATCAGAGAGTGCGGACATTTCCGACTATGATTTTTGCCGGCATGTTTGGCTTTCAGCAGCGGCCCTATTTTGAGGCGAGTGCTGAAGCACAGGAAACACCGAAAGTTGACTTTTCTTCGGGAAGTAATTAGCGTTTGCAGTACTTTAGTACGAAGATGGCATCGAAAAGGTGATCAGGATGAACACAAAAACCGGAAGCAGCGTGAGGATGATGAGGCTACCCCTCTGAGAGTGGTGGCCTTTTTGTTTGGCAGAAAAAGTTTGTCGCAATGATGATACAATTGGTGGGGATATTCCAACATTTGAGAAAACAATCTTATGATGTCAACTAATATTTAAACACTTACGCTTGATGGCTCCTGTGTTATCCGGTGTGCCTGTGGCACGTAATTTGTAACTGGACTGCATGGCAACGTGGTAACTCAGCCATTTCAATACTTGTAGAAACAGGAGGTAAAATGTCGCAATATATCAAAGATTTGATGGTAGAAGCCAAGGCCAAGAATCCCAGTGAGCCTGAATTCCATCAAGCAGTAGAAGAAGTTGCAGAATCACTGGATTTGGTTCTTGAACGGCACCCTGAATACCGGGCGGCCAAAATTCTGGAACGAATTCTTGAGCCGGAAAGAGTCATCATGTTTCGCGTGCCCTGGATTGACGATCAGGGAATGGTTCAGATCAACCGTGGTTTCCGCATCGAAATGAACAGCGCCATCGGACCGTACAAGGGCGGCCTGCGCTTTCATCCCTCTGTAAATCTGGGCATCCTAAAGTTTCTGGCGTTTGAGCAGGTGTTCAAAAACAGTCTGACTACTCTCCCCATGGGCGGCGGCAAAGGTGGATCGGATTTTGATCCGAAAGGGAAGAGCGACAACGAGGTGATGCGTTTTTGCCAGAGCTTCATGAGTGAATTGTACCGCCACATCGGTCCGAACACTGACATACCGGCTGGTGACATCGGCGTCGGCGGCAGAGAAATCGGCTATCTTTTTGGTCAGTACAAGCGGCTGAAGAATGAGTTCACCGGAATCCTGACCGGGAAAGCACTGGGCTGGGGCGGTTCGCTTATTCGTCCGGAAGCGACGGGCTACGGCTCTGTTTACTTTGCGGCTGAAATGCTTGGCACAAAAGGCCAAACATTCGAAGGCCGCGTCTGCCTGGTATCCGGCAGTGGGAACGTTGCGCAGTACACGGTGGAAAAAATCAGCGCACTTGGTGGAAAAGTGGTCACGCTGTCGGACTCCAGCGGCTACATTTACGATGAAGCCGGAATCACGACCGAGAAACTCAATTTCGTGATGGATCTCAAAAACGTACGCCGCGGCAGAATCAACGAATATGCGGAAAAGTACTCGACCGCCGTTTTTACGCCTGGCGATCCTGAATTGGATCATAATCCTTTGTGGACTCACAAAGCCGAGTGCGCGTTCCCCAGCGCCACACAAAATGAGATTAACGGGAAGGATGCTCAGCACCTGCTGGACAATGGCGTTTATGTGGTGAGCGAAGGCGCGAACATGCCAACGACGCTTGATGGCGTGAAAGTCTTCCTGGATGCCGGCATACTCTACGGCCCCGGAAAGGCGGCCAACGCCGGCGGCGTTGCGGTTTCCGGCCTGGAAATGACGCAAAACAGCATGCGCCTGCCCTGGACGCGGGAAGAGGTCGATCAACGCCTGCAGCAGATTATGAAGGACATCCACAAAACCTGCGTTGATGTTGCCGAACGTTTTGACACACCCGGCAACTATGTGAACGGCGCCAATATCGGCGGCTTCTTGAAAGTTGCGGATGCCATGCTCGATCAAGGTGTCGTCTAAGCTGAAGAATTCGCCGGACTCAAAGTGCACAAAGTGATTCAGCGGTATTCACGAATCTGCACGAATTCAGGCGAAACGCAATTCTACGTTATACGTTAAAAAAGGGGTGATTTTCATCACCCCTTTTTGTATTTTAGAACAGGTGTTATGATGAAAAAAGAGCAGGACACACTTCAATCCTTCAACCCATACTGGCTGGAGCAAGGCTACGGCAGCCGCGTTCAGGTTTTTCAGAATCTGATGCGTTTTCGGATTCGAAGTATCCTTCTGGTTTCCAGTCTGTACGACCTCTTTTTGTTCGAAGAAGACGGCCGTCTGTACGAGCTGCTCCGCGAGGAATACCAGGGCTTGAATCTGTCCCACACGCCAGAACTGACGCGCGTTTCAAGCGGGACGGAGGCGCTTGCTCTGGCGCAGGAAACACAATTCGATCTGATCATTACGACATTGCACGTGGAGGATATGCGGGCGCACAAGTTTGCCGAGCTGGTTCGGGAGGCCGGCCTCGACATGCCGATTGTCCTGCTTGCCTTCGATAGCGGTGAACTTACCGAGATCTCACTGTATCAGGATATGGCAGTGTTTGACCAAGTCTTTGTCTGGCAGGGGGATTTTCGAATCATCATTGCCATCATAAAGTATCTCGAAGACAAGCGGAATGTTGAGCACGACACCCAGAGCGTCGGTGTGCAATCCATCATTCTGGTGGAGGACCGTGTTCAATACTATTCTTCTTTCTTGCCGATTATCTATGTCGAATTATTCAAACAGGCGCGGCGGCTTATTTCAGAAGGGATAAGCTTGTCGCACAAGTTTCTCCGGATGCGGGCGCGTCCTAAGATACTTCTCTGTACCAATTATGAAGAGGCCTGGTACAACTTTGAAAAATACCAGGAACATGTTATCGGCGTCATTTCTGACATTAATTACAAACGAAAAGGCAAGTACGACCCGGAGGCCGGTCTGACGTTTGCAAAAAACGTCAAGAAAAGGCAATTCGATATCCCCATTTTGCTGCAATCAAATATTCCGGAAAACGAGGAGAAAGCACATGAGGTCGGCGCCTCCTTCCTTTACAAGCGCTCTCCGACTTTGCTGCGTGACTTACGAGAATTCATGGAGGAACATTTCGGGTTTGGGAATTTCATTTTCCGGACTGAGGACAGCACAGAGGTTGGCATGGCCACGGATTTGCGGTCACTGGAAGAACAGCTAAAAACTGTACCTGACGAGAGCATTGTGTACCATAGTGAACGCAATCATTTTTCGAAATGGCTTAAGGCCAGAACAGAATTTTGGCTGGCACACAAGCTTCGGCCACGCAAGCTCGCAGAATTCGACTCTGTTGAAGGGTTACGTGAGCTGCTCATCTCTTCTCTGCAAGATTACCGCCGCAACCGGCAGCGTGGCATCATTACCGATTTTAGCAAGGAGACATTTTATCCGCACAGCAGTTTCGCCAGGATCGGCGGCGGCTCTTTAGGGGGCAAGGCCAGGGGATTGAGCTTCTTCAGCAAACTCATCTACAACTATAAGGTGCAGGAGCTGTTCGACGACCTGCGTATTTATGTCCCTCCTGCCATTGTTTTAGGTACAGACATTTTCGACCAGTTTTTGGATGAAAACGATCTGCGCGACTTTGCCCTGAACTGCGAAGACGACGGCGAGCTTAATCGCCGATTTCTCGAGGCGCAAAATTTTCCGCTCGACGCGCTGCACAAGCTGCGTGACTTCCTCCAGTTGGTCAGGATACCGTTGGCGGTGCGCTCTTCAAGCCTGCTGGAGGACTCGCAGTACTATCCCTTCGCAGGCGTCTACAACACTTTCATGATGCCGAATGATCATGAGAACATCAATGTTCGTTTGTTTGAGCTGCTAAACGCTGTTAAGCGAGTCTATGCCTCGACATATTCTCAAAATGCCAAAAACTATTTTCGGGTGACTTCCTACCGTCTCGAGGAAGAGAAGATGGCTGTGGTGGTCCAGGAGATGGTGGGTGTGACGCACGGTCAATACTTTTATCCCGATTTTGCCGGGGTCGCGAAGTCGTACAACTTCTATCCGGTGACGCCGCAAAAGTCGAAGGATGGGATTGCTGCCATCGCTCTCGGTCTTGGGAAAACGGTGGTCGATGGTGGTCTGCACGTCAGGTTTTGCCCGAAGTATCCGCAAATGCTACCGCAGTTCAGCACCGTCGATGAGACATTGAAAAACAATCAGCAGAAATTCTACGCGTTGAATCTGCACGGCAGAATCGCGGATATGAGCGAGACGCGGGACACGCTTCTGGAGCAACTTGATTTGAGTGTAGCTGAGCGCGATGGCACGCTCAAATACGTCGGATCTACGTATTCACACGAGAATCTCACCATTTACGACGGCATATCGAGAGCGGGGCACCGAATCGTAACTTTTGCGCCTGTTCTCAGACACAAGCTTTTTCCGCTGCCGGAAATTCTGAAACACCTGCTGGATCTTGGCACGTGGGCCATGGGAACACCGGTGGAGATCGAGTTCGCCTGCAACATGTCGGTGACGCCCGGAGAGCCGAAAGAGTTCGGGCTGTTGCAGATGCGCCCGCTTGTGCTCCGGCATGAACACGAGCTACTCAATTTCAAAGATGTCGATAAGGAAAAGCTGATTTGCAAAAGCGACAAGGTGCTGGGCAATGGCGTTGGAAGCGATATCCGTGATGTGGTTGTCGTGCCGCCGGACCGTTTCGACAGAATGAATAGCCGCGAGGTGGCGAGTGAGGTGAACAAGCTCAATCAGAAATTGATTTCCGAAAATAGGCCATACCTTCTGATCGGCGTAGGAAGGTGGGGTTCGCTGGATCCGTTTCTGGGCATTCCGGTAAAGTGGGAGCAGATCTCAGGGGCGCGTACTATCGTTGAGGCGGGACTGGAGGACGTAAGCGTCGCGCCCTCGCAAGGGTCGCATTTTTTTCACAATCTGACTTCATTTAGAGTAGGCTATTTTACCGTTTCAGAACACGATGAGCGGAGCTTTGTGGACTGGGAGTGGTTGACGCAGCAGGAAGCAGTTACAGAGCTGAAGTATGTGCGGCATATCCGGTTTGATTCGCCAATTACCGTCAAGATGAATGGCAGAAAGAGCAAGGGGTTGATCCTGAAACCGGAATAGGAGTGTTAGCCCAGACTTGAGCCTGGCGGGCCCCGTGTACCAGCCGGGAGAATCTGGGACCATCTTTGCAGAGTTGTATTCGGGATACCATAAGGTGTCTTGTCCTGCTCTACGGTTGCCCCACTTCTGAATCAACCTTAATTGTACCAGTTCTCTCAAATACCAATTGCAGCGCAAAGCGATCTCCCGGAACGAGCGAGCGCTTCAGGCGGATCAACATGACGTGGTAACCACCCGGCTTGAACTCGACTGTTTCTCCGGCTGGAATGTCAAGTCCGCCGTCCACTTTTTGCATCATCATCCTGTCATCGTTCATTTTCGTTTCGTGCAACTCAACCACGTCACACACAATTGAGGTCATGCTCATAAGACGGTCCGGCGCCTCACCATCGTTTACGATCTTCAGATAGACCACGCCGTTGCTTTTCATCACCCTGCCATCTTCGTTCTCGATTTGCACAGGTCGGGACCAGATATTTTCGATTTCTATCTTCGGTGTGTCGTCTGCCTTTTGACAGGCTTGTATCTGACAGAAAAGGCTTATCGACAGTGCGAGCAAGCCAATTTTCAGGAACATTGGGGTCAGGCGCATGATTTGTTTCCTTCCTTCGCAGTAAGAGCGTTAATACTTGAGCAGCAGCCGGATATCATGCACGATGTCTTCTGGCCGTGCGTCGTTGGAATGTTTGAGTTTCCAGATGCCGTTGCGGTCGAGTAAGTAGATGCTCGCGGTGTGATTGACAAGATAGCCAGTAGCGCTGTCCGAAATCTGATCCTTTTCACGATAAACGCCGTAGCCGGCGTACACCGGCTGCAATTCTTCCTGCGTACCGGTCAGGCCGATAAAATCCGGGTGGAACACGGCAAGGTGCGCTTTGAGCTTTTCCGGCGTGTCCCGTTCCGGGTCTACCGTAATGTAGACGAACTCGACTTTTTGCGCTTCATCTTCGGTCAAGGATTCGCGCACCTTTTTCCACGTGGAAAGGGTGAGTGGACACACGTCCGGGCAGTAAGTAAACCCGAAGAACATGAGTGTGACTTTTCCTTCTTGCTCCCCTAACGTGAAGCGCTGACCGTTTTGATCAGTAAGCGTAAAATCTTTGAATTCCATTTCCGGCAATTCCGTTCCCTTGAAGGAGGAATCGCGGCTTTGGCAGCCAGCGAGAACGGCCACCGCGAGCAGCAGCTTCGCTGCCGATTGTGTGAGTTTGTTTTGCATCTGAGTTTCCTTATTTGCCTTTCACTCATACTGGATTAATGATCGAATATACAGGTAAATAGCCAGAATGTCTTGCTCCGTGAGCACGTCCTCCCAGCCCATCATGGCTGTTCCGGGCATACCTTTCCGGATAATGTAAAGTCGGGCCCGTTCCGAAAAAAATGAAGCCTCATGCGGTGAAGTGAGGTTGGTCGGCGTTCCGGCCAGGGCCGTGGCGACGTGACCTTTTCCCTCGCCCCGGCCGCCGTGGCAGGCCGCACACACTTTTGCAAAGAGCTCGCCGCCGCGCTTCAGTTGGTCAGGGGAGGCTGCAGGGACCGGAGCCTCATACTTGTCCCCTAATTGTCTTTTAAGGTGCTCACGCAAAAGTGCGAAACGCTGTTCCTGCCCCGGGTCCACGGTTTTTTCTTCCTGGCGACAGCCGGAGGCGACGAGCAGGAAAAGTAGAATCAGCTGTCTGACAGCCATCCTTAGAATGCGTACATCAGGTTGGTAAATATCACGCGGCCCGGCGCCGGGATCGGTTGCTGCGTGAACGGGTTTTTCGCATTGAGATGATTCATGTAAAACTCGTGGTCAGATTTATCACGCCGGTTCTGAGTTCTATGCCGCGCCAGAGCCTTACGCCGGCTATGATGTTCGCCGTGTGATAACCGTCCATCGGAATCTCGCCGCGTGTTTTTGCAATTCTACTCTGCTCGCCGACCACATGCACGGTTCCTTCAAAAAACAGTTTGCGGCTGTGCGAATCGAACCGGAGCGTGCCGTCCATGCCGAATGGCGGGATGCCGATAACGGCTTGGTCCAGGGTTTCATCTTCACCCCAGAAATACTGCGCCCCTGCAATGAAGCTGACGAGCGGGATAAACAGAAAGGTTGCAAAGAGAAGGAGAAGGTGCAGTGATTTGGTTCGCGGCTGCTTCATTTGTGTTTCCGGGGTCAAAAAGGTGACAGAAAGTAAACAACAGAGGCAAGAATAGCAAGTATGTTTTTTGAACGTCAAAGAAGATTCAGTTTAGAAAGGTAGCGTTCATGCAGGACGTTCAGGTGATGCCGTTCATGGCCAGCAATAATAAACGGTAGCACGCGAACGGTGAATTCACAGTCATTGGCCACGCCGCGACGTGTGCAGATTTCGTCAGTAAGGCTGGCAAAAAATACGATACTGGCTTTACGAACATGTTCGTACTCTTCCAGAAGGCTGGCGAGGGCGCGGTTGTCGAAATGAGCATTTGCAACATAGGTGTTTTCGTCCATCGTGGGCAAGGGCCCAGGGTCGTTGCGGGCGAAACACATGGCGCGGTAACAGAACACGCGTTCCGTGTCTGTCAAGTGGCCGAGCATTTGTTTGATACTCCACTTGTCAGGTGCATACCGGAAGGTCGCTTGCTCGTCGTCGAGGGTCTGCATGAGCTGGCGGGTTTCCAGCAACTGCTTCTCAAGCAAGGTCAAAATCGGCTGGTCGGGAAGTTCATCGATGTATTTTTGGTAAAAAGCGGCGCATTCATCGGGGTCGGGGCGGGTCATGGTGTCTCCTTTCAGTTTGGGTGGCTATGTATTGCGTGGCTGGGATGCAATAGGAACTCCGGATTTTGAATCACACCGACAGCATCATCAATTCAGGCTTGCTCCCGGTCCAGCCATTTTTCGATATTGGGCGATTTGTAGTTCTCGAGACAGCTCAGCAGCGTATTGGGGTCATGCTCGATCAGGATCATCGAGCGGTGCAATCGGCTCAGGAATCGTTCCTGCTCGAGGTGGTCGAGGAATTCGATTAGCCGGGCAAAGTAGTCCATGATATTCAATATTCCGCATGGTTTCCGGTGTAAACCGAGTTGCCCCCAGGTCAGGACTTCGAAGAACTCGTCCAGAGTGCCGAGTCCGCCCGGGAGGGCTATGAAGGCATCCGCCAGCTCAGCCATCAGCATCTTGCGTTCATGCATGGATTCCACGACTTTAAGTTCGGTGAGATTTGAGTGCGCGACATCTTTATTGAAAAGAAACCGCGGCATGACGCCGGTGACACGCCCGCCAGCTTGCAGCACGGCATCGGCCAGCGCCCCCATTACGCCGACATGTGCGCCGCCGTAGATGAGTTGTATGTTTCTGTCCGCCAGAAGATTCCCCAGCTTTTTGGTCTCAGCAACATACCTGGGGTCGGCGCCGGGACTCGAGCCGCAGTAGATGCAAATTCGTTTCAAGTTTTCTTCTCCTGCGAATCGGATTCGTTCATGGCCAGGCAGGCTTCAGCCGCCAGCCATAGTAGCTCGCGCCTGCGTTCAGCGTGCCGGGTCCAGCCGCGGGTTTGCCAGGTGTCGCTGCTGACATCGTCGCCGGCGTAAAGGATATGTCCCAGACTGACGCCACGGAATTTTGCCACTGCAAACAGTGCGGCTGCTTCCATCTCCACGACGAGACAGCCTTCTGATCTGCGCAACCGAATTTTTTGCGGCGTCTCCCGGTAGATGGCGTCAGTAGTCCAGGTCTTTGTCAGGGTGTACGCCAGGTTTTTTTGCTGGAGTGTCGTCTCGATGGCTTGCACAGCTTCCGGGCTTGCTGCAACTTCGCGTGCCGGCGGCAGGTAGTGATAGGAGGTGCCTTCGTCCCGTACCGCCGCTACGGGTACCAGCAGTTCTCCCATGGCAAGCTTGCTGTCAAGCACGCCGCCGGCGCCGCATGCGATGAATTTTCGGCAGCCCAGAGAGATGACTTCCTCGAAAAGCGCAGCGGCAAGTGGCGCTCCGACGCCCGGCTGCAACAGAGCTATCTCTCGGCCGTTAACGTCGAGCCTGTAAACGATGTGCACGCCGATCTCGGATTTGAGTTTCCTTATTTTGGTTAAACGGTTCTGTTGACGCAGTTTGTTGATCTCGTCATTGAAGAAACAGAGGACGCAGTGTTCGGGAATTTCTGTTGGCGCTGCGATAGCGTGCGGCTCGATGACCGCTTTGCGCGTCTCGTCAAATTCGAGAATAGGGTAGTCCTTTTTCATCGGTTTGAGAAGACATGTTCGTTTTCGGGCAGGATTTCACGCAGCGAATTCAGCACTGTTGCGCCAGTCGTGCTTAGACGCTCCCGCGAATGATGGCCGTTAGCGACCAGGATGCAATCTGTACCCATGACCGACGCGACCTCGAAATCGTGCAACGTGTCGCCGATGAACAGAACATCTTTTGCGGCGATTCCCAGTTTGCGTAGATGCGTTCTGCCGTTTTCGGTCTTGCCGCTGGCATAGTGGTCGTTCAGTCCGATCAGGGTTTCAAAGCAATTTTCTAAATCGAGCGCCCGCACCATCTGTGATAAATAGGACTGCTCCATTGCCGAGAGCACGGATTGGCGCAACCCGAGGCCGCGGCAGGCGTCCAGAACTTCCCTGGCATCCGGTTGCAGCGTGCATTCGCCAGAGCGGGCATGATAGATTTCGATGAACTCAATGGCTACGCTTTCGAAGGGCTCCTGCACAAAATTGAAGCCCACCTTCTTGTAGTAGTCAATGATGGGAAAGCCGAAGATGGCCTGGTATGTTTCATGCGTAATGCTTGCCCTATCGCGTTTCCGGAGCAGCTCGTTCATGATATCGAGACACAGCCAGCAGTCGTCCAGCAGTGTGCCGTTCCAATCCCAGATAATGTGTTTGTAAGTGTGTAATCCCTTCAAGATACCGCCCTTTAGTTTGAAGCCGAAGAAGTGTGGTCGTGCACGATGCGCCAGCCATTGGAGGTTTTGCGCAGCAGGAGTGTGAACAGTCCCCATGGCTTGTCGTGGTCTCGCAAAAGTTGCCACCGGCCAAATGCCATGACGGCATCCGAAGAAATGACCTTAATGTCCAGGTCGCTGAAACTCAGATGTCCCATGGTCGCTTTGTCGGGATAGCGTTGTGAGTAGCGTTCGAAAACGGACTGCCAGCCGAGGGAAACGGTACCGCCGCTGGCAAAACGGAGCGAATCTGACTGCCAGTATGCATGCATGTAGGCGGCTATGTCGCCGTCGTTCCAGCCTTGCCCCGAGGCTTTCAACACCTGCATAATTTCCTTTTTGATGGCCTTTTCGTCAATCCGGCCGGGGGTCTCGCAGGCAAAGCAGAGGAGACCGAATATCAAAAAGCTTGCATAGATTTTCATTTTTCACCAGCCACTCTTGTCAGTATGAGTTTTGCAATGCGTCCGTCTGCGCCTGCAGCCCAACCTGCATCCGGGCTGTCCCCGAAATTGACCACATGGTTTCCAACCGTATCCACCTGCGTCCAGGTGAGGCCGTCGTCTGCTGAGTAGCTGGTGCCGGGTGTGCCGACTGCCACCAGCAGGGGAGGAGAGGCGTCGGGTACGAAGCTTACGCAGGATCTGTAACTCACCCCGGTTGCGCCGTCTACGAGTTGCCACGTTCGCCCGCCGTCTGTTGTGCGTGCCACATTTGCTCCCGATTCGGCCGGCGCAGCATAGTCGCCGCCGACTGCGACGCCTATTTTTTCATCCCGAAAGGCGAGGGAGAAAATTCCGGCCGATTGTTTTCCACAGAGGATGGGTGTGCTGACTGCTTGCCACGTTTGTCCCCGGTTTATCGAGTGAAAAACACGAGCAGCCGACCCACCTGAACAAATCCAGACATGGTTGGTTCCGAACGTCCTGATCCCGGTCCCGCTGGCCGCGAACCCATATTCGCCTTCTACAACTGCGGGAATAGATTCGGGCGGCATCTGCACCCAGGTCGCTCCACCGTCACCGGTTATAATAATGAATGGATGTCCATCCATCGGATCGCCGTACGCGATACCGTTATCAGCGTCCCAGAAGGTGATGCCGTCCAGAAAGCCATCCGGATGTGGATTGGTGAATTGTAGTTGCCAAGTGCGGCCGCCGTCGCTCGTGTTGTAAATCCTAGACCTTTCTCCCGGGCCGGCGCTCATGAGAAAAGCGTGGTTTGCGTCA
>SMUY01187131.1_pt1 | contig 11290 bp, 7 predicted proteins | sample 2456441 | NCBI WGS metagenome assembly SMUY01 (sample SAMN11095931, study PRJNA526329) | marine sediment metagenome | biome: Marine sediment; feature: Surficial sediment; material: Deep marine sediment; isolation source: Hadal surficial sediment | place: Pacific Ocean | collected 2014-11 | depth 0-1...
CGTGCCGCCCGGGCCGCTGGCCCTGCCTTCGCGCCGCACTTTCAGTTGCGACCGAATCATTCCCCACGCCAAGCTGCCGTATTCCGATTCAATTTCGTACATACGTGGAAAACAGCTCTTCAGGCTCATCTGGTGGGGATCACCGGCAAAAACGCCGGACGCCATGGGATCGATCAGGACGTCAAAGGCTTCGCGGCCCAGCCGTCTTTTCGCGAACGCGGCCAGCGTTTCGTCATGCACCACGCCACGGCGTATAAACGGTTCAAGCAGCACGCGCAGGCGTCCCCGCAGGCTCATCAGTCCGGAAGCCACGAAAGCGGGGGCTGATTCAGGCAGTGGGTGCAAGGCGCCACGCCGGTAGATATAGCGCCTGTTGGCGGCTTCATAGCCCGGTAATGCCTCCAGGCCCAGTTGCGCCATCAATTCGAGGGTCCCCGGCTTGTTGTTGAGAAAGCCGTTGACGCCCCACTCACAGGCATAGCCTTCCGGCGCGTGATCTGTCCAGACCTTGCCGCCGGCTCGCAGACCCGCTTCCAGGATCACCAGTTCCAGGCCGGGTTGCCTGGATAACAGAGCGTAGCCCGTTGCCAGCCCGGAGATTCCCGCACCAACGATTGCGATTTTCAATACGGCTGATCCATTTAAGTGCCAACAGTTAATTAGGGATCCTCTGATTTATTCTGGGCGAAGTAGCTTGCGATTCATAATGTTCAGGTTCAAGGCGCAGATCGCACGTAATAGCTGGCTATTGCGAAGATTTGCAACGCAGAAACTGGACATTTTGGACGCAAGATACGAGTTCATGAATAGATCAGAGGTTCCTTAGACCAGTGTCTTCAACCAGCGTTTAGAAATGATGCCGGGTGCTGATAAAAATCTGCGTCTCGCGCTCATTATTGACGGTCTGGATGATGCCCCCTTCGAGTACCCAGTTGTGACGGATCCGCTGAAAACCGGCTGTCAACTGGTGATCAATGCTGTTTCCTTCGCGCCAGCGGCCATTCAACTCAAGAACCGAATACCATTCTTTTGGAAAGCCCCACTCAGGGTATTCGCCAGGCGCCAGGCGGTATTGCCAGGAAATATCGTAGCGCCCGTCGTCGGGGCGTGAACCCAACCCTGAACGATACAGCGCATCAATGTCAAAACTGTTTCGATCACGATAAAATGTGGCAACACCCCCTAGTTGCAGTGCCCCGTCCCTGTTTGAATCACTGGCCAGCACCGCTCCGGCGAGCAGCGCAAAACGGCTGGTTTTGAACGCACCATCTTCCTGCCAAAGAGTGCGCCGGTACAGCGCGCTGAAATCCCCGAGGCGATCATCACCTGACGGTGAAACCCGGTAAGGAACACCCAGCAGCAATGTATCCTTGCCTGAAAGCCCCAAGGCTGCGTTCGCGAACGCCACGTCGCGGTCGGTATCGACATTATGAAAATATTGGAACCGAAGCACTAAGCCGCCCTTGTTTACAGGCAACGCAACGAAACTGCGCAGGCCCATGGCCTGCGCACAACAAGGCACCATTGCGATAAGGAGGAGTGCCAGTGCGCGTGCGGGTTTAACGCTCTTCATCGCCTAGATGGCGAATTTCTACGGGTGTATAACCTGCATCAATGATTGCGCTTCGAACCCGCTCAATATCCAGCGAATCTCCGGCGCTGCTAATTCGAACCTTCTTGTTCTTGAGGCTGACATCTACCCGGGCAACATCCGGCAACTGGGATAATTCGTTGTGCAACCCCTCCACGCAAAAGGCACAGGTCATTCCATGAATGTCCACCTCCACGGTGTCGGCCCGGGCCAACGTGATGGGCAATATCAATAAAGAGAACAAAACAGCTCTGATCATGAACGAATTACTCCTTGACTGCCTTTTCAGCTCAATAAATTTCTGATTGCGGGTAATACAAAACGCGCAGAAAACCCCAACAACCACAATCCAGTCGACAACCACCAGATTCTTTGGTTCCATGACCTGGCTTGCCGACAACTCTTGGCGAGCACCGGGTCTGCGGGGCACTGAAGCGGACGGAAAAATGCGATCCATGCAGCCAGGGCCAGCAATACAAAAGTTCCGCCAAACATCAAAACCGAATAATCAGAAAGTGTCACCAGGAACGGAAAGCGGAATGTGACACTGGCCACCACCGCACCCAGGCCCAGGCTGACCAGCACGATGGGCAGCGCACAACAAATCAGCGTCCCCATTGAAGCAAATAACGCCAACCAGGTTCCGGGCCGGTCTACTGAATGCGACAGTTCCATGAGTCTATTCTAAACCCTGCAGTTACTACAGGTTCAAGGCTTGCAATTCCTTGTCTTACTCCACCATCAACGATTCGACATATACGATCTCGCAGGCGCCGCTACCGGTGTCGGTACGGCTCAAGGATGTTCGCCATCGCCAGCCCGAATCATGATCCACGTCCACCAGGTAACCGTTCAATGTCACCAAATCCCCACTGCGCAGTTCTTTCAATGAGTCCTTTATGCCTTTCCGCGCAGGGATCATGTGCATATTGCTGCTGTTGGCGATGAACTGCTGTTCGCTCAGCGGCGCGGGAAAATCCCAGCGGGCACGGTACCAGCGGCTGCTTTGGGAAATTTTTATCCGGTCCAGTACCGCCTGGTCTGACATCACACCCCAACCGAGTGCGAGGTCAAGCGGTGAAAGATCGGATTCATGACCTAAATAGTAGTTCCGGGTTGAAAGAACCCGCGCTTGGATTTCAAATTCAGCCCTGCGGGTGAGCTGGTAGCCATCCATCATGAACGTGGATGTCTGTAGATCCGTCTGGGCCGGTGTTTGCGGCACCAATACGCCCGGAGCATGGGCAATGGGCCGCTCTTCCCACTGCCTGGCGAGCAGGTAGGCAAAAGCCACGGCACTCAAAATAAGAAGTTTCCGGGTCATTGACCGTCCGGGAGCCTGCTTGAAAGATTTCGCGCCCGGCTTCAGTCCAGCATTCTGTGGCTGTGAATCCGGTCGCCGGTTTCGTTCAATACCACCCTGCTCAACTGACCCTCAGACTGGGCGATAACGGTACTGACCGTAGCGTCTCCGGTGACATTGCAGACCGTGCGCAGCATGTCCAGAATCCGGTCAACGCCCAGGATCAGTGCGATTCCCTGGATCGGCACATTGATGGCTTCCAGGATGATGACCAGCATGATGATGCCCGCACCCGGAACGGCCGGTGTTCCAATCGAAGCCAGCACCGCGGTCAGTACAATGGTGAGCTGCTGGGCCAGGCTTAAATCCAGGCCCATGGCTTGTGCGATAAACACCGCTGCGATGGCCTGGTACATGGCCGTGCCATCCATGTTAATGGTGGCGCCCAATGGCAGCACAAAAGAGGAAATTTCCTCGGATACACCCAGTTTTTCTTCGCATCGTTCCATCGTCACCGGCAGGGTTGCACCACTGGAACTGGTGGAAAATGCCACCAGTTGTGCCGGCCCGATGCCCATGTAAAATTCCTTGAAGCCCAACGGCGTAAAAAATTTGAGTAACGAACCATAGATAAAAGCAACATGGATCATCAAGCCGGTAATAACGGTGCCCATGTAAAAACCCAGCGCTCCAAGTAACTGCAGCACCTGGCCGGGATCATCACCCGCCACCGTGGTGATGGTGCCCGAGATCAATGCGAACACCCCCAGTGGCGCCATGTACATGATCAGGTCAACCAGCCGGATCACGACACCCGAAAGGGAATCAAACATAGCCAGCAGTGGTTTCGCCCTGTCCTTCGGTAACTGAATCAAGCCAATACCCAGTAATATCGCAACGAACACCACCTGCAGCATCTTGCGGTTATCCGAGGCGGATTCCAGGAAATTACTCGGCACGATATCCACGATCATGTCCAGCGGTCCGCGCTCGCGCTGCACATTTGCCGCGTCATCCCGCATCGAGGCGTCGCTGGCGTAAGCTTCCTGCAACATGATCCGGGTTGCCTCGGGTACCCTGTCACCCGGTTTTACCACGTTGACCAGCACCAGCCCCAGTGTGACCGCGATGGCCGTGGTGGTCACATAGATGCCGATGGTTTTGCCACCGATGCGTGACAAGCGCGCCAGGTTACTGAGCGAGGCGACGCCTGTAACCAGTGAACCCAGAACCAGCGGTACGGCAATCAGCTTGAGCAGGTTCATGAAAATCGTGCCCCAGGGCGTGATCCAGTCCTCTGTGAATTGAATCCAGCCATTGGCCGCCGCCACGATTCCATAAATGGTGCCCGTGATCAGGCCAAATATGATTTGCCAATGAAGCTTTCTGTACCAGGGCATAAGAATTCCTAGGTTTGATTTAATTGTTTTTTCGGCATAACGGCTGCGCGTGATATTGATTTATCTGATGCCGGTGACATAGCATAACTTGGGCCGGAGTAAAATTCACAATAAAAAACGCGGGCCAGGCCCGCGTTTTTTTGTATTGCTGCTACTTAAAGATCAATCAAAGGTATAGAGACCTCTCAGGTACCACATGCCGCCGTCGTATCCCATCGGTGTACGACGCGGATGGGCCAGGCCGTTACCCACGCGAGTGGCAATACTATTCGGGAATGTGTCGAAGACATTGCTGGCGCCCAACGTCATTGCGTAGTTGTCATTGAACTGGTAGGCAACCGATGCATCGACAAAAGTCTCAGAACTTACGGGCTCTCTGTTGTTACGCTCATCAATTGTGCTGCCGTAGTAGTTGGCTCTTACAGTAGTTGTAAATCTGCCAGCGTAGTGCCTCGCAGTAATTGAAACGCGATCTTCAGGCAGGTTATTTTCAATATTGAAAATATTTGATTCTGAAACCGGGTCGATGCCGCCGACCTGGTTCTGCTTGGTTACACGGGTTTTGTTGTGATTCCAGGCAACGCTGAAATCCGTGTTCGAACCATTACCCCACTGTTTTTCGTACAATGCTACTAAATCGAAACCACGCGTTTCTGTTTCCAGCGCATTGGTGTAGAAAGACAGCTTGGTGAACAAGGGATCCACCACGGCGATATCCTGGGTTTTGGCGATCCGGTCTGAAACATCAATCTCGTAAACATCAAAGGTAATGGTCCATTCATCGTTCGGATTGGCGGTGAAACCGATGCTGACGTTGTCAGACTCTTCCGGTTCCAGCGGTGCTCCACCCAATGAAATAGCCAGCGGATCGGTAGGACGAACCGTGCCTTGCTGTTCCTGCAGGCCGGTGGCGCCATCAAAGGTAGTTACGATTCCTGTCCAGTTGGATTGTCCCGGCGTTGGTGCGCGGAAACCGGTAGAAACCGCTGCGCGGAAGGTAAAGGTGTCGGAAAAATTATGACGAATGGCCAATTTACCGTTAGTCGTGGAACCAAAGTCATCAAAGTTCTCAAACCTGAAGGCAGCCTGGATCAGGGTGTCATCTGAAATATCCCACTCCACGTCAGCGTAGGCCGCGATATTTGCGCGCGTGAACGTACCGGCAGCATCGATGGTGGTGCCGGATAATCCGTTACTGCCGATGGGCGGTTGGGCATAGGGGAGACCCGTATCGGGGTTGGTCAGGAAGTTTACAAAAGTCCAGGGACCCGGTTCACGGGAAAACGTGTCACCCGCCAGGATGATATAGGACTCCTGGCGCCACTCGAATCCCCAGGCGAGGTGGGTGGTGTCGTTCAGCGGCCTGGAGAAATCCACGTTCAGGTTATAGTCGTCTTCAAGCAGGTCACCCGGCTTGAAATCTCTGGGCGAATCCGGACCGAATGAAGGGTTCAGGGTGTTGTTCAACGTGTACTTGATCCGGTTTGAACCATAACCAAGGCTGACGTCGTAGAACGTGCCGTCCGACAATTCGCCCCTGAAACCCACAACGGTACTGAAATCCTCCTGGTCACCTTCCAGGTACGGCGTGTATCCGCCTGGCAGGGTATTGCACCAGCAGAAATTACCCTGGGAAGCATCGGTTGGATCAACCGGCAACACCTGCAGAGAAGAATGGAACGGATTGCGGTAGAAGAAACGATAGTTACCGTAGGTCTCCGCATAGTTACCAAACACATAAAACTCGGTACCGCCTTCCATCTCTACACCGATGTTCCACATGGTGCGGATGCCGTCACTTTCCGGGCGGCCCCATGTCTGTGCCAGGTTGTCGCCTGGATAAGGGCTGTCTATTCCGACAGCAGGGATTCCGGCTGCGATGGCCGAGGCCGCCGCCGCCGGCTGGAAGCCACGAATCAACTGCTCATTTTCGGTCCATTCGAAACTGAGGTTTGCAAATCCGTTATTACCCAGCGGCAGGCCGATATTACCCGCCACGCGGTAAGAATTCTCACCTTCAAAGAACTCACCGTACTGTGCTTCAAACGACCCGCCGGAATCGGCGTCGTTCAATATAAAGTTAATCACACCGGCAATGGCGTCTGAACCGTACTGGGCTGCCGCACCATCACGCAGAACTTCCACGTTCTTCAGCGCAATGCTGGGGATGTGGCCAATGTCACTCGCATGCGCACCGGAACTCATGGCGGCACCGAAGTGCTGGATCAATGCGGAGCGATGGCGGCGTTTTGAGTTAACCAGGATCAAAACATCATCAGGTGGCAATCCGCGCAATGAAGTGGAGCGAACAAAAGAACTGCCATCGCCGGTCAGCGGTGTCGCCGAGTAGGACGGCACCAGGTTCTTGATCGTTTCTGTCATATCGCCGTGGGCCTGCTGCCGCAGTTCTATGGCATTGAATGAGTCAATCGGCACCGGCGAATCGGAAGCGACGCGCCCCCGGGAGCGGGTACCGGTAATCAGTACTTCTTCAAGTACGGCATCATCACCGGCATCGGCCTGCTCCAGGCTGGTGATCCGTGAATCGGCGGTATTGTGTACTGCTTCTGCGGCGTCTTCGTCGGTTGCATTCGCGATCAGGGGAAACGCGACGCTTGCCATTAGTACGGCGTATATAGCGCTAACCAACAATTTATTATGAGCCTTCACTATTATCTCTCCACTTCAGGTTGTATTAATCAAAAACATCATAATCTGAGTCGCCGGTCCGAGTCCAATTTTACAACACATTTTTAACATTGCTTATTGCTTGCGGACCGGGTATACGTTCACCTGAAAGAAATCTATATCTATTTGATTTATTAATATATATACATTTATTCATTGTTTGTAAATTACCAATAATCAGATGAAAATTAAATTAAATTTTTGTTAAGAACTGTTCACTGAACCCCGCTTCGTGGTGGGCGCTGGACTTGAATCAGATATAAGCGATATCGTTTAGGGTCAGGCTCAGTTTTTCGACCAACTCATCGATATGCTGCTGCTCGAAGATGAACGGTGGCGCGAGTAACACGTGTGCGCCATTCACCCCGTCGGCCGTGCCGCCACCCGGATAACAGATCAGGCCATGGTGCATGGCGATATTACGGATTTTTGCCGGCAAACCAAGGCTGGCGCTGACCGGTTGCCTGCTCGCCCGGTCTTCCACCAGTTCGATGCCCAGCAACAGCCCCCTGCCCCGGATATCCCCGATATGCGGGTGGTCCCGAAATTGCTCCGTTAGCAAACTGGCGAGCCTGGCGCCGGTTTCGCGCACGCGGGCCAGCAGCCCATTCTCTTCAATAACCCGGGCCACCGCCAGGCCGGCAGCGCAGGCCGTGGCATGGCCCACGTAAGTGTGGCCATGCTCGAAGACACCGCAGGATTCGACGATGGCAGAGTGAATAAATCCGCGGCAAATCGCGGCGCCGATTGGCTGGTAACCGCCGCCCAGACCCTTGGCAACGGTGACGATATCGGGTCTTATTCCTTCGTGTTCAAACGCAAACCAGTTCCCCGTGCGGCCGCAGCCGGCCATCACCTCGTCAAGGATCAGCAACACCTCGTAGCGGTCACAAATCTCGCGAATCTTGTTGAAGTAACCCTGCACGGCCGGTACGGCACCCAGCGTGGCGCCGACCACGGTTTCGGCAATAAATGCTGCAACATTAACGGCCCCGGCTTGCAGGATCGCCTGCTCCAACGCCACTGCACTTCTGTGCCCGTATTCCGCTTCACTCTCACCTTCACCCTGGTGGCGGTAGGCATAGCAGGGTTGTATCTTGGGCCAGTCGTGCAGAATCGGGCCATAAGCTTGCCGACGCGCGGCGTTGCCGGTGATTGATAATGCACCCAGCGTATTGCCGTGGTAACTCTGGTGGCGACTGATAAACAGATGTTTTTCGGGCTTGGCGCGCGCGACCCAGTATTGCCGGCACAGCTTCAGAGCGGTCTCATTGGCCTCCGAGCCGCCTGACAAAAAGTAAACGCGGGCGCCTTGTTCTCCAAACTGGCCAGCCAACACACGGGCCAATTCCTCCTGCGGTCGATTGGTGAAAAAGGCCGTGTGCGCAAAAGCCAGTTCTTCAAGCTGTTTCCGGATCGCATTGATAATTTCGGGATGGCCGTGTCCCAGGCAGGAAATCGCGGCGCCACCGCTACCATCCAGGTACTGGCGGCCTTGTGCGTCGTACAGGTAAACGCCCTCACCCTTCATCGCCACGGGATACTCGTGTCCCGGTTCCCTGTAAAAAACGTTTGCCATCTTTTGCACCAGAAGGTCTTGAAAAAGCGATGCTTGCCGTGACAGTGATAACATCCCGGCCTCATATCCAATTGTTCCAGAATTTACATGCTTCAACTCATAAACGCCAGCCTTGGACGCGGCAGTAAGCTGCTGTTCGAAGACGCCAGCTTACAGGTCCACCCGGGCCAACGCCTGGGCCTGGTCGGCGTAAATGGCAGTGGCAAGTCTTCTTTGTTCTCATTGATCCTGGGTGAACTGGAAACAGACGCCGGAGAAATCAAAGTTGATCCCCGGGATCTGATCGCCCATGTTTCCCAGGAAAGTCCCTCTACCGACAGGCAGGCGATCGATTTTGTCATGGATGGCGACAGGGAACTGCGCCAACTGCAATGGGAAATCGCAGCAATCGAGGAAGCCGGTTTCGACTCTGCCAGCCACAACCGTCTGCATGAACTGCATGAACGCATGGATGTCATTGACGGCTATACAGCGCCGGCCCGCGCGGCGCGTCTATTGAACGGCCTGGGATTTGGTGAGCAGGATCTAAAACGGGCGGTCACCCGGTTTTCCGGTGGCTGGCGAATGCGGCTGAACCTGGCCCAGGCACTTATGTGCCGCTCGGACCTGCTGTTGCTCGATGAACCCACCAATCACCTGGACCTGCCGGCGATCCTGTGGCTGGAACGCTGGTTGCTGAGTTACCCCGGCATGCTGTTGCTGATTGCCCATGACCGGGACTTCCTCGACGGCCTGTGCACGCATATCGCACATATCGACCAGCAATCAATTCGTCTGTATGTCGGCAACTACAGCCAGTTTGAAAGAATCCGCAGCCAGCAACTCGCGCAACAGCAATCCCTGCACAAAAAACAGCAGAAAGAGATTCGCCACATCCAGGGATACATAGATCGCTTCCGCTACAAGGCGAGCAAGGCAAAGCAGGCCCAGAGCCGCCTGAGAATGCTGGAACGCATGACCCTGATCGCGCCGGCACACGTTGATTCGCAGTTTCACTTCCAGTTCCTGGAACCCAAGCGGCAACCCCAGCACCTGTTGTCGCTGGAAGATGTGAGCGCCGGCTATACGCAGGCGGTGGTGCGTGATGTCCGGCTTGGCATCCAGGCGGGCAGTCGGATCGGCCTGCTCGGCATGAATGGCGCAGGCAAGTCCACCCTGTTGAAAACCCTGGTCGATGGATCAACACTGCTCAGCGGCGAGCGCACCGTGCATCGCCATACCCGTATCGGCTACTTTGCCCAGCACCAACTGGACCTGTTGCGCATGGACTGCAGCCCGTTATGGCACGTACGGCAGCAGGCGCCCGACTACAGTGAGCAGGATCTGCGCAACCATCTGGGCAAGTTCGGCTTTCGTGGTGACCGGATCGATGAGCCGACCACGCCGTTTTCCGGTGGCGAAAAAGCGCGCCTGGTACTGGCCATGCTCATCCTGCAAAGACCGAACCTGCTGCTGCTGGATGAACCGACCAATCACCTGGATCTCGACATGCGCCATGCATTGAGCATGGCCCTGGTGGATTACGGCGGCGCCTTGCTGGTAATTTCCCACGACCGTCACCTTTTGCACAGTGTCTGTGACGAGCTTTACATCGTCCATGACGGCCGCCTCATGGAGTTCCGCCAGGATCTTGATGCCTACCCCGGGTGGCTCAGGGAACAGGCCAGTCAAAGCGTGGTTTCGGGGAAACAGCCCGCCAAGTCGCAAAGCCGCAAGCAATTGCGCAGGACAAAGGCGGCGCAGCGGAACCATGTGGAGCCACAAAGAAAACGGCTGCGCAAAATTGAACAGAACATGGCGCAAAACCGGCTGTCGCTCGAAACACTGGAAAATCAACTGGCCGAGGAAAATCTTTATACACAAACCACCCGAAAAGCTGAATTGGCCGACCTGGTTCGACAGCAGGCCTCGCTCAGGAAGAAGTTGGAATCCCTGGAATTGGATTGGCTTGAAGCCACCGAAATGCTCGAATCGGTTGAAAGAAAAACCTGCTAAACTCAAGCATCTCAGTGATGCATGACTTTCGTCTATTGCTGCTCTGCTCATGCTGGTCTATGGTTAGCCTGCAGAGGAACACTTATTAGCTTATTGGAGGCACATTCAATGAAACAAACATTCTGGCCACTGTTCGTGGCATTAAGCTTTACAGCACTCATCGCCAGCGCAAATGTATTTGCGCAGGATGACCAGGACGCGGACCAAGACGCGGACGAAGCCGGTGTACTTGAAGAAGTCGTCATTACCGGTTCCCGTATCCGGCAAAACCCCCTGGAAGTACGTACACCGGTACAGTTTATCTCGGAAGACGACATGGAGATGACCAGCGCAATTTCTCTTGCGGACTACCTGCAGAAATTACCGATCGCCGGTTCCGCAATTAACCGCCTGAACAATTCATCCGGCAACCTCGGGTTCCCACCCGACGGCGCAGGCATTGGCGCAGGCGCGTCAGAAATCGATTTGCGCTATCTTTCATCGAAGCGTGTGCTGGTGCTGGTCGATGGCCGACGCTGGGTTCGTGGCTCGTCCGCCTCAGGCGTCTCAGGCGCTGTGGATCTGAACACGATTCCAGCCAATGCGATCAAGTCGATTGAAATACTGCAAGATGGTGCATCAGCCGTTTATGGCTCCGATGCCATCGGCGGTGTCGTTAATATCATCACCCAGGATGACTACAGCGGCTTCAGGGCTTCAACCTATTATGGCCAGTTTGAAGACGGCGACGGTGA
>SMUY01101617.1_pt1 | contig 11286 bp, 8 predicted proteins | sample 2456441 | NCBI WGS metagenome assembly SMUY01 (sample SAMN11095931, study PRJNA526329) | marine sediment metagenome | biome: Marine sediment; feature: Surficial sediment; material: Deep marine sediment; isolation source: Hadal surficial sediment | place: Pacific Ocean | collected 2014-11 | depth 0-1...
TACAGCTGAAAAGGAACTTGTGCCCAATAGTGCACAGGTTGCCGTTGCCAGTGTCGCTGCGATCGACTTACATTTTTCGCGACTCATGGTTAATCGGCCGAATCAATTACAGCCACAACCGCCACCGCCAAATCCGCGGCCACCACTCGAGGCTTCTTTGCTGAAGTAAATGTGATCGTCAGTAGCAGCCTCAATAGGGTCTGTCACCAACTGCATTTCTTCTTTCGCCAGTATGTCACGTTCCCATGGTTCCACGCCCATAGACGAGCAACCGCTGATGACAACAAACAGGGCCAAGAGAATTAAGACTCGATGCATTACGCTCACTTCATATCTTTCTTAAGAGTTTCTACCAGTAGTGCTTCATATTCTTCCTGACGCCTGACCTTGAATCCTAAATGCCTGGCTACCAAATCGCCATTACGATCAAAGATATAGGAGGTTGGCATCGCGATTACATCATGTTCGCGAGCAAGCGTCCCTTGCGGGTCGTTGATTATTCGAAAATCTGCGGGCGTCTCCTTAAGAAAGGCCCGCGCGTCAGCATCCACAGCATCAAGATTGACGCCAATGATTACGAGTCCTTCATCGCCATACTTTTCCTGCATGTTGTTCATCCACGGAAAAGAACGACGACACGGAATGCACCAGGAGGCCCAGAAATCCAGCACAATGACCTTGCCGTGAAACTCTTGCAGGTCGAAATCAGCTGCTGCAGTCGAATTGCTGGCCAGCACGATCAAGAGAAATGCCAATCCCGAACGACGCGCCAGACTAACAATGCTGTACTTCTTTATCACGGACGATGACTCCTGCAAGAACCACCTAATTTGAATGTGCGAGTACGTATGTACGTACGATCTTCACTTTATGCCATTAGGAGAAAGCCAGTTGTAACAAATAGTAGTGACCAATAAGAAGGAGTTTGGTTCTTATTTAAAGCAATTACTGCGCGGTTATAGCCGTTACAATGCCTTCTCTTCTTGGGTCCGCCGCGCCTTCAAGCTTGCTTGGACGAACGACGATTACATGTGATGCAGCGTTTTCTCCCTGCCGTTCCTGTACGTTATAACCTCGCTCTGCAAGATCGGCAGCAATCGCTTGCCCGGGTTCCACAGAAACTTCAACACGGACTGTTTCGCCACGAGCAACAATATTCGGAAAGTCCACGGCCTCCTGCACGGACAAACCCCAGTCAAAAACGCCAATTATCGTCTTTGAAACATAGGCAGGAATCGAATTGCCACCGACTGAGCCCGTGACCATCAGCAATTCCCCGTCTTTATCCAGCACAATCGTTGGTGATAATGAGGAGCGCGGTCTCTTGCCAGGGCCTATCGCATTGGCTACCGGCTTTCCATCGGGTCGCACGGCCAAGGCGAAATCTGTCAGTTCATTGTTAAGCAGGAAGCCCGCTACCCAACGCGACGCACCGAACGGTCCTCCAACAGTCGCAGACATCGCTACGGCGTTTCCTTCGTTGTCGACAATAGAAAAGTGTGTTGTTCCTGCAACTTCAGCAGTTGTGTCCAGACCCCATAACAAAGCTGCGGATTCCTGATGCAACACCATACCTGGATCACCATGGGTTGGTACGGCATCCGGCGCTATCCGCTCAGTTGCACGGTGCTTGATGTACTGCGGATCAATAAGCTCGTGCAGAGGCACGTCAATCGCATCCGGATCGCCGAAGTAATAGTCCCTGTCAGCGTATGCGAGTCGTTGCGCATCTACAAAAGCTGCAATCTTGTCGGCTTGGTTTTCAGCACCTGATGAGAGGTGGTCGTAAAGACCGGCAATCATAATCTGGGCCGCACCTGACGAGGGAGGCGAGGTGGTGCAGATATTCATTTGCCGAAAATCACCACAAATTACTTCACGACTTACTGCGCGATACTGAGCGATATCCTGCGCAACCATCGACCCTCCATCAGGCCCTTCCTGGGCAGCGCTGGCCATCGCCTCTGCAATTTCGCCTGAATAAAATGCGTCGATGCCTTCTTTAGCAACTCGAGTCAGTGTCTTCGCATACTCCGGGTTTGTTCGCAAATCCCCTACTTGCAGAGCCTTTCCCTCGGGATAAAAGTAGGCGGCAGACCCGGGATCTTCATCCAGGCGGCCTCGTTCCGCCATCATTGGCAGATAATTCGCCAGTCGTGGCGATACTTCAAAACCACTCTGAGCAAGCCGAATAGCAGGTTGGAATAAATCCGCCCATGGCAACTTGCCGTGCTTGTCGTGCGCACTCTTATATAACGCAAGTGTTCCCGGTACGCCGATAGCCAGACCACTCTGCCAGGACTGGAAAAAACCGAGGACTTCGCCATCGCGCATAAACATGTCGATGGTCGCGCCGGCAGGGGCGGTCTCTCTCCCGTCAAAGTAGGTTAGCTCCTTGTTTTGACGTTCGTAAACCAACATAAAAGCGCCGCCGCCGAGCCCGGAACTTTGTGGTTCCACTAGGCCCAGAACAGCGTGCGTGGCGATGGCTGCATCGACTGCGCTGCCTCCTTTTTCGAGTATTTCAATGGCTGCGGCGACGGCACGACTATCAGCCGCCGCTGCCATCGCGCCGCGCTGCCACGCCGATGTTGTTTCGGAGTCCGCGACACCTTGAGTTGAATCGCTATCGTTGGCCGCCGAGCATGCGACGAGGAATAGTGTGGCAAAAAACCAGGCTAATCGTTTCATTTTTGACCTTTTGTTAACAGGTGTTGATAGTCGTCAAGCGGGCCAATATACCCCATTTCACCGGGAGTTTTGGCCAGTCTCCTGGCGAGTACTCGTGCTAGGTATTTCTCCGCATGGCAAGGGAGACCGGAAATTGGTAAATCTGTTCATCGTCATCGTGTATGTGAGTGTCAGGTAACTACAATGAGTACTGTTGCCCAACGTAAGCCAGTACCCCAGGATCGCGTATTTACCAAGGCGGAGCCGCTGGCCCCCGCCACTGTTACCTATACGATTTCCGCTCGCAGCAAATCCCCGGATGTACCTGTATTCGCATTTCTGCGGCGGCAATACGGCAACATTCCACTACGTGAAATCGAAAACCTGTTCGGTTTTGTAGAACGCTCCACACTGTATGGCGGACGGGCATTCAGCAAGCGCGAGCTGTCGGATCGCGATGTCGCGCAATTGAATAATGCCGGCATCGGTGTGCGTATTCCGATGTCCAACCACTTTGCAGAGCCCGAGGAATACGAACGAAACCTTCCTTTGTTCGAGAAGTATCACAACTCCATGAATTCGATTATCGTCACAAACGATGATCTTGTGCGCTGGATTCGACGCGATTTCCCCAACTTCACGTTAGACGGGAGCGTCATAAAAAACATCAAGACACACCGGAAAATTGAGCAGGCACTTGATGTATATGATTCGGTCGTGCTGCCGATGCGCCTGAACGAAGACTTTTATTTCCTGGAAAAAATTGATGCGAAAGACAAGATAATTCTATTTGCTAACGCAGGCTGCGCGCTGACCTGCCCATCCAAATTCTGCTATTTGTCACTTTCGAAATTGAACAAGTACAAGGGCGGCAAGTTTCAGTGCTCGCAGTCAATAAAAGACCGGGACCAACTGGGAATGGTGGACTTCCCGCTTGAGCCGTACATTGATATGGGATTTCACCATTTCAAGCTGCTGCGTGCTCGTCCACACCAATTGACCGGATACTGAGATCACATCAGTATCGTTGTCGCTGGATGTGTATATCGGCCCCTGTGGTACACTCCATCGCCACGGCCGGCAAGCAGTTCGGGAGCCCGGCGCACAGACACCCACGCACAAATAACTGCAGCAAAGCGTCGGAAACAACATGCCATTATTCAAACGCACCCTTAGCGAATTCCTGTTCCGTCGTTTTGTCCTCAAGCACTATGGGTCGAACCTGTTAGTGGACCTGCAGCTTGGCGCGAAGAAAGAAACGCTCGAATACATCAAGACCAACATGCCGGACGCGCCATATTTTGAAAAGCACCCTAAACTGGTGCAGTACGTCGTTGGTGAGGCCAGTGAGCCCGGGCTGTATCTTGAGTTTGGCGTTGGACGTGGTAAATCCATTCGCTGGATTGGTGCGCAGGCTGATCGGCCCGTCTACGGGTTCGATTCTTTTGACGGAATTCCGGAGTACTGGAACGGCAATCCGGTGCGTGCATTCGCACAATCGAAATTGCCCAAAGTACCGGACAATGTGAAGCTGCAGGTTGGTCTTTTCGACGCAACAATACCTGGATTCCTCGACGAGCATGCTGACCCGGTGTCCTTTTTGCACATTGACTGTGATTTGTATTCTTCAACAGTCACAATATTTTCTGCATTTGGCCCGCGACTGCAGCCTGGGGCAATCGTGTTGTTCGATGAGTATTATAATTTTCCGCGCTGGCAGCAACATGAGTACAAGGCATTTCAGGAATTCGTATCGAGTGCGGGAATCGAGTACGAATACATCGGCTATTCTGTAACTGGTCAGCAGGTTGCAGTACGAATCCTCAAGAATCCGTTATTTGCAAACGGCTAGCCGGATTTAGAAAAAGCCGGTTTTTCAATGGCTTGCCAGTTCCTGGCAAACTGTCGAGGAATCGAGAGCAAATACGTGATTTACCATAACAAAATTTCGGTAACTGCCGCCTTTTTCACAGCTCCCTTATACGCTAAAATTCTGCAAACGCACCACCATAAAAAAACTAAAAGGGCCGCGTTTTGCATTCATCTTCAACATCTGCTGACAGCCGCAGGTACCGACTATCTGTCGTGCTGAGCGCTATTGTATTGTCACTGGGAATCACAAGTCACGTTATGGCCTCAGGATGGCCGCCGTTCGCCAGAGGCGATAATGTGACCGTCTCGCGTGGGGGAACGGTGTCGGTTCTGGTTGACGGGTCACGCAGTGTTCTGGATAACGATATTGATATAGAGGACGATAGACTCAGCGCGGTGCTGACACGGGATGTGAAGCACGGCGAACTGATACTGAATGACGACGGCACGTTTTCCTACACCAACGACGGCGGTAATAAAAATGATGACGAATTCCGTTATCGCGCTTTTGACGGCACAGGCTTTTCGCGGGAAGCAAGGGTTCGAATAAAGATCGAAGGAAAGCCGGTAACACCAAACAACCCGCCATTCACAACCGGCGCACCGCCGCGCCAGGAAGCGATTGAAAATGAACCGTTTCGACTGGAACTCGCAGCGTATTTTGACGACATTGATCCAGATGATTCATTGAAATTCAGTGCGAAAGGATTGCCGAAAGGCGGCAGACTCAAAATCGATTCCACAAGTGGTCTGCTGTCTGGCACGCCAAACGCTTCTGACGTTCGTGATACCGCGTACAACATCGAAATTACCGCCACCGATAATCATGGTGCTTCCGCGAGCCTGATTTTCCTGCTTACTATATTTTCAGATGCCCGTGCTGACCTTAGCCTGACGGCTGCAGTATCAGTAAATCCTGTAGTGGTCGGCGAGGCGGCCCGCTGGGACATCAATATAGAAAATCGTGGTCCGGCAGACCTGGACAAGGGAGAACTTGTTGCAACGTGGACAACCAGCGGCCCTATTTTGTCTTTGGTTGCGCCTGCGAATTGTACGCTTAGTGGAAATAATTCAAGGACACCGTCAATGCGGTGCTCGATCGATGGGTTGTCTGCGAATACCACGAGGTCATATAACGTACAGGGTACGCAGAACGATGACGGTGATAACGCGCTCATAGCGATCGCAGTCTCTGACGATCCCGATCAGGGCAACAATGCGGAACTGATTGGTGCTCAGGTTGTGACGGCCTTCAGTGAAGGCCCGACGCAAATACTCAACCTGTCCGGTGGCGACGTAAAGAGTGGCGATCTGAATGGTGACGGTATGCCAGACGTTGTTGTCACCTCGGACAACACATTCGTTTTCTTCAACAGCGGTAACCGAACAGTGACGACACCGGGGAAAAGCCTGGGTTCGAATAGTGGTGGCAAGGTCCTGGTGCTGCTGGACTGGGATGGCGACGGTGATACAGACATCGCAGTTGGCGGCATGAGTGGTAAAGCCGGCCGCGTATATCTTAATAATGGTAATGGCGATTTTTCCAATGGCGTTGACCTGAATATCAGCGGTCTGGGTACAGTGACCGGAGCTGCGAAGGCGGACTTCGATCGCGATGGTGACGATGACCTGATACTCGCGGGATCTGGCAATGTGATACAGGTCAGGCGATCGGGGGAATCCGGTTTTGCGACCTCGTCGTTGCCAGTTAACTCCGGAATTCACGTGTCGACAGCGGACATAAATGGTGACAGCTTTGCCGATATCATCATTGTTGAAGCAGGGACCAGGTCCGTTAAGATCTTGCGCAACTCAGGGAATGGTAGAGATTTTAGTACGCAGACACTGCAACGCGGCAGCGTGGCCAGCGTCACGCCGGCCGATGTCGATAGAGATGGTGATATCGATTTGCTGCTTGCCGTCGACGACGGTGAGTTGGCGGTTCCGGAAAGCAAGGTGGTCTACCAGCAATCTGCAGGCAGTTTCTCCGCGGGGACAACTCTTGGTGTATCACCCGTCAGTCAGCTGCTGGCAGGAGATGTGGATGGGGACATGATTCTGGATATCGTCGCGGTGAACCATGCCGGTGTGCACCAGCTCTATCGTGGCCTTGCGTCCGGCGGGTTCAGCTTGCAAGCGGAACAAATAGTTAGCGATGGTATGCGCCGCGGTGTTCTGCGCGACTTCAACGGCGACGGCTCACTGGATTTGATCATTGCCGGATCGCTGGCGAGTGTCGTTGAGATCCATGCGAACAACGGCAAAGGGCGCCTGGGCCTTGGTGATCGCATGCCACCAGCGATTACTCTGGTCGGTGCTCCGGTCATCAATCTGCCAGCCGGCGCAGTCTTTGAAGACGCCGGGGCGACAGCCACGGATGACATCGATGGCGACGTTACCGCGTCAATCGTAACGAGCGGGACCGTCAACACGACGGTCGTAGGTACCTACCGCATCACCTATACGGCTGCTGACAAGGCGAACAACACTGCGGTGGTTAGCCGAACGATTAATATTGGCGTGAACCAGGGCACCGGTGGTGGTGGCGGTGGTGCGGTCAACCTGGTGCTGATACTGCTGTTGTTTGGTATCTTGTATCCAGGTTTGGCGAGACGTGGCCGATTGCGAGCGAGACGCTAAATTGCTGCACAAATAAAAAGGACCGCACGTCGCGGTCCTTTTTATTTGTGCAGCAGAAGATCAGAATTTCCTTATTCAAAATTCTCCAAGTGCCATTGTGGTCAACTTGCTCGCTGTCTGCAATAGGATGTACTGCTTGCCATTGTGTACGTAGGTTGACATTCCGTAGTTGACGGCGGCAGGTATTTCGATGCCGCCAACCTGCTCGCCGGAACGCTTGTCAACGAAGTACAGCATTGGCGTGCCATCGCTTGCTGCACTGGTATACATAAACAGGGTTTTGGTTACCGCCATTACTGCATTGCGACCGGTGCCGGTGGTCGGGATATCCAACTCCTTGAGTTGCGGGTGATCGAGGACGCGCTGCGGTGTTTCCCCTATTGGTAACTGCCACAGATGCTCCCCGGTGTTCATATCAATTGCGGTTATGTGGCTGTATGGCGGCTTGAACATCGGCAGGTTGTCAGGGCCGCGAACCTGGTCGGACCGCAATGAGGCAAAGTCCGAAAAAGTTGCGCCGGTCGGTTGGTCAATGTTGGGATCTCTTTCGGCGCCCGTTACAACGATTCTCGAAGAACAGGCTTTGCGCGTCGAGACATACAAGATACCGGTTTCAGGATCAGCTACGGTCGGACCATCGATGTTCGTGCCACCGCCGTCGCCGGGGCACCAGTAAGCAGCGCGATATCCCTGGTCGTTATCACGATGCAATGGTGGATTGAACAACGGCCCGATCTTGTGATCCTTCAGCGCATCAATCGCTGCCGCACGTAGTTCCGGCGTGTAATCAATCAGGTCGTCATGGGTCAGACCCTGCATGCCGTAGGCGACTGGCCTGGTTGGGAACGGTTGTGTCTCTGAGAGTTTTTCACCTGGAACGTCAGACGCGGGTACCGGCGTTTCCACCATCGGCCAGATTGGCTCGCCGGTCTCGCGGTTGAACGTATAAGCAAAGTTTTGCTTCGTCGTTTGTATGACGATGGGTACTTCTTTGCCATCGATAGTGACATCCAGTAATACCGGCGCCGTTGGGGTGTCGTAATTCCAGATATCGTGGTGCACCAGTTGCTGGTGCCAGACACGTTCGCCGGTCTTGACGTCCAGCGCGATCAGACTGGTGCCATAAAGATTGTCTCCCGGGCTAAAGCCACCGTAATAATCAATCGTTACACCATTGGTTGGTATATAAACGATTCCGCGTTCCTCGTCGGCTGACATGGGCGCCCATGAAGAAACATCACCGGTCCATTTCCAGGCATCGTTCTCCCAGGTTTCGTGTCCGACCTCACCCGGCCGTGGTATGACGTGGAATTTCCACAGAAACTCGCCTGTTCTTGCGTCATAACCAAGAATGTCGCCCGGCACATTTTCCACACGCGACTGATAATAGCCTTGTTCATGTGAGTTACCGACAACGACGACACCATTAACTACAATCGGCGGCGATGAAGTGGTTATGTAGCCATTCTCCAGCGACAGACCGTCGTAAGGATCGTGCGTGTAGGGCAGGTCAGCGACCAGGTCCGTCAGCATGTCGACGACACCTGTCGATGGAAATCCCTCGATCGGTACCGGCTTGCCCCAGTCCTCCAGCGGCTGACCGGTTTCTGCATCAAGCGCGGTCAGGAAAAAAGCGGGAGACGAAATGTAAATAACGCCGCGACCGTCTATTTCCGCATAGGTAATGCCCTTGCCGTAGTCTTTGCGCATCGAGTATTCGTAACGGCCGGTTTTTGGTTCACCGTAGGACCACAGCAGCTCTCCGTTTTCCGGATCGAGAGCGACAACGTAACGTCGAGGTCCGGCAACCGTATAAAGCTTGCCATTGATATAGCTTGGCGTTGAGCGACCACTTTGTGCATTAAAGCTGGCACCGTCCCAGACCCACGCTTCCTCCAGGTCCTCGAAGTTATCGAGTGTGACTTCATCTGCAGGTGAGTAGCGGGTATGTGCCGCGTCGCCGCCGAGATAACCCCATTGGCCGCCCTCAGTTCCCGGTGCCGACTTAACACTTCCGGCCGTTTCACTTTCTGATTCGCTGACCGGAGCCGGTCCTGGAGAACAGGCGGCGATCGATAAGGCCAATAAGATAGCGCCAAGATTAATAAGTCCCAACGGCAAACTTGCAGTTTTCATTCTTGCTCCCCTACGTTTTCTAATGTTCCCGAAATCAAAAGTTGTCGGAATTATTGCATCGCAAATCGGTGTCAGGATTGATTAATCGGGACAATCGCTCAGTAGTAGAACCAACACAAAGCTGACAGCATATCCTCACCGCTAATCAGACCTTGCGTAGCGCAGCAGCCATGCTATCCAGTGCTTCTTCGATGACTATCCGCGACGAGCCGAGATTCATGCGCATATGGCCCGCACCGCCGGTGCCGTAATTAGATCCCGGATTCAGATACACACCCGACTTTTCGACCAGCCAGGCCTGCATGTAGTATTCCGGAGTCATGTCCATCGTCGCAGCAATTTCGTATGCATCAACTGCTTCCAGGACACGGCTGGTATCCAGCCAGGAAAGATAAGTGCCCTGCGCTTTCTTGTAGCCGATAAGCGGAATATTTTTCGCAATATAGCTTTCGACAAACGTGTGGTTGTCATCCAGGTACGGCAGCAATTGATCAATCCACTCCCCGCCTTCTCGATATGCAGCCTCATTGGCGACGACGCCAAGAGTGCTCAGGTCAGCGCGAAAATTAAGTTTTATTCTCTCCAGCAAAACCGGATTGGTGGAATGAAAATAGGCGTTTTTCATTCCGGCCAGGTTGAAAGTCTTGCTAACCGCATTAAAAGTGACGCTGTTATTGACAACGGCTCTATCCGGCAGCCTGGCAAATGGCACGTAATCGTGTCCAGCCCTGACTATGTCAGAATGAATTTCGTCGGAGAGGACAATAACCTGGTTTTCCAGGCACAAACGGCCGAGCCTGAGCAGGTCTTCCTCGGACCAGACATTGCCGGTCGGGTTTTGCGGATTGCACAGAATCATAGTCTGCGTATCCGGCGTCATGCGAGACTCAAGATCCGCCCAGTCGATCTCATAACGACCATTTCTGTAAATCATTGGGCTGTCATTCGCCACCGTGTGAGTATGCCTGATGTGATAGTAGAAGCCGTCATAAACGGGCGACAACAAAAGGACTTTGCTGGCCGGTGGCGCGAACGTTCTCAGTCCGGCGATAATTCCCGGGTAAACACCCGCCGCAATGACCAGAGACTCGGGATCGATGTCAATATCATGGCGTTCCCCGTTCCAGGTTACGATAGCCTCCCTGAGCGAATCCACATTGCTCATGTAGCCCCAGTTGTGATGCTTGCAGCGCTCGGCCAATGCCTCACTGATGCAAGGTGCAGCCTCAAAATCCATAGTAGCTACACCCATTCCATACTTGAACTTGCCGTCAGGAAAATTGATTGGGGGAGTGTCCCATCTGGCACAGTTGGTACCAACACGATTATAAGGTGTGTCAAAATCAAACTTACCGCCCACTGGTCCGCCTGAACTTTCTGCAGCGACGGCAGCAGCGCTCCCTGTTCCAACAGCGCCGGCAGCAAGTGCCGTCATTCCAGCATTCTTCAAGAACGCCCTGCGATTCAATCCATACACATTTGACATTGAAACTCCCCTTTCTATTTCATTGCTTGCGTTGGCGTGGCACCACTGTGACATCGTTCAGTGCGCCATCTTCATAATCCAGTTCGGTGTCGCCCGGCGCATAACGACTCAGTGACAGTATATAGGCAAGAATATCGACGTATTCTTTTTCATTGAGAAAACCGGGATTACTTTCCGGCATCGAGGTGCTCATAACTGTGAACATAATTCCGAGCGGTTGAGAATCCCAGCGTTTCAATACCGGACGAAAGTACTTCTTGTCGTGACAGAGCAGGCAGTGTTCTTTATAGAGTTGTTCACCGACTTTTGCTTGTGCTTTTGTGAAGACACCGTCGTTTACTGTGCGCGGCTCTGCGGTTGCGCTGATGCCTGGCGCAAGGATTGCAAATGCGATCGTTAACTTCAGTACAGACACTTTGATTTGTTCATTGAAATTGGGACCGCGTTTTTGATCGAGAATCGCTCGCTGGGGCGAGCTCCTA
>SMUY01130728.1_pt1 | contig 11285 bp, 12 predicted proteins | sample 2456441 | NCBI WGS metagenome assembly SMUY01 (sample SAMN11095931, study PRJNA526329) | marine sediment metagenome | biome: Marine sediment; feature: Surficial sediment; material: Deep marine sediment; isolation source: Hadal surficial sediment | place: Pacific Ocean | collected 2014-11 | depth...
ATTTTCGGGTCGTCGGAGCCTTTGCTGCCATCGCTGCACAGAACGTAATAGACCTGGGTCCCTTGGCGAACCCAGTTACCAACGGTGCCTCCGCAGGCTATCTCAGCATCATCGGGATGGGGGGTGACCACCATGGCCCTCTCGGGAACCTCTACCACCAGCTACCTCCGCTATTCAGGGTTGTTCACAGAATTTTACTCTGCTACAATCCACAACGGGTGTCAAGCCAGAAAGGAATACCCGAAAGAAAAGGGCTTAGCTGCCCCCTTCAGTTGAAGACTTGATAAGCCACCGCCGACATCCGACTTTTCTGTGTTTATATCTTCTAATAGACCAAGCTAAGTCGGCGTCCTGAGAAAGTACACCTTTGGCCATACGCAATTTCCGCTGGGAAGATATTCCTGCCATCGCTGATCTAGAAAGCCGGTTGCTCCAGAATGAAGGCAACACGGCCTCCGCCAGCCAGCAGTCCGTTGAAGAGCACCTTGGCCAGCCCAACCTTCACGTGGAGGAAAACCTCTTCCTGTATGAGGTCAACGGGAGTTTGGGAGGCCTTGCTATGGTTTGCCTGGAACCTCCCATAAAACGCAGCGTGCTGATCCTCAGGATTCATCCTGACTATGAGGCTCGGGGGATAGAGCAAGCCCTGGTACAGGTGGCCCTAAAGAGGGCTCGAGAGCTAAAGGCATCGGTTCTTCATGTTCAAGTGCCTCAGGGGTCTCCTTGGAGCAAGCTCCTTGAAGAAGAGGGATTTAACGCTGTCCGGGTCTATTGGGTCATGCGTTGGAACGTACAGGGTCTTCCTGCCATAGAGATACCGGAAGGGTTTTCCTTCAGAACATACGGAAGGGCCGGAGATGCGGAGACTCTGACTCGGATTCAGAACGCCGCCTTTGGGGTTAGCTGGGGGTTCTCACCCAACACCCCGGAGGAGATCGCATACCGCGCCGATATGAGTATGACCAGTCACCAAGGAATCATTTTCTTGAGCGAAGGAGAGGCCGTCAGCGGCTACTGTTGGACTCTCATCCTTGATAGAGGTAAATGGAAAGTGGGAGTGATCTCCATGATAGGCATCGACCCCGCCTATCGCCAGCGACGGCTGGGAAAACCGCTGCTAAAGGCGGGGTTAGAATACCTCTCCTCGCAGGGCGTGGGCCACGTGGAACTGGAGGTGGACGGCGAGAACAAGCCCGCTACACGGCTTTACCTATCGATGGGATTTAAAAAAGTGGCGGAGCGTCACTGGTTTGAGGCGTCCCTAGAGGCCCCTTCTTCTCCAGATACTCCATCCCTGTAGCCATCTTTCAACACAGAGGTCTCCTGAATTTGCGGCGGCGTCAGTACACCTCCCGAGATCACAATCTTCATGGCTTCATCAACAGACAGAGTAGTGGAGACCACCTTGTCCTCGGGAAGGAGGGCCAGGAAGCCCGAGGTGGGAACGGGGGAAGTAGGTATGTACACCGCCACCATGGGATCGCCCCTCGCGTCCTTGTAAGAGGCGGTTACAAACCCGATGGATTTTACTCCGTCCTTGGGATAGTCCAGAAGCACTACTCGATTGTACCGTTGCTCCCAGTTAGCTGTGCCCAAGGCGTCCACCGTCTGCCGGGCCGTCCGATAGATGGGTCTAACTATGGGAATGAGGTCTGCGAGACGGTGCCCAAAGGCAATAACCCTGCGGCCTATGACGTAGCTTCCTACAAGACCGGCCAAATATAGGATGACCAAAAAGGCGATTATGCCGACTCCAGGTATGTCCTGACCCGAGGAATCCTTTATGAGCTCCCTTAGCGGAGGGTCAATGATGTCGAAGATAAACTTGATTATTAGGTAGGTGGCGCCCAGAGGTAGGATAACCAACAAACCCGAGAGCATCCGGCTTTTGACATGTTGGCCCAGAAATTTCGTAAATGTGGCCGGGCGGAGCATCTCCAATCGCCTGCTTTCTATGTAACGGCACCCCGCAACAGGGACTGGTAGATGTCGGCAACCTTGACAGCAACCTTGTCCCAACCCATGGTACCGGCCATCTCTAAGGCAGCGTGGCTCATACTTTTTCGGAGACCCTTGTTTTGCATCACCATAGTAAGGGTATCAGCATAGCGTTCGGGGCAACGCCAGGGAAGCAGATAACCGTTTTGACCGTGCTTTACCACTGCTGGGAGTCCCCCAACCCTTGAGGCGATTACCGGCGTCCCGCAGGCCATAGATTCCAGGGCCACCAGGCCAAAGCTCTCGTAGTAGGAGGGGACCACGCACACATCGGCGGCGGAGAAGTAGGTAGACAGTTGGTCTTGGTTCACCCTGCCAACAAACTCAACTACATCCGCCACACCCATCTCCTCTGACAAGGCCGCCAGACGTTGCACTTCCTGTTCTTGGGTGGGATCGCCACCTACGATCAGAACCTTAAGCGGGTCATCTCCATCCATTATAGCAGTGATACGTAAAAGAAATTCTACCCCTTTCAGTGGCTCTATCCGCCCAACGTAAAGCATTACCTTCTCCCCGTTAAGCCCCAAGCGATGCCGCGCCTCGGTCATATCCAGGGGTTTAAATAGGGAGAGGTCCACACCACAATGCACCGCTTCTATCCGCCCGCTGGGAGCTCCGTATAGCTGCACCATGGCGTCCTTCTCATGGAGGCTGGACGCGATAATCTGGTCAGCGGATTTCATGAGATCGCCTTCAATGCGGGTCCTGAAGAGGGGTTCACCTTCTCCGGCCCTAGCGCGCCGCTTTAACTCCGCCAGGGTATGAAAAGTGACTACATGACGGACTGTGTTCTTTCTAGCCAGGTACCTACCTGCCAGTCCCGACAGCCAGTAATGAGAGTGGATGAGGCTGTATTCTATGCCCTCGTTCTCCTGAAAACGGCAAATGCTCTGGGTGAAGGGATAAATGTAGGGGTATAGATTCTCCAGCTCCGTGTCTTTGGGTCCACCATCCAGATGTATAACCCTTACGTTGTGACCCACAGTGACCACATCCGTGTCCTGGTCGGGGTGACGCCGGGTAAATATGTCCACCCCTATACCCATGGCGCCCAGGTGTCGGGACAGCTCTCTCACATAAACGTTCATGCCCCCCACCTTCCCGGCCCCTGGAGCCAAGACCGGACAAGTGTGGAAGCTGATCATTGCCACCCTGGGTGCAGTCAACTTTTTGTAACCACCATCGTATATACCGGTCTGTCCACTCCTCCCAAGTGGTACTTATAAGGCTCATCCCCCCGCAAAAAATCGAAATAGGCCTTGCCCTCTTCTATGGCGCTTTTGAGGGTTAGAGCGTTTAGAAGTAGGCCCACGCTATAATAGCCGTACTCCGGATTGTAGCCGCTGTTGTATAGCATACGGCTGGAACCATAGTCAAAGGTTAAGGCTGAGGCTACCCTCTTGCCCCCCATCTCCATAAAGTAGAGACTCAGCACACCCATTTCCCCTAACTCAGCCGCAATTGCACGGAAGAACCTCTCCCTTTCCGGAGTCAGGAAGCGGTGCTTGTCCTCCTTACTCATCTTTAAAAGCCTCAGAAAGTCGTCCATACCCTTCTCAATGTCGTCCAGCTCAGTCAGACCGTACCAGCTAACCTCTTCCGCCGAGTCCAACCTTCGCAGCTTGCGCCTCAGCTCATGCCGATCCTTCTTGGTTAGGCTGGCGAGGTAGTCGTCCCAGGTTTTGGGCAGCATCTTCCCTGGACTGACCTCTTCCTGGGAAATTTCTACATTGTAACCCCTGGAACGGGCTAAGTCCGGCAGGTGCGTTAGGGTAGGAGAGTTCTGCGCTAGAGAGTACAGCCTCAGGGTATTCCACTCCCGTTGACCCAAGTACTCAATGAAGGCCTCATAGAAGGGGCTCTCCTTCTCCTTTGGCACCAAGAAATCGTTATAGTCGCATACGTCTTCATCGCCAACGAAGGTGATGCTGCCGCCGCTGGCTCTCAAGGAAGCCATGCCCAGAACCTGACCGTCGTCGACGAATCGCAGTAAGCATGGGGGCTCACAATTCCCCAATTCTCTTAGCCACGCCCGCTGCCACTGGGGTGTCTGGAAAGGCGTGTTTACGACACAGCGGGAAAGAAAGCTGCTCCACTCGTCGGCGATACCGTCGAAGGAGGTCGAGCAGGTCACGGAAGACATCCTACCTCCTCTGCAACAGGGCTAGAAACTCGCTGGGACCCATGTCACTGGTGGAAAAGGGGCCTCGCACTGCAGAGGTCAGGATTCGGCTCCCCGGCTTCTGCACTCCCCTCATGGTCATGCAAAAATGCTCCGCTTCAATTACCACTGCAACACCATCAGGCTGTAGAGCGCTATGGATAGCGTCCGCAAGCTGAGACGTCATGCGCTCTTGCAGTTGGGGCCGACGGGCAACTAGCTCCAGAGCTCTCACAAGCTTGCTGGCCCCGGAAATCTTTCCCGCAGGTATGTAGCCTATCTGCGCCACTCCAAAAAAGGGCAGTAGGTGATGTTCACACATGGAGTAGAAGGAAACGTCCTTCAGGATGACCACGCTGCGATCATGCTCTTCCTCAAACACGGTGGTAAAAGCTTCCACCGGGTCCACCCCAACTCCGGAGAAGATCTCCCGATAGAGCTTGGCCACACGACGTGGGGTATCCCGGAGCCCCTCACGGTTCGGGTCTTCGCCCACGGCCCCGATTATGGCGGCGACGCCTTGGCGGATCTGGTCCTCCTGTGTCATCCCTTCCTCCCGCCAGAGACGGAGATCAGAAGGGCGGCCTCCACCGCCTCCAAGTTTGGAGCGACCTCCTTCACCTCCGATTTGATGAATTTTACTGCAAACTCCGGGTCCTTCAAGCCAGAGCCGGTAATAATGCACACCACACTCTGGCCCTCAAGCTCCAGCCCATTTCTGTGAAGCTTTATCAGGCCGGCTACACCAGCCGCCGAAGCCGGCTCGCAGAAGATTCCCTCACCGGCGGCCATGAGGCGATAGGCATCTAGAATCTCGTCGTCGCTGACGGTGTCAATTACGCCACCCGACTCGTCTCTGGCCTTGGTAGCCCCTTCCCAACTAGCGGGATTGCCAATACGAATGGCGGAAGCGACGGTGGTGGGATCAGGAACGGGTTGCCCAAGGACGATGGGTGCCGCACCCTGAGCCTGGAACCCCATCATCTTGGGAAGAGTTTTTGCCCTTTCGGCGGCATGGTATTCCACAAACCCTCTCCAGTAAGAGGTAATGTTGCCTGCGTTGCCTACCGGGATGCAGAGGAGGTCGGGGGCATCGCCTAGCTCGTCAACTATTTCAAATGCGGCCGTCTTTTGACCCTCCAAACGGTTGGGGTTCACTGAGTTAACCAGGGTTAGTGGATACATTTCCGCCACGGCGCGGGCCAAGGACAGGGCCTGGTCGAAGTTGCCGTTTATCGCCAAAATCCTGGCCCCGTGGGCCCGTGCCTGGGCCAGCTTGCCAATGGCCACATCCCCTTGTGGCACCAGGACTGTAGCGGGTATTTCAACCCGGGCGCCGTAGGCGGCTGCGGAAGCACTGGTATTTCCAGTGGAGGCGCAGATTATCCCCTGGCTTCCTTCCTCCAAGGCCTTGGCCACCGCTAACACCATACCCCGGTCTTTAAAAGACCCCGTAGGATTACACCCCTCCAGCTTGAAATAAAGCTCGGAACAGCCCAGCTCCTGGGACAGCTTGTTGGAACGGACTAGGGGGGTATCACCCTCCCCCAGAGTTATCATCGGTGTGCCATCACCGACGGGCAGGTACTTACGGTACTTCCTGAGGACTCCTTGACTCATTCCACCCATTGGCCTAAGACGGTAACTCCTCTATCCGGATCATGTTGCTTACTTCTTTTACCACATCTAGCTCGCCAAGCAAAGCCAGTGACCGCTGGACCGCAGCTTCCTTGGAGGGATGAGTGGTAATGACGATCTCCGCCGTTTGGGTGGTTGGGTCAGTGTCTTTTTGAATGATGGAAGCAATGCTTATGTTCAAGTCGCCCAGGACACGCGTTATCTGGGCCAGAACCCCGGCGCGGTCGGGCACGTTGAGCCGGAAATAGCAACGGGTCTCCACCTCGGACATGGCCTTAACGGTAAGGCTTTCCTCCATTCGAACCGCCATGGAAGGCTCTCCGTTGACCACTAACCTCCGCCCAATCTCCACCAGGTCTCCCAAAACGGCGCTGGTTGTGGGCTCGCGGCCCGCGCCAAGGCCGTGGAATACCATTCTTCCCAACAGGTTTCCCTCCACCTCCACGGCATTGAACACCCCGCCAACCTTTGCCAGTATATGTCCCTCTGGGACCAAAGCAGGATGTACCCTGACCTCCACGCTGTCTCCATCACGCTTGGCGATGGCCAGAAGCTTTATGGCGTAGCCCAACTCCCTTGCGTACCGAAAATCCCGGGCGTGCAGTCGGGAGATGCCCTCCCGAAACACCTCACCTGGCGAGACTCGCGAATGGAATGCCAGGGTGGCCAATATAGCCAGCTTATAGGCCGCATCCAGACCCTCAACGTCGTTGGAAGGGTCGGCCTCAGCATAACCCAGGTCCTGGGCCAATCTCAAGGCCTCATCGCCACTCATCCCTTCCTCAGCCATTCTGGTCAGTATGAAGTTGGTGGTCCCGTTGATAATGGCGTGGATGGAATGAATCTGGTTGCCCAAAAAGTCCTTCGTCAGGGATCCAATGATGGGTATGGCGCCACCTACGGCACCCTCGAATAGAAGGCTAAGTCTTTTGGCGTCGGCCAGCGCCAACAGCTCAGGGCCGTCCTTGGCCATCACCTCTTTGTTGGCGGTCACCACGTGTTTACCCCGCTCAAGGGCTCCCTTGATGTACTCCCCTGCAGGGCTCTCACCACCCATAAGCTCCACCACAACCTGCACAGCGGGGTCATCTAGGACCTGTTGCGCGTCTATGGTCAGCTTATGAGGGGGTAAAGAAACGGGACGTGGCTTCTCCACGTCCCTGACCAGCACCTTGCGCAGTTCCAGAGGGGCCCCTACCCTGCAGGCAAGGGGCTCTCGGTGGTTCTCTAAAGCTTGTGCGACTCCACTACCCACAACCCCCAGTCCCAGAAGCCCCACTCCAATGGATTGGGGAGTCTTCAACTTCCCCGTGATTCCCCTCTATTTTGCTGTGCCGTCTGACGGAGCTGCTCTGCCGCCCAGGCGTAAATCTCGCTGTCGTACTTTATCCCAAGCCAGCCTTCACTGGTGCCCTGCTCAAACCTGTCTTCCAGCCAACGCTGGAGGGTCATGTCCTTCAGCCTCCCCGTCCAGTCGTCCGAAACCTCCCGCACCTCCGGCCCGTTGGCAATCTTCATAAAGTATAAGTAGCCGCTACTTTCCCAGGGCTCGCTAACCTCTCCAATAGCAAGAGCTTCAATCTGCTCATCCCCAAAAAGGCGTACGTCCAGTTTCGGAAAGGCTCCCCTGGGGACCCAGCCTACGTACCCGTTGGGGTCGGCAAATATGAAGGCAGCGTTAAATTCCCGGGCCACCACTTCAAACTCTTCGCTCTCCAGGCGCTCGCTGATTGTGGTAAGGTCCTGCCATCGCTCTGGATCTCCCAGGGATGGGTCAGGCCGGAGAGGAGTCCTGAGCCAGGACACCTCCACATGCTCTTTTTCGGCGGGAAGGTTGGCTCCCAGGGCAACCCTCATTCTGAAGAAATACATCTGCTCTTCCGTGAGGCGCCGATAATCACTGTCCGATATGCGGTTAAAGTTCAGATAGCCCTGATACTGTTCCTTGAATTCCCTCTCTATCTGATCGGGGGTAGCAATTTGACCCTCAGGTATGGTGGGAGTGAAAACGGCTCTAACGGAATCATCTATCTCCTCGTCCGTAACACTGATACCGTACTCTGCGGCCCCCTGTTTAAGGAGCTCCATCTGCACCATGCCAAGTCTAAAGGGTCCCGCGCTAACGTCCAGGTCGGGATTGTAGAGGACACGAAGGATGTCTGTCAGACTAACCGAAGACGCGGTGTAACCTTGAGCAGCCTGGATCATACGAACCCGTTTCACTACGTCGCCTTGGTTGAAGCGGGTGTCATTGATGAACGCCGCATTCACCCGCGGTGGGCTGTAGAATTGCGTATACCACAGGCCGATGGTAACGCCAGCAATAGCTAGCAGTACCATGGCGCCAAAGAAAAAGACCAGCGGCTTACGACTGCGCTGTCCTTCTTCGCGAACGCGCTTTATGCGCCTGTCGCTAGCCTGAGGGGTTCTGTCGGATCCTCTGCCTCTGGTAGGCCGTCCTCGTTGTTGAGAAAAAGCCATTTACGGGAACCTTTTGCACGACTAACAAGGTGATTGATGAGAAACTTGATATTGACGCTACGATCCGGAACTAGAAAAGGATTGCTAAGCCATAAGGCGTCCATGGTCAGGACTCAGGGGCAGAAGGGCCAGAATACGAGCCCTTTTGATAGCCCTGGATAGGGCCCGCTGGTGACGGGCACAGGTGCCCGTTTTCCGCCTTGGGTCAATTTTGAACCTGTTGGACAAGTATCTCCTTAGCCGGCCTACGTCCTTGTAGTCGATAAGGTCGATCTTCTCCACGCAAAAAGCGCAAACCTTACGCCTGGGGACATAGCGGCGCCTGGGCCGATCCCTACTAAATTCCCGTTGTGGCGCTCTACTGGTCATTTACTGTGTGTCTCCTTGATATATATCCCTGGCGCAGACCTAAAAGGGCAGGTCGTCCGGCTCCAGAGCCCCCTCTGCGTCACCACCGTTCACAGTGGAATCTCCGGGAGCAGTCCCCTGGTCCAGGAAAAGCACGGAGCTGGCGATGATCTCGTTTACCGAACGAGGCTGGCCATCCTGGCTCTCCCAGCGACGGCTCCTGAATCTTCCTTCGATATAGGCTCGACGACCCTTGGTGAGATACTGATTCACCTGCTCGGCCAGCTTGTCCCAGGCCACCACGGTAAACCACTCCGTCTCATCGTGTTGCTCACCGTCATCGCCACGGTAAGACCGGTTAGTGGCCAATCGAAAGGTGGTCACCGCTTTCCCGTTGGGCGTATATTTCATTTCCGGGTCGGTGCCCAGGTTTCCAATAACCATTATTTTGTTAAGGCCCACTGCCATAGCTACCCCCCACTACTCTTTGGTCTCAACAGCCTCAACGGTTTCGGCGGTCTCAGGTTCCTGGGCTTCTTCTGCCTCGTTAGCATCAGGCTCCTTGGTCTCAACAGCCGCGGTGGGAGCCTCCTTGGAAACGGGGCTTTTTACCACCATGTGTCTGAGAACCCGCTCTGAAAGTCGTAGAGGCCTGTCAATTTCCCCTACCGTCGCTGGCTCGAGGTTGAATCGGAATAGATAGTAGATCCCTTCCAAATAGGTCTGGCCCGCTTTTTTAATCGAATAGGCCAGTCTACGAGTACCCCACTCGTCCTCCGTAGTAATTTCTCCGCCGTTACTGGTTATCAGCTCCCGAACCTGCTCCCTGGCTTCGGCATTATCTTCCTGGCTCAGGGACGGGTTCAGCACCAGCATAAGTTCGTAGTCCTGTTTCAATATTTTCTCCCCTTAAATCAAGGCCGATTATAGCATCCACGTACCTAGCTACTCAACATTGCTAGCTGTCAATACCGGGAACCGGGAACTCGGCGGCCAGGGCCTCTGCCTCCTCTTTGATAGACCTTAATATCCTCTCATCGCCGTCACAGGTCAAAGCCCTGACAATCATTCCTCCCACCCTCTCCATTTCCTGGGGACCAAAGCCTCTGCTGGTTACCGCGGCGGAGCCCAGCCTAAGACCGCTGGCCACCCTGGGTGGCTCAGGATCGTAAGGAATGGCATTCTTATTTACTACTATCGACGCGCTCTCAAGGACCTCCTCCGCCTGATTCCCCTTTACTCCCAGAGGTCTCAGGTCCACCAGAATCAAATGGTTGTCGGTGCCCCCAGAAACGATGCGCAAGCCCCCGGAGGCCAAAGCTGCGGCCATAGCCCGTGCATTCTCCACGACGCCCTTTGCGTAGTCGGCAAAGGAGGGTTCCAGGGCCTCCCCAAAGCAGACGGCCTTGGCGGCGATTACGTGCATGAACGGGCCGCCCTGGCTGAAGGGGAAGACGGCCCGGTCCACCTTCCTGGCCAGTTCCGAATCGCAGAGAATGAGGCCTCCCCTGGGGCCGCGCAGGGTCTTTTGCGTCGTGGACGTGACTATCTGGGCGTGGGGGAATGGCGAGGGGTGAACGCGACCGGCTATGAGACCCGCGATGTGGGCCATGTCCACCATCAAAAGGGCATCCACCTGGTCCGCAATATGGCGGAACCGCTCAAAGTCTATCAGCCGGGGATAAGCGGTATACCCTGCGACTATTAGCTTGGGTCTGTGTTCCTTGGCTAACCGTTCGACTGTTTCGTAATCTATCGTCTCCGTCTCCCGGTCAACCTCGTAGCCGACAAAGTTGTACAGCTTGCCTGAGAAGTTAACCGGGCTTCCATGAGTAAGGTGCCCACCCTGGTCCAGTCGCAAGCCCATAACGGTATCGCCGGTCTCCAGGAGCGCAAAGTAGGCCGCCATGTTGGCCTGAGCACCACTGTGTGGCTGCACGTTGACATGGTCGGCTCCAAAGAGGCGCTTGGCCCGTTCAATGGCAAGGTCTTCCACAACGTCAACGTTCTCGCAGCCGCCGTAGTACCTCTTACCCGGGTACCCCTCGGCGTACTTGTTGTTCATTACGGTGGCCTGGGCCTCCAGCACCGCCTTGCTGGCGTAGTTTTCCGACGCAATCAGGACGATGTTGATTCGTTGACGCTGGTTCTCCCTATCGATGGCCTGGGCAACCTCAGCATCCACACTTTGGATTCCCCTCATAGCTCCTCTAGCTTTTGCCTCCCAAGGGCTAGACCCGGGCTGCCCAAAGAAACGTACGGTGTTTCCTGGGACTGTTGCCTAAATGTCCGCAAGTAAGTCTACGGCTCGCCTGGTTTAGCTGTCAACGAAGGTGACTTATCTACTGGGGAATATAGCCGAATGACGTAAAAGGCGCCCTTTGTTGACAGCAATTTGGGCTGGGAGCATCATTAAAGCAACTTAGGCCAGTCTTGCCGCTAGTTAACGGGAGGTCACTTCGACGGTGAAGCTTCGCCGCTGGACCTTAGCACGGGGATTCCTGCTTCTCCTCTTCTTGACAGTTTTTCTTCTGGGGCTGGTCGGACAGACCCTGGCCCAGGACCAAGAAAAGACCGCCTTTGTGGCCGAGGTGGACGGTATCATCAACCCCGTATCCCAGCGCTTCATCACCCGTTCTGTAGAGAAGGGTGAGAA
>SMUY01206120.1_pt1 | contig 11285 bp, 10 predicted proteins | sample 2456441 | NCBI WGS metagenome assembly SMUY01 (sample SAMN11095931, study PRJNA526329) | marine sediment metagenome | biome: Marine sediment; feature: Surficial sediment; material: Deep marine sediment; isolation source: Hadal surficial sediment | place: Pacific Ocean | collected 2014-11 | depth...
AATCGCTCCGGGACCGCCCCGGCGAGGCGTCAAATCATAGTGTAAAGTGGGTCTGCAGAGGTTTTATTGCGTCAGGGTCCGCGTCCATCGAGGATCGCCGCGAGGGTCGCGGCGTCGATATTTCCGCCGGAGACGACACACACCACCGTGCCCGCCCCCGCCTTCCCGGCCAGGGCCGCGGCCACCGACGCCGCCCCGGCTCCCTCGGCGATGACGCGGTTTCGATCCGCCAGCAGCCGGATCGCCTCGGCGGTCTCGTCCAGCGAGACCACCAGCGAGCCGTCGAGCAGCGTCTGCACCAGCGGCCACATCTCGCTGAGCACGCTCTTTGCGCCGATGCCGTCGACAAAGCTCGCGACGTACTCGACCTCGCGCGGCTCTCCGGCGGCCAGCGAAGCGGCCAACGGCGCCGCGGTCTCGACCTCGGCGGCGAAGACCTTCGTGTGCGGCCGGACCGCGCGGACCGCCGAGGCGATCCCGCTGCTGAGCCCGCCGCCCCCGTAGGGAACGACGATCGCGTCGACGTCCGGCAGGTCCTCGAGGATCTCCAGACCGATCGTCCCATTGCCCGCGATCACCGCCGGATCACTCACCGGGTGGATGAACAGACCCCCCAGCCCGTCGAAGCGGTGGGTCAGGATCACCTGCCACCATTGATCGAAGGGCACCTTGATGTACTCGGCGCCGAGACGCTTGATGGCCTTGAGCTTCGTCTTGGGCGCGTGGTCCGGCACCACGACGCGACAGGGCACGCCGAGCCGGCGCGCGGCGTAGGCCACACCCTGGGCCATGTTCCCGGCGCTTGCGGTGTACACGCCCTTGGCAAGCATCTGGGGGCTCGCCAGCCGCATGGCATTTGTCGCGCCGCGGACCTTGAAGGATCCGATCGGCTGGAGGTTCTCGAGCTTCAGGTGGATCTCGGCCGCCGCGTCCTCGACGTTCAGACGCAGAAGCGGTGTCCGCAGCGCCAGGTCCGAGATTCGCGCCCGGGCCGCGCGGATCTGGCCGATGGGGATCTGCTCAAGCGGTTTCATGGCGTCTTCCCCCGAGGGTGACCGTGGTCCCCGCCTTCTCCTGGACGGCCCTTTGGTGGACCCGGCCGGCGGCGGCGAGGTCCTCGACGGCCAGACCCTGCGACTCAAAAAGCGTGATCTCGTTCGGGTCACGACGCCCCTCAACCTGGCCCAGCAGCACCTCGCCGAGCTCGCCGAGGATGTGCTCGTCGCCAAGGAGGCCCTCCTCCTTCGCCAGAAGAAAGTCGCCTGCTTCGTTGAGGGCGGACTCGCGGCGGTCGACGAAGAGGCGTGAACGCGCGACGGCCTGACCGTCGAGCTCGCGCATTGAGGCAAGACACGCTCCCACCGCGTTGATGTGCGCGCCGGGCGAGATCCACTCGCCGCAGAGGATCGGCTCCCGGGAGGCGGTGACCGTGCAGATGATGTCCGCCCCCTCGACCGCCTCGCGGGCGGTGGGCACCGCTTGAACGTGCAGCCCTGCGGACTCGCGGGCGGCAAAGCGGCGCGCGTGTTGGTGGCTGCGGCTCCAGACCCGGGCCTGCCGAAGATCGCGCACCAACCGAATCGCTTCGAGGTGCGTGCGTGCCTGGGTGCCGGATCCGAGTATCGCCAGCGTCGATGCATCCTCGCGCGCCAGGCACCTTGTGGCGGCCGCGCTGACGGCGGCGGTCCGAATGCTCGTGATCTCGCTGGCATCGACGATCGCCAGCAGACAGCCGTTGGAGACGTCAAAGAGGAGGACCGCACCCTGATGGGCGTCCAGCTCGGTTCCGTGGTTGCCGGGGAAGACCGTCACCACCTTGATGCCCAGCGTCCGGGGCCGCCCGAGGAATCCGGGCATCGTTCCCAGCAGGCCCTTCCGGTCCGGCATCCAGGTGGCGGTCCGCAACGGTTGGACCGCATCACCCCGGGCCAGGGTCGCCAGCGTCTGTTCCATCAGATCAATGCATTCGCCCATCTTCAGCAGGCGGCGGACCTCCTCCTGGTTGATGATCAGCGTGGTCATGGGCTTGATGGAGCGGCGTTTGATTTATGATCTTTGACGTTTTGCAGGCACTGTAGCGAAAGGGGCTGCGGGTGAAGGACGAGGCCAGCAGACCGACGTTCTCGACGGGTTGGGGGCTTGTGCTGGCAACGGCCGGCCTGGCGATCGGGCTCGGCAACATCTGGCGGTTCCCCTACATGATGGGGAAGTACGGGGGGTGCGTGTTCCTGCTGATTTACGTGGCGCTGGTGATCGCCTTCGGCGTCCCCGGGCTGATGGTCGAGTGCGCGCTGGGCCGCCACACTCGCCGGGGTCCGATGGGCGCCTATGCCGCCGTTTCCATGCCGGGTGGAAGGGTTATTGGCGGGCTGCTGGTGCTGACCGTCCTGATGGCCGCGTCCTACTACGGCATCGTGCTGGCGTGGGTCCTTTTCTGCGCGACCTCATTTGCGATCGCGGGCGCCCTTGGCTCGGAGCCGGCATCGTTTGCGGCCTTTCGTGAGAGCTTCTCCGGGCAGATGGTTCTGGTCTTCGTCACCGCCGGGCTTGGCTGCCTGGCCGTCGCCGCAGGCGTGCGAAGAGGGATCCAGCAGCTCAGCACGTGGGGCCTTCCGCTCTTTTTCGGTCTGTTCGTGATCCTGATCGTCCGTGTGCTGAGCCTCGACGGTGCGATGGAGGGTCTGCGGGCGTTCCTCATTCCGCAGCGCGGCGATTTGAGTGGAGCGACGGTGCTGGCCGCCATGGGCCAGGCGTTCTTCTCACTCGGTCTCGGCGGCACCTTCATGGTCGTCTACGGCAGCTACATGCGCCGGGAGGACTCGATTCCGCGGACTGCGTTCGCCACAGCGGCGGCGGACCTTGCCGCCGCGCTCATGGCGGGTCTGATCGTCGTACCGGCTGTGATCGCGATGGGACTGGATTTGGACACCGGGTACTCGCTTCTCTTTGAGGTGATGCCCGCGGTCTTCGGCCAGATGCCGGCGGGGAACCTCTTCGGCGCGGTCTTCTTCTTCTCGGTGTTCCTGGTGGGGCTGCTCTCCCTGATCGCGGCGTATGAAGTGCTGGTTGCGGCGGCCGCCGATTCCCTGGGCTGGCGGCGTTGGCGGTCGGCGCGTCTGATCCTCGCCCTCCAACTCGCCCTGGCCGTCCCCGGCCTGTTCATCGGAAGCTATATCAAGTACAGCGACCTGATCTGGGGAACCACGATGCAGCCACTGGGAAGCGCCCTGGCCGTGGTCGCCCTGGCCTGGTGCGTGGGGCGGGCACGGGCCCTCCAGGAGATCGCCCGCAGCGGCGATCTTGCCGTGCCGCGATTCTTCTTCTACTGGATCAAGTACGTCATGCCGCTGGGGATCGCGGCAATGCTTATCTATGGGTGGCTGAGCTGGTAGATTGTCCGACGCCCATGCCGGTCTCCGTGACAAGCTCGCAGATCATCTTCGACGCCCTGAAGGCGTGTGGTGTCCGGGTGATCTCGGCGTTGCCCGAGACATGGCTGGTACACCTGATACGCATGGCGGAGGAGGATACCGAGACGATCCTGGTGCGGCTGGCAAAGGAGGAGGAAGGCGTCGGCATCTCCGCCGGCGCGCATCTCGCCGGCGTCAAGTCCGCCATGCTGATGCAGAACCACGGCTTGCTGGCATCGGTCAACGGGATCGTGTCGCTGGCACAGCTCTTTCGCATTCCGCTGCTGATGGTCATCAGCCACCGGGGCGAGTTTGGCGAGCGCGATCCCTGGCAGACCGAGGGGGGGATGGTGACGGTGCCGCTGCTGGACGCCTTGGGGATACCCAGCGAGCGACTCGATGATCCATCCGGGGTCGCGCGCCAGGTTCACAAGGCGCAGACGCTGGCGACCGCGGCGCTTCGACCTGTGGCGCTTCTGCTGACCCGCGATCTGATGTGGGAGGACTGATGAAGAGGATCGAGGCGATCCAAGCGGTCTACCCGCGGCTGGAGGGCTGCGCCGTGGTGACGATCATGGGGGCGGTGGCGGCTGAGCTTCAGTCGATCGGACACCGCCGGAACTTCTTTTATCTTCAGCACGCCATGGGGCTGGCCTCGTCGATGGGGCTGGGGATCGCATTGAGCCGGCCGGCGCTGAAGGTCGTCGTCTTTGACGGCGACGGGTCGCTGCTGATGAACCTGGGCGGCCTCACCACGATGGCCCGCTACCGGCCGGGCAACCTCCTGCACGTCGTCTTTGACAACGAGAGCCTGCTCTCCGTGGGCGGCTTTCCCACCGCCACCTCGACCGGCAGCGACCTTGCCGGTCTTGCCTCTGCGGCGGGGATCCCGCACACCGGGACCGCCCGCACCGTCGAGTCGTTTCGCAAGGCGTTCGGGGCGGCGCTCGATGGGGGGGAGTTGACGACGCTGGTGGCAAAGGTCGACGCGACGGGTCCCGCGCAGTTCGTCACCGACCTCGGGCTCCTGGAGAACCGCTTCCAGTTCCAGCGATGGTTGAGCGCGGCGACATCCTGACACGCGCCTCGTCAAGTAGAGACTTAAACGCGGTGGATCCTTCCCCGAGTGCGTACGAAGAGAGGCCGATATGTCCAGCGTACTGAAGCAGCTCGTCGAGGAGCTCAAAGCCGGGCGGCTGAAGGTGGTCGATCTCACCCAGCCGCTTCATCCCGGGACACCCGTCATTCACCTCCCCGCCCAGTTTGAGGCGTCGCCGGGGTTCACGCTCAGGACGATCTGCCGGTACGACCAAGCCGGTCCGGCGTGGTACTGGAACGCCGTCGCCATGGGGGAGCACACGGGGACGCACTTTGACGCCCCCGTCCACTGGATCACAGGCAAGGACCGGCCGGACAACACCTGCGCGACGATCCCCGCGCGGCGGTTCATCGGCCCAGCTTGTGTGATCGACCTGGTGGACGAGGTCGCCGCCGATCCCGACTTTCTGTTGAAGCCCGCTCACATTGAACGTTGGGAGGCGGACCACGGCGTGATTGCTTCCGGATCGTGGGTGCTCCTTTGGACCGGATGGAGCAATCGCCAGGATCCGAAGGCCTTTCTCAACGAGGCCGAGGACGGGCCGCACAGCCCCGGCCTCGCACCTGAGGCGGTCTCAATGCTCGCCCACGAACGCGACGTTCTCGGTGTGGGCGTGGAAACGATCGGGACCGATGCCGGACAGGCCGCGGGCTTCGATCCGCCCTTTCCCTGCCATCACATCATGCACGGCGCGGGCAAGCTCGGTCTGGCCAGCCTCTGCCACCTCGACCAACTGCCGCCGGCGGGGGCGATCGTCATCGCCGCACCGCTGAAGATCGTCGATGGAAGCGGGAGCCCCGTACGAGTTCTCGCGATCGTCCCGACCGAAGCCCATTGAAAGAAGAGCTGAACACGGAGGGCCACTCGACTTCCTATCATGCGTCTAGCTGGCCGATGCCTGTTTATTTCCCCGTGTGGTGTGACTGTCTCGTTGTTGTTGCCAGCACGTCTGGGGCCTTCGCGCGGACGATCAAACGATGAAGATTATCTGCGCCCTGTATTACTACTATCCCTACATCAGCGGCTTGTCGATTTATTGTCGAAAGCTGGCTGAACACATGCTCGCGCGCGGGCATGAAGTGACCATCGTCACCAGTCGGTACGATCGCGATCTGGATGCCGAGGAGGAGGTGAAGGGAGTTCGGGTGATTCGCGTCCCTGTCTGGTTCCGATTGGACAAGGGCGTGATCATGGGCTCGTTCCTTCCCACGATCATCCGGCTCGGCCTGCGTTCCGACGTGGTGAACCTGCATCTGCCGATGGTCGAGGCCTGGCCGATTGCCCGGTTGCTGCCGAAAAAGACCGTGCTGACGTATCACTGCCAGATCCGGCTCAACAACCGGACCCTGCTCGGCCGCCTGATGGAAAGAGGGATCAAATCCTCGTTTCGCCGGGCGATCGCGCAAGCGGCCACGACGGTCAGCAGCAGCTTCGATTACGCGGCGAACAACAGCGACTTGAGCGGTTCTCTTGAGAAAGTCACGATCATCCCGCCACCGATCGACCCCGTGTCGAGCGACGAAGCGGCACAGATGCAGGCCGACTACTTTCGCTACCGGGCGGACATACCGCCCGGGTCCAAAGTCATAGGGTTTCTGGGTCGAATCGTCTACGAGAAAGGGATTGATTTCCTCATTCATGCCTTCACCGATCTTCAGAAGAAGCACGACGATCTCTACCTCATCATTGCCGGCGACTACACCGACGTTGCGGGGGGTAGTGTCAAGCACATGTTGATGCGCTATCTCAGTGCCCAAGACAACCGCATTCGGTTTACCGGTCGCCTCAACGATGCCGAAGTGGATGCCTTCTACCGCTTCATCGACGTGCTGGCCTTGCCCAGCATCGACGCGATGGAGGCGTACGGGATGGTGCAGGTCGAGGCCATGCTGCGCGGCACCCCGGTGGTGGCGAGCGATCTGCCGGGGGTGAGAACCGTGGTTCAACGCACCGGCATGGGCAAGGTCGTTCCTCGGCGCGACCCCCATGCTCTGGCCATCGCCATCGAGCAGGTGATATACCAGCAGGACTACACGACTCGCTCGGCCGAGGAGGTCTTCCGCTTCCTGGACCTCTCAAGCACGGTTCAGATGTACGAGGAGCTGTTTAAGGCGGTCGGCGAGGTGAGCCGATCAGGCGCCAAGCCACTCACAGCCCCTCCGGCCGGACCGGCGCGGGCGCCGGACCGCGATCGGGCGATCGAACCTTCACCGGCCTCGAGCATCGGGTTGACAGAGAATCAGGCGCACGAAGATCACCACGTCTGTTGATTACCACAAGACGGTTTGGGGCGGTACGGTGCCTCGCCTGTCGGCGACCTACCTTGGGTACCTTCGCTTGAAGTACTGCTTGGGGGCGTTGCGCCCCGTCACCGGCAGATTGTTGGACGCAGGCTGCGGCGGTGGCGGTTTTGCGAAAGCCATCAAGCGGTACCGGCCTGATCTGGAAGTGCATGGGATCGATCTCGGAGCAAAGGCAATCGAATATGCCAAGACCGAGCCGGGCAACGTCATCTTTCGCGTTGGAGATATTTGCAGCTTGCCCTATGGCGATCGCACGTTCGATGTGGTCGTGATTGAGGACGTCCTTGAACATCTGGCTCAACCCCGCAACGCGACTCGTGAGATATCCAGGATACTCAAGGAAGGAGGAAGGTTTCACGCCTTCATTCCACTCGAAGGGGCCGTGTACAGCCTGCACTATTGGCTGCGAAAACTAGGGTGGCGAGCCAAAGAGCGCTTGGCCGGACATATTCAGCAGTTTACGTTGCCGGATATTCGCAACCTTCTCAAAGACAGTGATCTTACTGTTGTTGATATGCAGGGAAGCGGACATCTCCTTGGACAGATTATTGATGTCGGCTACTTCACAATGCTTGCGTGGTCAGGCCGGTCATTGTCGTCAGGCGGTTTGGAGCAGGAACTGGAGGGAAAACCATTCAAACGATTCTTAAAGAACGTCGTCACCGCCAGTACTCATGTCGAGTCAATGGTGCTTGCCTGGGTGCCGGGTTTCGGCCTGCACATTACGAGCGCGAAAGGAAAGGGATCTGATCAACTTCGACCCGGCAATTGACTGGGCCCGGGTCGCGGCCGCGCGGAGGAAGTGGGGGCCCGGAGGTCGCCGCGGCCCTACCTGTTGTCGATGCTCCACGGCCCGGGTCCCACCGCTGTGATCTGGATCAGACCGCCCAGGATGGCGAGGTTCTTCATGAAGTCGATGAGCTGGTCCTGCTGCTGGGGACCCTCGTAGCTCCAGAAATTGTGAAATATGACGGTTGCCGCTATCAGGAAGACGATGAGCATCGCGGCACCGATCCTCGCCTTGAACCCCACCACGATGGAAAGACCCCCGACGATCTCAAAGAGGATCGCGCCGCCCAGGAGGACCGGCACCAGCGGCAGCCCCTTGGTGGCCATGAAGTCGCCGGTCTGCTCCCACCCAGTGATCTTGTGATACCCGCTGGAGATGAAGATCGCCGAAAGGAGGAGCCGTCCCCCTACGGCGAGGAGTTTTTGAATCGTCTTCATGCTCTACTCCTTGGACGTTGTGGAAGCCGCTTGACGAACGAGTCACAACAGAAGGAAGGTCCACGCGTACGACATGTGCGACGAGACGGTCATGGTACACTCCCGGGATGCAGTATGGGTTCGTCATCGACCACAACTCCTGCATCGGGTGTCACGCCTGCACAGTCGCATGCAAGGCCGAGAACGACGTGCCTCTCGGGCGCTTCAGGACCTCGGTCAAGTACGTAGAGCAAGGCCGGTTTCCCGACATCAAGCGTCATTTTCTCGTCCAGCGGTGCAACCAGTGCACCGACGCTCCATGCGTGACGATCTGTCCGGTCAACGCGCTGGACAAACGCCCCGACGGCATCGTTGATGTCGACCGCGACGCCTGCATCGGATGCAAGGCGTGCATGCAGGCCTGCCCCTACGACGCGATCTACCTCAACGAGGATCTCGGGGCGGTGGAGAAGTGCCACTTCTGCGCACACCGCATCGACAACGGTCTCGCCCCCGCCTGCGAGGTCGTCTGCCCCGTGGGAGCGATCATCTCCGGCGACCTGGATGACCCCTCCTCGCGAGTCGCGCAGCTGGCGCGACAGAGCGGGGCCAAGACGCGCCGTCCCGAGCAGGGGACCGGCCCCAACGTCCACTACCTTGGGGCGGCGGAGGTGGCGCTGGAGCCGGGGAGCGCCTCGCGCCCGTCAATGTACCTCTGGAGCGATCGCCCGCCGGAAAAGCCCGACGCGTGGCCGGTCTCGCTGCCGGTTGTCGAGGACGCGACGGTGGTCCTGGATCAAGGCCACCGGATCGAGTGGGGGTGGCCGGTGGCGGCGTACCTCCTGACCAAGGGGGTCGCCGCGGGTGTGGCAATGCTGGCGCCGTGGTCGGTGAGCCTGGGGCTGGCGGGTCCCGCGGCGGGCTGGGTGCCGGAGGTCCTTGCGACGGTCTTCCTCGTCGCCACGTTTGTCCTGCTCGTGGGGGATCTCGCCAGGCCGCTCTTGTTCTACAGGCTCCTGACCCGCCCGAACCTCTCGAGCTGGCTCGTCAAGGGCGGTGTCATACTCTCTCTCCTGGGGCTCTTGCTTGCCACGGGGATTGTTGCACGGGCGGCGGGCGGCGGGGTCCTTGCCGAGACGCTGCGGTGGCCGACGGCGGCACTCGGCGTCGCCGCCGCCGGCTACACGGCGTTTCTCTTTAGACAGTGCAAGGGGCGGGACCTCTGGGAGAGCAGGCTTCTCTTGCCTCATCTCATCGCTCAGGCGCTGCTTTGCGGGAGTGTCTGTCTGCTGCCATGGGCGCCGGCGAGCGGGGGCCTCAAGGCCATCTTCATCGGGGCGTCCCTCGCGCATGTGCTGATGGCGGTGATTGAGCGGGTCCGCAGGCACCAGACGGCCAACGCTCGCCAGGGAGCGGCGTTTCTGACTTCGATCAGGCTCGGCCCGCTGTCACCCTGGCGCGAGGGTCTGCTCATCGGCGTCGGGCTCTCGCTTGTCCTGGTCTTCGTTGCTCCCGCGATCGTCTTCATTCCGGCCCTGGCGGGTCTCTACCTCTACGAGCACGCCTTTGTCAGGGCCGGGCAACTGCCGCCCCTTTCCTAGAAACACTACCCGCCAGAAGATCAATACCTTTTCCCGACCGTGTCACCCCCATGGCCTCCTTCCCGCCGATCGAGCGGTGGGACGACTGGGTCGAGTACGACGCTTCCGCGTGGCCGCGGAAGGTCAAGCGCCGCTACATGCTCGTTCCCACCACCTGCTTCAACTGTGAGGCCGCGTGCGGGCTCGTGGCCTACGTCGACAAAGAGACGCTGAAGATCCGCAGGCTGGAGGGCAACCCGTACCATCCCGGATCCCGCGGCCGGAACTGTGCAAAAGGCCCCGCAACGCTCAACCAGATCCAGGACCCCCAGCGGATCCTCTACCCGCTCAAGCGTGTCGGCCCCCGCGGCTCGGGTCGCTTCGACCGCACCACGTGGGACGAGGCGCTCCAGGCCATTGCGGCCAAGGTCCGGCGGGCGCTCGTCGAGGGTCGCCGCACGGAGGTGATGTACCACGTGGGCCGCGCCGGCCACGACGGGTACATGGACCGAGTGCTGAAGTCCTGGGGCGTCGACGGGCACAACTCCCACACCAACATCTGCTCCGCGGCGGCCCGGCTCGGGTACGCCCTGTGGACCGGGGCCGACAGACCATCACCCGACCACGAGCACGCCAGGTTCATCCTGCTGCTTTCAAGCCACCTCGAGACCGGGCATTACTTCAACCCGCACGCCCAGCGGATCATGGCCGCACGCTCCCGCGGCGCCAAGCTCTGCGTCATTGATGTGCGGCTCTCCAACACCGCGTCGATGGCCGACGACTGGCTCGCTCCCCGGCCGGGGACCGAGGCGATGCTGCTGCTGGCCATGGCCAACGTCATTCTCGAAGAGGATCTCTACAACCGGTCGTTTCTCGAGAGCTGGGTGAACTGGCGCGAGTTCCTCGCTGAGCTGTACCCCGATTGTCCGCAGACGTTTGACCAGTTCCTCATTCAGCTCAAGGAGCACTATGCGTTCGCGACGCCGGAGGCGGCGGAGGCCGAGTGCGGCGTGGACGCTCAGAGGATCCGCCGGATCGCCTGCGAGATCGGGCGGGCCGGAAGCGCGGTGGCCACGCACGTCTGGCGGAACGCCGCCGCGGGCAACCTCGGCGGGTGGCAGGTGGCGCGTTGCCTGCAGTTGCTGGTCGTGCTCACCGGCGCCGTCGGGACGAAAGGGGGAACCCACCTCAACACGGAAAGCAAGTTCGTGCCCCCGCCCTTTCTGACGCCGCCGCCGCAGAGGGTGTGGAACGAGCTCTTGTACCCCCCGGAGTATCCGCTTGCCCACCACGAGCTTTCGTACCTGCTGCCCCACTTTCTCAGCGAGGGCCGGGGAAGGATCGCCGCTTATTTCACGCGCGTCTACAACCCATTGTGGACAAACCCTGACGGGCTGATGTGGGAGCGGGTGCTGAAAGATGAATCGCTGATCGAGCTCCATGCGGCGCTGACGCCCGTCTGGAGCGAGACCGCCCAGTACGCCGACTACGTTCTTCCGATGGGTCTGGGCGCCGAGCGGCATGACCTGATGAGTCAGGAGACCCACGCGGCCAAGTGGATCAGCTTCCGCCAGCCGGTGGTGCGGGTGGCGATGGAGCGTCTGGGCAAGAGCGTCGAGCGAACCTCCGATGCCAATCCCGGCGAGGTCTGGGAGGAGGACGAGTTCTGGATCGAGCTTTCCTGGCG